>Ga0187851_10000148_pt1 | contig 74098 bp, 65 predicted proteins | sample June2016WEW_6_10_FD_132997 | JGI IMG/M metagenome (GOLD analysis project Ga0187851, IMG submission 132997) | Peatland microbial communities from SPRUCE experiment site at the Marcell Experimental Forest, Minnesota, USA - June2016WEW_6_10 | ecosystem: Environmental > Terrestrial > Soil >... | reverse complement strand
TGGGATCGGCCTTGATGACCTTTTCGTATTCAGCAATGGCGTTTTGAATTTTGCCCTGCTGGACATACTTCTCCGCAGCGCTGAGAACCTTCTGTTTGTTGAACCCGAAACCGAACGCCATAAGGTTACGAACTCCAGCCCCTGGTGTGCACTGACAAAGCTTGTACTGAAAAACCTATCCACTGAGAACCTGATGACCGCTCCTGGGAGTGCTACCCGGAGGAACGTCACGTGGCCAAACTCCATTTTCCGAGATGGCCAGTTGGAACAAGAGCAATTGTACGGCTGGGCGGGTGGATACGCATGGTTACCAAGGGTTACCAAAAGGGAGTGTACGAAAGGGTTACCAAGGGAATCAGGGGTGGAAGGGCCGGTTACGAGCGGAATCGACCCTTGTTGAAACAGTTTCGGCGCCTAGTACAAATGCGCTATGGGGTGGCAACGCGCTAGCGTGTAATCTTTCGCGCTACCAGCGTGGAGAGAAATGTTGACCAGAGGCAGAGGCATCTATGACTTGGATTAAAACCCTACCGCTGTCGGAAGTGGATGAGAAGCTGCGGCGGGCGATGGAGGGTCAGCGGGCGCTGTATCCGGTGGAGTATGCCACACCGGTTCATCCGGACGAGTCGGGCGGGTCGACGATTGTCGGATCACACACGCTGATTCCGGAGGCGCTCTATCATGCGTTCGGAACCTTCGGGGCCCTGATGTCGCCGGAGTTGCCGTTGAGCCGGCGGCAGCATGAAATGATTGCGACCATGGTCTCGGTGACCAACCGGTGCGTGTATTGAATCGAGTCGCACGCAGAGTTTCTGCGTAGGGTGACGTTGGACCGGGAGTTGGTGGCGGCGCTGGAGACGGATTACACGATCGCGCCTATCACGCCGCAGGAGCGGGTGATGGTGGATTATGTGGTCAAGCTGAGCAAGGATGCGACCAAGGTCGGGAAGGACGATATTGAGGGGTTGCGGGCCGTGGGATTTGACGATCGCGGGATTCTGCAGATCACGCTGATTGCGTCGTGGTTCAACTACATCAATCGGGTGGCGGATGCGCTGGGGGTGGGGAGAGAGTGAAGGCTCGGGGACGTTCACAAGAATCCGAGGGCCTTGGCCAGAGTCGGAAGGCCTCCATCAGGCACAGCATATGCAGAAGAGTCAGCACTGTTTCGTTGCCCTTTGTGCAAATGCCCCCCCCACGCCCAGACCTCACCATGCTGTTCCAATCAGCAGATTCGCTCCCGATGGGCTTGACGCCGAGGGCTGTCAGCCATCCTGGCGGCACCGCCGGTCAATCAGGCGCACGCTTAAGGAAAAGTAAGGCCCAGACTCTGGCACAGTAACGTATGCGAGTGGAATGTGCAGGCGGCACCCCTTCGTTCATCGCTTTCTCACCAAGTTCGCAGCTCTGAACGGGGCTGGGATTTCTAGGCTATTGTAATGAGTGGTCCAAGAACGCGTTAGAGAGCATCTGGGATGTGCGATTGTTCCCTTCTGCTACTAAACGTGCCTAGAGGCAAGGCTTCGGTTTTATTTCTTTACTCTTCACCCCATGGCTGAATCGTTGGCAGAGTTTTTCCTGGCGAATTTTCAGGCGCACCGCGACGAGCGCGCCTACGGGCAGCGGCGTGGATACCGGATGGAGTGGTTTACCTACGGGCAGGTTCTCGAGATGGCGTTTTGGTTTTGCCGGGAGCTGAAGGCGCAGGGGATTGGCAAGGGGGACCGGGTGATGCTGTGGGGCGAGAACTGCGCGGAGTGGGTTGCGGCCTTCTTCGGATGCGCGATGTGCGGTGCGGTTGTGGTCCCGATGGATGATGGCGCTTCCGCCGATTTTGCGACGCGGGTTTCGAGACAGGTGGAGGCCAAGCTCTGGGTTTGTTCGCGACGGCACGCAGAAGGTCTTGCGGGAGCAGTTCCTGCGGTGGTTCTTGAGGATGTCAGAATCCCTCTGTCTCTCCAAACCACGGAGAGACAAGGACGGGGTAGCCGCGGTCCGGATGTGGCGATCGGCCGCGACGATCTTCTACAAATTGTGTTTACTTCCGGGACCACCGCCGAACCCAAGGGGGTGGCCATCACACATGGCAACGTGCTGGCGAACATCGCTCCGCTGGAACAGGAGATGCAGCGCTATTTGAAATATGAGCGGTGGGTGCATCCGGTGCGATTTTTGAATTTGCTGCCGCTGAGCCATGTCTTCGGACAATTCTTGGGGATGTTTCTGCCGCCGATGCTGGGCGGGATCGTGATTTTTCAGGAAGAGTTGAAGCCGTCGGAGATCCTAAGCATGATAGGGCGGGAGCGAGTGTCCGTGCTGGTGAGTGTGCCGAGAGTTTTGCAGTCCTTGAAACAGAAGATTGAGCGCGATCTGGAAGACCGAGGCAAGATCGAAGAGTTCCGGCGGCGATTCCGCAGGTCAGAAGAAAAATACTTTCTGCGGCGGTGGTGGATTTTTCGCGACATTCACCGGCTGTTTGGATGGAAATTCTGGGCATTTATTTCCGGAGGAGCGGCGCTGGATGCGGAGACGGAAGAATTCTGGGGACGGCTGGGATACGCGGCGATCCAGGGGTATGGACTGACAGAGACGACGTCGCTGATCAGCGTGAACCATCCGTTCAAGTTGGGGAAGGGGTCGATCGGGAAGGTGCTGCCGGGGCGGGAAATCAAGTTGGGGGAAGATGGAGAAATCCTTATCCGCGGAGGCGGAGTGGCGGTCGGATATTGGGGTGCGGGTCAGCCGAAGGGAGTTGCCAACGAAGATGGTTGGTATCGCACCGGAGATGTGGGAGCGCTGGATCAGGCCGGGAATCTTTATTTCAAGGGGCGCAAGAAAGAAGTAATTGTGACGCCCGCCGGACTGAATATTTATCCGGAGGATTTGGAGGCGGCATTGCGGCGGCAGCCGGAGGTGAAAGATTGCGTGGTGGTGGGAATTGAGCGCGGAGGGAATGCAGAACCGTGTGCGGTGTTGATTCTGCGCGACGATGCCCGCGCGCAGGAGGTCGTGGAGCGCGCGAATCAGGCACTAGCGGAATTTCAACGAATGCGGATGTGGGTGCCGTGGCCGCAGGGTGATTTCCCGCGCACCAGCACGCAGAAGCCGCGGCGGAATGTGCTTGCGGAATTCGCGACGAGACAGATTCTACAGCCGGGGGAGAAGGAGAGTAAGAGTGACAATCCCGTGATGGAATTGATTGGGCGCATTACGGGACGAAGCGCAACGGGAGCGAATCCTGAAGCAAAGCTCGACGCGGATCTCGGATTAAGTTCGCTGGACCGTGTGGAACTGATTAGCGCGCTGGAAGATCGCTATCAAGTGGATTTGAGCGAGACTCGCTTCAGCGCGGCGCGCACCGTCGGCGACATAGAAAAGATGTTGAGCGGTGAGCGACGGCCGCGGGCGGAATATCACTATCCGGGTTGGGCGTTGCGGTGGCCAGTAACTTGGGTGCGAGGGCTGGCACAGTACTTATTAATGATGCCAGCTGTGATGCTGCTGGGCTGGCCGCGGATCGAAGGGCGGGAAAATCTGCGAGGAGTGAATGGACCGCTGCTGGTGGTCTGCAATCATATTGACGATGTGGATGTGGGGTTTGTGCAGGCGGGCCTGCCCGCTCGGTTGAGGAATCGGATAGCAACGGCGACAGGCGGCGAGGCGCTGGAGAAGCTGCACTCGCCTGCTGTTGACCGAAGTTTCTTCGGGAAAATCTACGACCGGATTCAGTGGGTGCTGGGAGTTTCTCTGCTGAATCTGTTTCCGCTGCCGCGCGAGGCCGGGTTCCGGCAAAGCTTTGCTTATGCGGGTCAGGTCGTGGATCGCGGGTATAGTGTGCTGGTTTTCCCTGAGGGTCGACATACGGTGGATGGGAAGATGAATCCGTTCCGCGCGGGGATTGGGTTGCTGGCGAAAAATCTGGATATTCCCGTGCTACCGGTAAGGATTGTGGGATTGTTTGAAATCAAGCAGGCTGGTAAGAAGTTTGTGCGGCCGTGGAAGATTGGGGTTCGAATGGGGCGGCCGATGCAGTTTGCGGCAGACAGCGATCCGGCGAGGGTCGCGCGGGAGCTCCAGAACGCGGTGGAAGCCTTATAGCTGAGCGCTGTTTTGCTAACGTGTTCCGCGGCTAAAGCCGGGATTGATTTTGGACGCTTTATGCGGCGCTGAAGCGCTGCTCTTCCACGGTGCTGCATGTCTCCGCAATCCCCACGCTTCCCCGAGGTAGTGTGAGCCGCCCATTCTCTTACCCTTGTTACGAATCATTAATGGTTCAGCAAAATAGGTAGCGAACAGCGCACCCTATTCTGCATCCGTATTGCTCTCTTCCTGGTGAGGGTCCGATCCGATCTTTACTTCCGGCAGATTTGCGCGATCGAGAGTGCGGTTGAGGGCCGGGAGATCGATGGTGCGGAGGGCGTTCCAACGTTTCATCACCTCGGAGACTTCGTGTTCCATGGTGGCGGCGGCCTCTGATTGCGAGGCCGTGGGTTCGGCATCGACCTGCCATACTTGTCCGTACAGAATCCCAACCTGGCCGTTCACCTGGCTGAGAGTGGGTTCGCTGGCGGGTGGTGCGGCGAAACCTCCCGCTGCTCCCAGCAAGGCTGCGAATTTGTTCTGGAATGCCTGAACCGAATCGCGAACCGGGCCGCTGGCTTGCTGGCTCAGTTTTTGCAGCGGTTCGCGAATTGATCCGGCTTGTAGTACGGCTTGTGAAGTCTCGCTCAACAGCGACGCCAGACGGGTTTCAAGCTGGAACTTTTTCTCTAAGCCGGCGGTGGAGGCTTTTACGCGAGGGTCGAGCTTCAAGGTAAAGGACGCGGTATAACTCTTGCCGTTTGCGGTAAGCCGCGCGGTATACGTACCGGGCAAAGCGGTGGGACCGAGCGGTAGACGAGGCGTATCGCCCGGAATCGCGGAGATGGGATATTCATGGTGCGTGGCCTCGGGCGCGGGATAGTGCAGATCCCAAACCCAGCGGTGCATCCCGGCGGCGGAAGGCAGAGAACGGAATGGACGCAGCCAGTCGAGGGGGATGAGTTGCTTCTTCAGCTCTTCTTCTGTGACCGGTGGTTTATCGGTACCGGAAAATTTGCGAACGTGTTGGCCGTGAGCGTCTAGGATTTCGAGAATGACAGGAGTCGACGCGGCGTGCGCCAGATAGTAGTCGATCACTACGCCGTCGGGGGGATTGGAGGCGACAGGCTCGTCGGGCGGAAGCGGTGTGTCGGTGTAGGTGTTGCGCTGGATGCGGAAGGCGGGAGCCGGAGTAAAGAAGTGCGCATCGGCGCTACCACCCAGGTTGGCTACTTCGCGCAGCGGGGCGATGTCATCCAGAATCCAGAAGGAGCGGCCGTGGGTGCCGACGATGAGATCATCGTCGTGAATCCAAAGATCGCGCATGGAGGTGTGCGGCAGATTCAGTTGCAAAGATTGCCAGTGGGCGCCATCGTCGAATGAAACCCAGACCGAGTTCTCCGTTCCGGCGAATAGCAAGCCTTTGCGCGCGGGATCTTCGCGGACGGTGTCGACGGGGCCGAAGTCGGGGAGACCGACGGTGATGAGGGTCCAAGTCTTGCCGCCATCGTGAGTGCGATAGATATAAGGACGCTCGTCGTTGATGCGGAAGCGGCTGACGGACGCGTAAGCGGTATCGTCATCGAAGTGCGAGGCGCTGATCTGCGTGACCTTGCTCCAGGGAGTCAGCTCTCTTGGAGTGATGTCATTCCACTTCTTGCCGCCGTCGCGGGTCTGCCAGATCAGGCCGTCGTCGGTGCCGGCCCACAGCGTGTTGATGGTTTTGAATGAGGGGGCAAGCGCGTAGATAACACCCCGCTGCTTGTCGGCGCCTTTGGGGACGAGATTGCCGACGCCGGCTGGAATTCCCGGATTCTCACGAGTGAGGTCGGGGCTGATCGTCTGCCAGGAGTTGCCGCCGTCGATCGTTTTGAAGAGCACGTTGCTGGCAAAGTAAAGAGTGTGCGGGTCGAGAGGCGAGAACATCGTGGGCTCGCTGCGGTCGGTACGATATTTCGAGTTACGAAGCGGGATCGGAGTGATGTTCTGCACCTGGCCGGTGGACCAGTGAAACTTCGTGACTTCGCTTCGGCCGCCGCCGTAAACAATGTCCGGATCAAGGGGATCGGGGGCGACGTAGCCATATTCGATCACGCCAACGGGATGCCAGTCGCGGAAGGTGAGGGCGCCATCGTTGCCGCGGCTGGAAATGCAGACGGAGCCGCTCTCCTGCTGGCCGCCGCAGACGCGATAGGGGAAAGTTGGAGCTACCGAGACGTGATAAATCTGAGCCGTGGGCTGGTTGTACCAGGAACTCCAGGAGGCTCCGTCGTTGACGGTGACGAGGGCGCCTTGGTCGCTGACGAGAAGAATAATGTTTGGGTCGTTGGGATTGATCCAGAGATTCTGATAGTCGTCTCCGCCGGGAGCACCACGGAAGCCGGACCAGGTTTTGCCGCCGTCGGTGGACTTCATGGTTACGGTACTGGCGCTGTAGACGATATCGGCATTCTTCGAATCGACTCGGGGAATGGGAAGGTCGCCGCCGCCGATACGGCCAGAGGGGCGGGGATCGTCGGTTGCCCTGAACCAATTTTCGCCGGCATCGTCGGAGCGGTAAACGGCGAGTGCACCCGAGGCCATGCCGAGCGTGGCGTAAAGGCGGCGCGGAGCACTGGGAGCGATCGCGACATAGATTTGCGATAGATCCTTCGGCAGGCCGTTCGTCAAAGGATTCCATGTGTTCCCGCCATCACTGGACTTGAATAGGCCGCCGCCGGTTCCGTTGACTTGGTTGCCGTCTTCCCACGGACCTTCGCGAGCCTCCCACATCGAGGCATAGACAACGTCGGGATTCGAGGGATCGATCTCTACGTCGGAGGCGCCCGTGTTCTCGTCTTTGTAAATGACTTTTTGCCAGGACCGGCCGCCATCGCTGGAGCGGAAAAGGCCGCGCTCTTGATTGGGACCGTAAGGATGGCCGAGCACCGCAGCGAAGACACGATTGGGATCGCGAGGGTCGATGGCAAGCGCGGGGATTTGCTGGCCGTCGCTCAGGCCGAGGTGAGTCCAGGTTTTTCCAGCGTCTGTCGATTTGTAGATTCCGTTGCCGACGGAGAGGTCGGGGCGATGCAGCCCTTCGCCACTCGCCACATAAATGATGTTGGGATTGGACGGAGCTACCGCGATGGCGCCGATCGATTGCGTGGGTTCGTGGTCGAAGATGGGGGTCCAGGTGCGGCCGTAGTCGTCAGACTTCCACACTCCGCCGTTGACCTGGCCCATATAGAAGACGTTTGGCTGGCTGGGAACACCGGTGGCGGCGCGGGTGCGACCACCGCGGAACGGTCCGATCATGCGCCAACGCAGCTCCTGATAAGTGTTCTCGGGAATCTGCTGCGCGGTGCTAGACGCGACCGGCAGCAATAACGAGAGGCAAACCAGCAGACGAAGAACGAGTTGCGGCATGGTCACTTGGGCCCCCTCCGACACCAAAAGCCAAACCACACAGCATAAACCAAATTCGTGAAAGGAGGTGCGGCGGGCGCGCTAATGAATCTCGCGCAAGCTTTGATTCAGGTCGCCGCCTTTCGGTGCTGGAGTTCCTCCGGGCTGACTGGCGACCCAGGCGCCAACCCGGTTGGCGGTTTCATTGATTTGATCGAGAGGCGCTCTCCGAAGATATCCGTGCACCAAGGCCGCGGTGAATGCGTCGCCGGCGCCAACGGTGTCAGCGACTTGCACTCGGAAGCCGGGATGCTCTGCGCGTTCGTTCGCGGATAGCAACAGGCTGCCATTCGTGCCGCGAGTAATGCAAACCAGCTTCAGATCATAAGAAGAGAGCAGGTGTCGCGCCGAATCTTCTTCTCCGAGATGGTCCAATTCCAGCAAGCGCATGACTCTGGGGAGTTCTTCGTGATTGAGTTTGACGATGGTGGCCAGCTTCATCGATTCCGCCACCACGTGGGCATTAAAGAAAGTTTGCCGGAGATTGATGTCGCAAACCCGCACCACACTTGGCTGCAAGGCAAGGAGAAAACTGCGCATGGTGGTACAACTGTGCTCTGATCGTTGTGCAAGAGTGCCGTAACAAACTGCGTCGGTGCATAGCGCCAAGTCTTGCCACTGTTGTGTCCACTGAAAAAAATCCCATGCTACGGGCTGGGCGATTTCGAAGCAGGCCTGGCCGGCACGATCCACTTTGACCTTCACGGTTCCGGTAGGATGGTCCGCGTCCCGCTGAATAAACTCGGTCGAAAGTCCAAGTTCAGCCAGTCGACGAATCGCTTCCGATCCCAAATCATCGCGGCCCAAACGGCTGGCGGGAATTCCTTCATCGCCGAGCAACGACGTGATGTAAGCGAAGTTGGCGGGAGCTCCACCTAACTTTTTGCCTTCGGGAAAAAGGTCCCACAGCAATTCGCCCAAACCTACGACGGTGTGTTTCTTGCTCATCATGAAAGTTTCGCCACCACGGCCGGAGGTTGCAGGAACGAACAAAGTGGCCGAGAATCGGGACGCACGGGTTGAGGTGGTCGCATAGAGACAGGCCTCGGAACAAAATCAGTCGACGTCAGAGGTCACAATCGCCCCATGATCCACTCCATTCAAATCAAGAGCTGGGTGAAGATACTCACGCTCGTTCTGGCGCTGGCTTCACAGGATAGCGCAAGTTGGCCCTTTGGGGCGTGGCACCGTGTGTCCGAAACCCCGGTGATTTCCCCAGAGGGAGACGGATGGGAATCAGCAGGCACCTTCAATCCCTCTGTGGTGGTGCGCGACGGGAAGATCATTATGCTTTACCGGGCCCAGGACAAGGGCGGGACTTCACGGCTGGGATACGCAGAGAGCTCCGATGGTGTCCACTTCACAAGGCGGAGCGAGCCGGTATTTTCGCCGGAGAAAGATTATGAAAAAGACGGCGGCGTGGAAGACCCGCGGCTGATCGAGTTCGGGGACACCCATTATCTGACCTACACCGGCTACAACAAGAAGGATGCGCAACTGTGTCTGGCGACTTCGAAGGATCTCATCCACTGGGAGCGAAAGGGCGTGATCCTTCCGGCTTACAAGGGGCGCTGGAACATTCGCTGGACGAAATCCGGAGCGATTGTGCCGGAAAAGATTGGCGGCAAGTACTGGATGTATTTTCTGGGGACGGCTAAAGACAATAATGACCAAGTCGGGTTGGCTAGTTCGACGGACCTGCTGCACTGGACCGAAGCCACCGATGGCCCGGTGTTACCGGTGCGTGCGGGAAAGTTTGACTCGCGCGTAGCCGAGCCCGGCCCTACGCCAATCCTAACCCCGAAAGGCATTGTCCTCATTTATAACGGAGCCGATGACAAGCTGGTATACCGGACCGGTGTGGCGTTGTTTGACCGGAACGATCCGCGTGTCTTGATCAGGCGCACGGACACTCCGATTTTTGCTCCCGAGAAAGAGTGGGAGAAGGTTGGGCAGGTGCCAAATGTGGTGTTCGTGGAAGGAATGGTGCGGCAGGGAGAGCGGTATCTGTTTTACTACGGCGGGGCGGATACGAACATCGGCGTAGCCGAGGCGCCGGCCGTCCCCTAACCGCTGGACGCGGCTGAGGCTCGCGAACCACTTGGCAGAACCGCTTAGCTATGGTCTTAAATGCTAATGATTCTGATATAGCGCCGCAAATCGGGGAGCGCGTTGAGGAAAATAAATCCCGCGTGCACCAATCCCGCGGCTCCCACCACCGTGGTGGCCCCCTGGAACGCCGACCTAACTTTTTTCATAAGGCTCCTTCGGAATCGGGGCCAAACTAGGATGTGCTACCGATTCAAAAGGAAGCCTTCGATATTTGTTTTTTGGACCTATTTCCGAAGTTGCTGAATTTCGGACTCAGGGATTCCAACCTTTTGCCCGGGAGACGGCTTCGTTCCATCGCGCGCGCAGTTCGTTCACTTGAGAGCGTGGCATGCGGGGCTCGAATCGGCGTTGGCCCTGCGAGCCAGAAAATGCCTCTATCTCTTTCCAGAATCCAACGCCCAGACCGGCCAGAAACGCGGCGCCCAGCGCGGTGGTCTCTGTCATCGCCGGACGCACCACGGGGACCCCGAGAACGTCGGCCTGAAAGTGCATGAGACTGTCGTTGGCGGACGCGCCGCCATCCACGCGCAGCTCAAGGAGCGGAGTGTGGGTGTCCGTCTGGACCGCGTCCATGAGATCTGCAACCTGGTAGACGATGCTCTCCACGGCGGCTCGCGCGATGTGGCCTGCCGTACTACCACGGGTGAGACCAAAGATTGCGCCACGGGCGTAGGAATCCCAGTGTGGAGCGCCAAGTCCCACGAAGGCGGGCACGAAATAGACTCCGCCATTGTCGGGAACGGAACTGGCCAGGGTTTCCACGTCCGATGACTTGCGAATGATCCCGAGACCATCACGCAGCCACTGCACCACCGCTCCAGCTACGAACACACTCCCTTCGAGGGCGTAGTTTGTGGTGTCGCCGATTCGCCAGGCTACCGTTGTGAGCAGGCGATTCGTCGACGCGACGGCGCGATTGCCCGTGCTCTGCAACAGGAAGCATCCCGTACCGTAAGTGTTCTTGGTAAGGCCGGGAGTAGTGCATCGTTGGCCAAACAACGCTGCCTGCTGGTCGCCCGCAATTCCTGCAATGCGAATGCCGTTGAGACCTGGGACCGAGCTCACTTCTGCGTAAACTTCGCTGGAGGGACGGACTCCCGGCAACATTGAGTCAGGGACGCCGAAGAGATCAAGCAATTCGCCGTCCCAGGTTCCAGAATGCAGATTGAAAAGCATGGTGCGGGAGGCGTTGCTGGCGTCGGTAATGTGCACCCGGCCGCCGGTCAGTTTCCACAGCAGCCAACTATCCACCGTGCCGAAGGCCAACCGGCCGGCTGTGGCAAGCTTTCTTGCGCCGGGAACGTTCTCCAGAATCCAGGAAATCTTGCTGCCGGAGAAGTAGGCGTCGATGAGCAGGCCGGTTCGCTGCTGGATGAAACTCTCGCGACCCTGCGCTTTCAGGTTTTCACAAAACGCGGCGGTACGGCGATCCTGCCAGACAATCGCGTTGCAGATGGCTTTGCCGGTGGTGCGATCCCACACAATCGTCGTTTCTCGCTGGTTGGCAATGCCGATGGCGGCGACGTCGCTGGGCTGTGCGCCGGCCTGAGTTAAAGCTTCCAGGGCGACTGCAATTTGCGATGCCGCGATTTCTTCAGGATCGTGCTCGATCCATCCGGGCTGGGGGAAAAGCTGTGTGAACTCGCGCTGGGCCACGGCCCGGACGGAGCCTTGGTGATCAAACAAGAGGGCTCGCGAACTGGTTGTGCCCTGGTCGAGAGAAAGAATGTAAGGCAAAAGGCCTCCTGCTTTTCGCGAACCTTGAATTAGCACGACGGCTGCGATGCGCGCAGAAATCGTCGAACAGCAAAATCGTAAACGGCGGCGCCGACCAGTCCTCCGAGCAGCGGCGCGGCCACCGGAACCCACCACACTCGAGGTCCATCCGTGAGCCCGTTGTTTCTGAATCCCGCCACAGCGGTGAAAAGACGTGGGCCAAAATCACGAGCCGGATTGATTGCATATCCGTGCATGCCGCCGAAGCTCATGCCGATGGCGACGACGACCAACCCGATCATGGCGGGCGCGAGATTGGCTCCTGGAGGAACGTTGAGTTCGTCGGTGATGGCCAGCACCATCAGCAACAACAGAGCGGTGCCGATCACCTGATCTAGGAATCCTGCCTGTGGCCAATCTGGAAAGGCGGGAAAGGTTGTGAAGATGCCGGCGGTTTTTTCTAGTTGAGGGTCGAATTGGTGGAAGGCCGGCAGATAATTCCGGTATACCAGGGCGGCCGCCAGAAATGCTCCTGCCGTTTGCGCGATGGAATAGGGCAGGACCTTGCGCCAAGGAAAACCGCGGAACACCGCCACCGTGAGAGTAACCGCCGGGTTGAGATGGCCTCCAGAAACTTTTCCTGCAACATAGATTCCCATGGTGACGGCGAGCCCCCAACCGAGGGTGATGTTGGTGTAGCCGCCGTGCGCGGTCGGGTTTGAGGGAAACAGAACCACCATGGCGACCACACCGTTGCCAAAAAGAATCAGAACGAAAGTTCCAAGAAATTCGGCAATCAGTTCGGCAAGCAGTGTGGGTTTGTTGCTCATCCGGCGTGCTCCTCTGCTGGCTGGCGGCAGCAGCCCTCCGAGCCGGGAGTAGTCTAGCAAGGATTGCAGAGCGTCCTCCCGTCTTTCGCGAGCCGGAACCTTCGGGGCCACCGCGACCGCGTGTCCTCGCCGGTTACCGGAAGAGTCAGCGCCGGCGTGATTTTTTCTTGACAGGCCTGGCCCAGCCTGTAAGATAAAAGAATATTTATTCATCATTATGAATAAATATTCATAATGAATAAAGTGTTACGGCAGAGAGCGGTTTTGGAAACCCTTCGGCAAGGGCCGGTTGCCAACCAGGAAGATCTACAGCGGGCGTTGCGCAAGCGGGGATTCAAGGTGGGGCAGGCAACGTTGTCGCGGGATATTCGGGACCTGCATTTGAGTAAGACGGGCAATGGATACACATTGCCCCAAGGAGACGGTGCTGGTCTGGCTCTGCCCCCGGTGCAGCGGTTGGTTCGCGAGTTTGTACTCGATGTTCGCGCTGCGCAGAACCTGCTGGTGGTGAAGACCATTATTGGCAGCGCACAGCCGGTGGCGGCGGCGTTGGATGAGCAGGAATGGGAGGAGTTGGTGGGAACGATTGCGGGAGACGACACGATCCTGATTGTTTGTCCCGACAAGGACGGCGCGAAGAGGGTTGCCCTCCGGATCGAGGAGATGCTCGGCTGATGGTAGCCAAGCTTAAAACTGCGGTGCTTGGCGCCAGTGGCTACTCCGGGCTGGAGTTGACGCGCATCCTCGAGCGCCATCCGCGGTTGCAAAAGCCGGTTTTGCTGCGGCGCGAGGGCAGTGATGGCGCGACAGATTTGGCGGAGATTTTTCCAGAACTCTCGGGTAACGGAGGCTATCCGCTGCGATCGCTTTCGTGGGGAGAACTGAAACATCAGGGCGTGCAGTTGCTTTTTCTGGCGACGCCTGATCAAGCTTCGCGGTCGCTGGTGCCGGAGGCGATAGCGCAGGGATTGCGCGTGATCGATCTCAGTGGAGCGTGGCGGCTGAAGCAGGCGCAGCATCGTGCCATCTATTCGTTTCAGGATGCCGACGCCGTCACGGCCGGGGAATTGACCGAGAGCGCAGTGTACGGGCTGCCAGAGTTGAACGGCGAACGGATTCCCTCGGCGCAGCTGGTGGCGAATCCGGGTTGCTATGCGACGTCAGTGATTCTGGCTTTGGCCCCGTTGCTTAGGGCGAAGCTCATTGACCGCAGCCGCGGAGTTATTTCTGACTCGAAGTCGGGCGTCTCAGGAGCCGGCAAAGCGCCTACCTCGAGGACTCATTTCGTTTCGGTGGCCGACAATCTTTCCGCCTATTCCGTGTTCAATCATCGGCATCTGGGAGAGATGGTGGAGCAGTTGGAGCTGGACGATGCGGAGTTAACCTTCACGCCGCACTTGCTGCCCATTCCACGAGGGATTTTGTCGACCATCTACGTTCACCTAAACCGGGCGATGAAGCCGGCGGAAGTGGAATCTTGTCTGCGTGATTTTTATGCGGGCAAACATTGGGTGCGGGTGTTTGCGACGCCGAAGCTGCCCCAGTTGCAATTTTCGCTGCATACGAATTATTGCGATCTCGGTTTTTGTCTGGCCGAGGATGGGCAGCGCCTGGTGCTGGTTTCGTGCGTGGACAATCTGCTGAAAGGTGCGGCCGGACAAGCCGTGCAGAACATGAACTTGATGTACGAGTGGGAAGAGCGGGAGGGTCTGCAGTGACGATCGTGGTGAAAATTGGCGGCGCGGCCATCGAGGATGCTGCGATGCTGCGGAAATGCGCTCAAGCCATTGCGGAGTTGGCCCAGGACGGGCATCGCGTAGCCGTCATTCACGGCGGCGGCAGCGCTCTGACTCGCATGCTGGAGCGACTGGGAAAGAAGAGCGAGTTTGTGAACGGGCTACGGATCAGCGATGCCGAGACCCGGGATACGGCGCTGATGGTATTGGGCGGGCTCATCAACAAGAAGCTGGTGGCGGCGATTCAGGCAACAGGTATGCCGGCGATTGGATTCTGCGGTGGCGATGGCATGACCTTCCGCGCGCGAAAGAAGTTTGTTCATGGACAAGACCTGGGATTTGTAGGAGAGATTTGTTTCGCGGAGCCCTGCTGGATTGAAGCGCTGTGGCGGCGGGGAGGAATTCCTGTGATGGCTTCGCTGGCGCTGGGAGCCGATGGCGAGTACTACAACGTGAACGCCGATGAAATGGCGGCATCCTGCGCCGCGGCTTGCCACGCCGACACTTTGGTTTTTCTCACCGATGTGCCCGGAGTAAGAGATGCGGCAGGCAGCGTGATGCCGTGGCTGACCACGAAACAGGCGGCAGAGCTGGCGGCGAATTCGATCATCAGCGGCGGCATGTTGCCCAAGCTGCAAGCGTGCGGGCTGGCTCTGAAACAGGGCGTGGGACGAGTAAGAATCCTGCCGGCGAATGAGGTCGAGGTGCTGCCACAGTTTTACCTGACGAAGCTTTCCTGCGGTACGGAGGTGACTTACTCATGAGCCCGTCAGTCGCTGCTCGATACCAATCGCAACCGGCGGATACGCGGGTGCAGAAGAAGGAGTCAAAGTTGAATAGTCAAGTGCAAGCAAGGACGGCGGCCGCTCCTGCGAATGCGCCGCAAGCTTTCTGGTGTCCGGATCTGGTGTCGACCTGCGATCTGGGGCCTGCTGGGGTAAACGCGGTTTTGCATCTTGCGGGAATTATGAAGACGCGCCCCGGCGATTTTCACAGGGCGCTCACTGGCAAGCAGATGGTGATGTTCTTCGAGAAAGCTTCTCTGCGAACCCGGCTGACTTTCGAGGCGGGCATGACGGGGCTGGGCGGTCTGGCAATGTTCGTCGACCAAACCCAGGAACGCCTGGGTGCCCGCGAGATCTTGAGCGACGTGGCGCACAACCTGGAGCGGTGGGTGGACGTGATTGTGCTGCGCACCTTTTCGCAGGAAACGATCGAGGGCATGGCGCAGCACGCACGTGTGCCGGTGATCAATGCGCTCAGCGACTTGGAGCATCCGTGCCAGGCGCTGGCCGACTATTTCACGTTGATGGAGCACTTCGGAGATGTGAAGAACCGTTGCCTGGCGTATGTCGGCGATGGAAATAATGTGGCGCATTCGCTGCTGCTTACGTGTGCCTGCCTGGGATCGTCGATACGAATCGCGACTCCGGCGGGCTACCAGCCGAATCCGCAGATTGTGGCTGCGGCGCGCGAAATTGCCCGCCAGACTGGTGCCGAAATTCAATTGCTGACCGATCCGCATGAAGCGGTTGCCGGAGCCCACGCGATTTACACCGATGCCTGGGTCAGCATGGGTCAGGAGCCGGAAACGGGTGAGCGAGCGCGGATTTTTCCGCCGTATCAGGTAAACGAAGAACTCATGGCAGAAGCCGCACCTGATGCGGTGTTCATGCATTGTCTCCCGGCTCATCGCGGGTTGGAAGTGACGGACGCGGTCATGGATTCCGAGCAGTCTCTGATTTTCGACCAGGCAGAAAATCGCCTGCATGTACAGAAAGCCATTCTTTATTTGCTACTGGGCGGCGGTGATCGTCTGCCCGCAAGGAGCGCTCATGCCTGAAAAAATTGTTCTTGCTTATTCCGGGGGGCTCGATACTTCGATCATCATTCCATGGCTCAAGGAAAATTACTCGTACAACGTGATCGCGATGGTCGGCGACGTGGGCCAGGGCGATGACATCGAAGCCGTGGTCGAGAAGGCATACGCCACGGGCGCAACCAAGGTGGTGGTGGAGGATCTCCGCGAGGAATTCTTGACGGGATACGTTTTCCCAGCCCTGCGCGCAGGCGCGGTGTACGAGCATAAATATCTGCTCGGCACATCGCTGGCCCGTCCGGTGATTGCCAAGCATCAGGTCGAAGTTGCTTTGCGCGAGGGAGCAACGGCGGTGGCGCATGGCTGCACAGGAAAGGGCAACGATCAGGTTCGTTTCGAGCTGACCTACCAGGCGCTCGCGCCGGAGTTGAAAGTGGTAGCGCCGTGGCGGGAGTGGACGCTGAAATCACGAGAAGATTGCCTCGATTACGCGGAGCAGCACGGCATCCCGGTGGAGGCGAGCCGCACAAAAATTCACAGCCGAGATCGCAACCTTTGGCACATCAGCCACGAAGGCGGAGAACTGGAGGATGCAGCGAATGCGCCGTTGCCGACCACGTGGCAGATGACGCGCTCGCCCCAGGAAGCGCCGGACAAAGACGAGCAGGTGACGATCAGCTTCGAGAAAGGAACTCCGGTCGCGGTCGGTGGGATGAAGCTTGACCCGGTGTCGCTGGTCGAACTGCTGAATGAAATCGGCGCGCGTAACGCCGTGGGCCGCGTGGACTTGGTGGAGAACCGCTTTGTGGGAATCAAGTCGCGCGGATGTTACGAAACCCCCGGTGGAACCTTGCTGATCGCGGTGCATCGCGAACTGGAAGCGTTGTGCCTGGAGCGTGAAGTGGCGCACTTCAAGCAGCACGTCGCTTTGAAATATGCGGAGCTGGTTTACTTCGGCTTATGGTTCACGCCGCTGCGTGAGGCTTTGGACGCGTTCGTTGCCAGCACCCAGACGGAAATGACCGGCAGCGTGACGCTGTCTTTGTACAAGGGAAACGTTTCCGTGGTGAGCCGCCAGTCCGAGCGCTCGCTCTATCGCACCGACCTTTCGTCGTTTACCATGGGCGACAGCTACGACCAGAAAGATGCGGCGGGTTTTATTCGCATCCTCGGACTGCCTTCGCGCACCCGCGCGCGCGCACGTCAGGAGGTTGCGCGATGAAGATGTGGTCGGGCCGGTTCCGGCAGCCGCTGGATCCGCAATTCGAGCGCTGGCAGAGGTCTTTTGACTTCGACCGTCGGCTGCTCCACTACGAGCTGGCCGCCAGCGCAGCGCACGCTCGCGCACTGAAAAATGCAGGTGTTCTGTCCGCCGACGAACTCATCAGCATTCTGGAAGGGCTGCAGCAGATTGGCGAAATGGCTGCCGCTGCCAACGGACTTGTCCAAGACGACGAAGCTGAGGACGTGCACCACTTCGTGGAGAAGCAGTTGGCCGCGCGGATCGGAGAAGTTGGATACAAACTGCACAGCGGTCGCAGCCGCAACGAGCAGATCGCCACCGACCTGCGCCTTTATGTGCGTGCGGCGATCGACGAGATGCGAAAAGAACTGGCCGAGGTCTGCGGAGCGTTCACCGATCGCGCCGAACAAGCCGGCAGTGAAGCGATGCCGGCTTACACGCATTTGCAACACGCTGAGCCCGTGTTGGTGGCGCATTGGCTGCTGGCTTATGTGGAGATGTTTTTGCGCGATGCCGAGCGGCTGGCTGATTGCCGCAAGCGGTTGAATGTTTGTCCGCTGGGATCGGGTGCAGTCGCGGGTGCGACTCTGCCTCTTGACCGTGCTTTCATGGCGGCAGAACTCGACTTCGCTGGTCCCACAGCAAACAGCATCGACACTACCAGCGATCGCGATTTCGTTCTTGAGTTCGTCAATGTGCTTTCGCTGTTGAGCCTGCATTTGAGCCGATGGGCGGAGGAGATGATTATTTTTTCCTCGCAGGAATTTGGCTTTGTGCAGTTGCCGGAGGCTTATTCGACGGGCAGCAGCGCCATGCCGCAGAAGAAGAATCCGGATCTTCTGGAACTCGTGCGCGGCAAAACCGGCCGAGTGCTCGGAAGCGCTACGGCTCTGATGGTCACGCTGAAAGGCTTGCCTCTGGCTTACAACAAGGACTTGCAGGAGACGCAGGAGTCGCTGTTTGATGCCGCGGATACGGCGTTAGGGTTGTTGCCGCTGGTCGCCGGTTTTATGAGGGCAGTTGAGTTCGACCATTCGCGGATGAACAAGGCGGCGCAGTCGGGATTCATGAACGCCTGGGCAGCCGCAACTTATCTGGCAAGCCGTGGCGTGCCTTCGCGGCTTGCGCATGAACAGATTGGCAAAGCGGTGAAGCTGTGCCTGGAAAAAAATTGTGAGCTTCAGGATCTGTCGCTCGACGATTTGCGAGGCCTGCACTCTGCATTCGACGAGAGCTTTTATGACTGCTTGAAGCCGGCGGCGGTATTGGCGATCCACGATGTAGGTGGCGGCACTGCGCCCGCCAGAGTGCGGCAAGGGATTGCGGCCGCGAAAAAGAAAATCAACTCCCTGCGCGAGGAGGTCCATGCGCACGCGTAAAGCCATTTTGCCGGATGCTCAGCACATCCACGATCTGATCTCTGCCTATTCGAGCGACGGTACCTTGCTGCCCCGCACGCTGGCCGAGATTTGCGAGAACGTCCGAGATTTTGTCGTTCTGGAAGAAGAGGGCCGCATCATCGGATGCGGTGCGCTGCATCTTTATGGCACGCACCTGGCTGAGATTCGTTCGATCACCGTTGCCCCTCGAACCCAGGGCAAGGGCGGAGGTAGCCGGCTGATGAAAGCTCTGGTCGCGGAAGCGAAACGGCATGAGGTCGATTGCGTCTGCCTGTTCACGCGAGCCCCCGAGTTTTTTGCGCGCCAGGGATTCCAGATCGCGCAGCGAGAAGATCTTCCCGACAAAATCTACAAGGACTGCCACGTCTGTCCCAGATTTCACCAGTGCGATGAGGTCGCAATGGTGCGCGGCAAGCTCCCCACCTTCGCCATCCTTCCCGAACCGGCGAACTGGCTGGTGAAGCTGCAGGATATATCCGGCAACGCCGTGTGATTCGCTCGCGGAATCATTTTTCCGGACAGAGAAATGCCGAGGTCTGCCCTCCGGTGCTATGATGCCGAGCGGAACCTACAACTATGTCGATCAGTGCGCCGAGCAGTTCCACCGCGGTTTCTCCTGAGTCGTCGTCTTCCTACACCATGCCGCTGGCGGTTGTGACCACGTTATTTTTCATGTGGGGCTTTTTGACTTGTCTCAATGACATTCTGGTCCCCCACCTGAAGCCAATTTTCGATCTCAATTACAAAGAGATCATGCTCATTCAGTTTGCCTTCTTTGGAGCGTATTTTCTTTTCTCCATACCCTCGGCAAAAATCATTGACTGGGTTGGCTATCAGCGATCGATGGTGTTGGGTTTGCTGACGATGGGCGTGGGCGCGTTTCTTTTCGTGCCGGCGGCCAGTGTTCCCTCCTACCCGTTGTTCCTGATTGCGTTGATCGTGCTTGCGGCCGGGATCACGTGTTTGCAGGTCGCGGCCAATCCTTATGTGACGGTGCTGGGCAAGTCCCAAACGGCTTCCAGTCGACTGAATCTCACGCAGGCTTTCAATTCACTGGGCACTTTTCTGGCACCCTTTTTTGGTGGTCTGCTGATTCTGAGCGCTGCACCGAAATCAATGGAGGAGATCCGCGCCATGGCGCCGGATGCGCTGCAGGCCTATCGCCTGCATGAAGCGGCGACGGTGAAGACGCCTTACGTAGGATTGGGGATCGCGCTGGTGGTGCTGGCGATCGCCATCGGCAGCTTCAGGTTGCCGAAGATTCCCCAGGCCCAACACAAAGTCGGCGAAAAAGTGAATGACTCCATCTGGAAGCATTGGAATCTGATCTTTGGCGCGGTCGCCATATTCGTATACGTCGGCGCCGAAGTTTCCATTGGGAGCTTTCTGGTGAACTATTTTACGCAGCCAGAGATCGGCGGCCTGACCGAAAAGGTGGCGGCTAGTTTCGTTGCTTTTTACTGGGGCGGAGCCATGGTGGGGCGCTTCATCGGATCCGGGCTATTGCAAAAAATGAAGACCGGACAACTGCTTGGCATTTGCGCGGTGTGCGCGGCCGCGCTCGTTGGCATTTCCATGCTCAGCACCGGGCACTTTGCCATGTGGAGCATCATCCTGGTCGGATGCTTCAACTCCATTATGTTCCCGAGCATCTTCACTCTGGGCGTAGCGGAACTGGGCCCGCTTACGGGGGACGGGTCAGGAATCATGATCATGGCGATTGTTGGGGGAGCAATTATTCCGCTGGCGCAAGGTGCGATAGCCGACAGGGTCGGCATTCATCACGCCTTCTTTCTTCCTGTGATCTGCTATCTCTATATTCTGTTTTTCGCGCTAAGCGGTTCGAAGCCGAACAGCGAACGGCATGCCCGGGGCTAGATGGACGAGCCCGGGAGGGACTTCAAATAGAGTCGGATCGCTGTTCGAACAGGCGAGATCAGGCGTTAAACCTGTACTGAAATCAACTCCGGGGTGCAGCGGGAGTTCTGCATCAACTTGACCGCATCTTCCGCAGTGAATCGGCCCATGGCGAGCGCCAGCTTTTTGTTGGTGGTGGTCTGGATGGGGCTGCGGTCGATCCGCAGAACGTATTCGGCGGCACGCGCACCGCCGCGATTTACCTTTACGAGGAACTTTGTGTTTTTCATGGGCTCCCTATTTTGGCTCAGGATGTGCGAAATGCGGAACGGTTAAGATCGAGCTAGCGTCGCCAGCCTACAGAGCTGGCTGAGTGCGATAAAGCTATGATAGGACCGGTCTTACGTCTGATCGCTAAAGGAATTAAGAAGAGATAAGTACCCAAATCGATTTTAGGCCCGAAGGTGGTGTTTGTCAATTAGTAAAGGTGTCATGGCTGCACGACCTGAATCGCCTGGGGATGAACCTGCTGGTCTTTGATTTCGCCGGCGTCCCAGCCGCCACCGAGAGCTTTCACAAGATAGACGGAACTCACCATCTGCTGGCCGAGTAACTGGGTCTCCAGGCGCTCGCTGGTTAACAGCGTGGTCTGCGCGGTAATGACGTCGAGGTAACTGGTGACGCCGCCTATGTAGCGATTGTTGGCGATGGCGAGGGCGCGGCGCGCATCCTCGACCGCCGCCCCTTGCGTGGTGAGAGCCTGAGAGAGCGTGCTTAGATTGCTGAGGCCGTCCTCGACCTGCTGGAAGGCAGTCAGCACAGATTGGCGATAGTTGGCCACCGACTGGTCATACGCGGCGCGAGCGGCGGACAGATTGGCGCGGTTGCGTCCGCCTTCGAAAATGGGTTGCAAAGCGTCCGCCCCAAGCGACCAGAGAAGACTGGGCGCGTTCAACAATGGCGCAAGCTCCACGCTCTGCCATCCTCCCGAGCCGCTCAGCGTAATGTTCGGATAGAAAGCCGTGCGGGCGATGCCCACCTGCGCGTTGTTGTACGCCATCTGACGTTCGGCGGTAGAGATATCTGGCCGGCGCTGCAAAACATCGGAAGGCACGCCGAGCGGGACTGGCGGAGGAGTGGCCCGCAACGGCGCCACCCGAACCGCCAGAATGGAGGCCGACCGTCCCAGCAGCACGGCGATTGCGTGTTCATACTGCGCCCGCGACTGTTGCACCAGCGCCAGCTGCGACAAAGTTGAATCGAGCAGAGCCGCTTGCTGCGCCACTTCGAGTCCACTCGCAGCACCGCCATTGTGACGGTTGTTGACCAGATCCAGACCCTTGCGTTGATAGCCTACCGACTCCTGCACCACATCGAATTCGGCGTCCAGTTCGCGCAGAGAAAAGTAGTCGGCCGCGAGTTCAGCGGTCAGCACCAGCTGTACGTTTTGAAGATCGGCAGCCGTCGATTGCAGGGTCGCGTTCGCGGCTTCCACGTTGTGGCGCACGCGGCCGAAGAGATCAGGCTCATAGTTAATGTTGAAGGGAATCGTGTAGACGCTTTGGGTGTACGGAGGAACCGGCTGCACTGCTCCATTAATAATTGTAGGCTGCTCACCGTTCAGAGGCCGATTGCCGGAGCCGCGTTCGCGGACCGCAGACGGGTCCGTAGATAACTGCGGGAAGTAATCCGCAGTCGCGACGCGCGCCAGGGAGCGAGCCTGATTCAACCGGTCGCGCGCGGCTTCAAGCGACTGGTTGGCCTGGAGCAACTGCTGTTCGAAGGTGTTGAGATCGGCGTCGTTATAGATTTTCCACCACTCGCCCTTGGGGATCGCGTCTTTGGGAGCAGCTTGCTCCCACGGTGGTTGCGTCTTCCAAGCGTCAGGCGCAGGGGTCGGTGCCGGAGGGCGGCTGTAACGCGGCCCGACCGTGCATCCCGCAACAAGGCCCAACAGAACAAGTGCGGCTGAGAGCGCGACTCGGTTCACGACGCGCCACCTGTCGGTTGGCCTTGCGTCGTTTGGCCCGGCTGCTGCTGAGGTTGCGCCACGTTGACCTGCTGCCCATCTTCAAGCGAATCGGGAGGGTTGACGACGATCCGGTCCGTGGGCGCGACGCCACCCAGAATCTCCAACGCGGTGCCGTAATCGCGGCCGATATTGATGGCGCGCAACTGCACTTTGTTGTTCGGACCGATAACAGCGACTTGCGCGCCCTGAGCGCGAAACAGCATGGTGTTCACCGGAACCGTGACCTTGTTCACGTTGGAACCGACGGCGAAGTGCACTTCTCCAAACGAACCCGGCAACAAACGACCGTCCTTGTTGGGCACATCGACTTCAGTGAGCAGGGTGCGAGTGTTCGTATCAATCGCTTCCGCCGTTCGCGCCACCGTGGCCACAAACTTTTGTCCGGGAAATTCCTGCAAGGCGACAAAGGTTTTGGCGCCGACCTTGATGTATGGAGCGTAGGCCTGCGGAACGCTGGTATAAACCCGCAGAGGATCGACCCGGGCAATGTCAAACAACTCGCGGCCAGCCGCCTGCGCACCGGCGTTGATCAGCGCCCCAGGATCGACGTTGCGTCGCGTAAGCACGCCGGTGAAGGGGGCGTAGACTTCCTTGAATCCTTCGAGCTGTTCCAGGCGGCGGACGTTGGCGTCGGCCGCGGCCAGGTTGGCCTGAGCCTGCTTGTATCCACTGGTGTTCTGGTCGGCTTCCTGAGCGGAGACGGAGTCCGTCTTGAGAAGGTTTTGCCAGCGATCGGCGGTGATTCTTGCCAGCTCCATCTGAGCGACAATTTGCTGACGCGCGGCCCGCGTTTGATTCAATTCCTGATCAACCTCGGGCGTATCGATCTTGGCCAGCAACTCGCCTTTGGTTACACGGCTGCCGATATCCTTGTACCAACGCACCAGGTAGCCGTTGGTGCGAGCGTAGATGGGAGATTCCTCATAGGCCAGCAGCGAGCCAGGCAGAATCAAATCTTCGTCCGGTTTTTCCGCCTGGGGATTCACTACCGCGACGGTGGGCACGGTCTCGCGCTCGGTTTCGTTGGCCAGAGCTCGTTCGTGACTCATGCGCGCCAACATGGTGAACCCACCGGCCGCCAGCAGAACCAGCAGCAATATTCCTACAATCGTCACAGCCTTGCGCGGAGGGGCCGGGGGAAGATCCGGCGGCGGTTGAATCGCCGCCGGCTGGTGCCGCGAATGCTGCCGGATGGTTTCGATCTCCTCGTCACGCTGAGCCTGGGCACCTGAAGCATGATGCTCCTCGCCGCTTTGCCCCTGCCGCGAACCTTGAGCACTGGCATCCGCCGAGGGGCGCCGCTCATCCCCGGGTTGATCTGACTTGCTTTCTGCACTCATTCTCGACTCCGATTCTCACGAAACTCTAGAACTGCTGCTCCCGTGCCAGCTTCGCTTCCCGGCGGCCACGAAAAATGGCGAATACACTGGGCACGAAAAACAAGGTGGCAACCGTGGCAAACAGCAACCCGCCGATCACGGCTCGCCCCAGCGGCGCGTTCTGCTCGCCGCCTTCGCCAAATCCCAGCGCCATCGGTACCATCCCGATGATCATGGCCAGCGCCGTCATCAGTACGGGACGCATACGAGTGTATCCCGCTGATACCGCGGCCCGAACTGCAGGCATTCCTTCGTCCATCTGCTCGCGCGCGAAACTTACCAACAGGATCGAGTTGGCGGTGGCCACCCCCATGCACATCACCGCTCCGGTGAGCGAAGGGACATTCAACGTGGTACGCGTCAGCAACAGGAACCAGCAGATTCCCGCCAACGCTCCCGGCAAGGCGGCGATGATGATGAAAGGATCAAGCCAGGACTGAAAGTTAATGACGATCAGCAAATAGACCAGAAGGATCGCGCCCACCAGTCCTACACCCAGGCCGATGAACGAGGAGCGCATGGTGGCCACCTGGCCGCGCACCACAATCTGGGTTCCGCGCGGCAGATGGCCGTCGAATGTTTTGAGTATTTTATTAGTGTCCGCGGCCACGGCTCCCAGATCGCGATCCTGTGTGCTGGCGTAGACATCGATGACCGGCGCCACGTTCCAGTGGTTCACGGTGGCGGCCCGCGACACCGGATACAACTGCACCAGATTGCTCAGCAACTGTGGTCCTTGTTGCGAAGTCACCGGAATGGTCATGAGATCTTGCATGTTGGTCATGCGGTATTGCGGCGACTGCACCGCGATCTGATAGGTGACTTCATTTTTCGGGTTCAGCCAGAAATTTGGCGAAGTCTGGAAGCTGCCGCTTAGCGACACCAGCACACTCTGCGCCACGTTACCGGCCGTCAACCCGACCTGCGCGGCGCGGGTACGGTCGATATCCATGTGCAGCGTGGGCAGCGAGAGCAACTGTTGGACGTGGACATCGGCGGCGCCGGGAATGTGCCGCATTTTGTTGGCAATCTGCTGCGCGATCCCATAGCTGCTTTGCATGTCCGTGCCGACGATCTGCACGTCAATGGGTGCGGGCAAACCAAAATTCAGGATCTGCGTCACGATGTCGGCAGGTTGGAAAAAGAACTCCACCCCAGGGAAGCGCTGCGGTAACACCTCCCGCAGATGCCGGGTCAGCCCCGCGGTGGGAGGATGATGCTCCGGATCGAGCGCGATAAGAATTTCCGCATCGCTGCTGCCAATGGTTCCGTTGGAACTGTAGGACTGGTTGATGCCCGAGTTGGGCAGACCGATGTTATCGAGCACGGTTTGCAATTGGCCCTTGGGAATTTCCTGGCGCAGCACGGCTTCAATTTGGTCGCAAAGGCGGGCCGTTTCCTCCACCCGCAAACCGGGCCGAGCCCTCACATGCAGCCGTAACAAGCCGGCATCCACTTGGGGGAAGAAATCTTCACCCAGGAAGAAAAATAGTCCCAGCGACAGCAGGCAAAATGCCAGAAAGCAAGCCACGAACAGGCCGCGATGCTCGATGGTGGTCTCTAACAACTGCTCGTAGCCGCGGCGGAAATCTTCAAACTTGCGTTCGAAGCCCCGCTGAAACCTGCCCAGGAACGACTTCGGAGCTTCGGCGCGATGTTCATGCCCGCGCATGATGTACATCACCAAGGTGGGAATGAGAGTTCGCGATAGAAGATAGCTGGCCAGCATGGCGAAACTCACAGCCTCCGCCAGCGGTACGAACAGGAACTTTGCCACGCCCGTCAAAAAGAACATGGGCACAAAAACGATGCAGATGCTGAGCGTGGAGACAAACGCCGGAACCGCAATCTGTTGCGCGCCGTCAAGGATGGCCTGCTTCATTTCCTTGCCCATGGCCAGGTTGCGCTCGATGTTTTCGATCTCCACGGTGGCGTCGTCGACCAGGATGCCGACGGCAAGCGCCAAACCTCCCAAGGTCATGATGTTGATGGTTTGTCCGATCGCGCCCAGCAAGATGATCGAAACAAAGATGGAGAGAGGGATGGAAATGGAGATAACAATCGTGGGGCGCCAATCGCCGAGAAAGATCAGGATCATCACGGCGGTAAGAGCAGCTGCGATCAAGCCCTCGCGCAGAACTCCCTCAATCGATGCCCGCACAAATAGAGACTGGTCAAACAGAGAAGTGATCTTCAGCGCCGGCGGCAGCGCCTGCGCCGCCTGCGCAACAATATTCTTGACCCCCGAAACAATTTGCAACGTGGACGCATTGCCATTCTTGTAAATCGACATCAATGCGCCACGGTTGCCGTCCGCCCGCACGATGTTGGTCTGGGGGGAAAACCCGTCGCGGATGTGCGCGACATCCCGCATATAGAGCGTGGAACCGTTGACCGTTTTCACCGGCAAGTCGTTCAACTCCGTGATGGTCTGCGGCGTTCCATTCATCTCCACGTTGTATTCCAGTGGACCCATCTTGATCGTGCCGCTCGGCAAAACCAGGTTCTGCGCGTTGACGGCGTTGACGATGTCAAGGGGCTGAAGCCCGTAGGACTGGAGCTTCGGCAAGTCCAGATCCACCTGAATCTGACGAATCTTGCCGCCGTAGGGATAGGGAGTAGCCGCTCCCGGCACGGTAGCCAGGTAATTGCGTAGGAAGTTCTGCCCCAGATCGAAAAGTTGTTGCTCCGGCAAAGTCTTACTGCTCAATCCGAGCTGAATGATGGGCGTGGTGGAAGCGCTGTAGGAAATGATCAACGGTGGCGTGGTGCCGACCGGAAGACTGCGCACTGTGGTTTGCCCGATGGCCGTGATCTGCGCAATTGCTCCCTGCACGTTGGTTCCCGGTCGGAAGAAAACCTTGATCACACCCAAGCCATAGACCGACTGCGATTCCATGTGCTCGATATCGTTGACCGTGGTGGTAATGCCGCGCTCGGAGTTGGCCACGATGCGGTCCGCCATGTCTTGCGGCGACATGCCCGTATAAAACCAAACTACAGAGACCACAGGAATATCGATATTCGGAAAAATATCCGTGGGCGTCCGCAAAATCGTGATCGGCGTCAAAATGATGATAACCAGCGCCATCACGATAAAGGTGTAGGGACGTCTTAGAGCTAATGCAACAATCCACATCGCTTAGGCACCAGACTTCAAAGGTAAGTACCAGGAAGAAAGGGTCTTTATCCATGGATGCAAACTGACCCTTCGATTTTCACTTTAGATTCGATACTATCCGTATTGGATTCTAAAGCCTGAACCCGATTATATATGATAGGGTAAGGCCATGCGCCAGAAGCCTGCGGCTCAAAAGTGTGGTCACCCGGAGAGAAAAAAGCGGTCTCCGGGACGTCCGCGAAGTGAACAGGCCCGCTTGGCGATCCTGCGCAGCACCTTGACACTCCTGGCGGAAAAGGGTTTTTCGGAGCTGACCATCGAATCGGTCGCCGACCATGCTGGCGTAGGCAAGGCAACGGTTTATCGTTGGTGGCCCGACAAGGCCGCACTTATCGCCGACGCCTTTGCCCGTAGCACAAAACGCAAACTCCACTTCCCCGATACCGGATCGGTGCGCACCGACATGAGCCAGCAAATGCGTCAGCTCATAAAAATCTTTCGCAGCCGCCGCGGCCGCATCGTTTCCGCAATTCTTGCCGCCGGCCAGACCGACCGAGGCGTCATCGCCGCCTTCCGCGAGCGCTTTATGATGCCCCGCCGCCAGGAAGCCTACGCGACGCTTCAGCGCGGGATCCTGCGCGGTCAACTGCCCAAGAAAATTGACATGGATCTGCTTCTCGATTCTCTCTACGGCCCAATCTACATGCGATTTCTGATTCGTCACGATCGTTTGACGCCTGAATTCGTCGAGGGTCTTTGCGAATTAACCTTAGGCGGATGTCGTCCCCATGCAAACTCGCGTCGCCGAGCCCGTTCCGCCTAGTCAGGGATTCCGGTTGGTGCATCCGCTTGGGACTCAGAATGCTATAAGCTTCTCTGCTACACGTATAGGGAGAGGTTGAAGATGGCATCGCGCAACGTGGTCTTCTGGGAAGTTGATACGCAGGCGGATTTCATGCTGCCCGGCGGCAAACTCTACGTGCCCGGAGCCGAAGGTTTGCTTCCGAATATTCGCAGGCTTACGGATGCTGCGCGCCAGGGTCGAGTCTTCCTGGTGTCGCATGGGTGCTACCACACGAAGAACGATCCTGAGTTCCAGACCTTTCCACCGCATTGCATCAAGGGCACGGCGGGTTCCTTATTCGTCCCGGAGGCGCTGACAGATAAGGTTGTCACGGTGCCGAACGAGGCCGCGGCGGAGCCACCACGAGACCTTTCACCGTACCAGCAGATTCTGCTGGAAAAGCAAACGCTCGATATTTTTGAAAGCCGGCACGCGGGGAGGCTCGTGGAGCGATTCGCGCTTGATGTGGAATTCGTCGTTTTCGGCGTGGTCACCGAATACTGCGTCCGTTTCGCGGCCAAGGGATTACTGGATCGTGGCCGCCGCGTCTCGGTTGTTCAGGATGCGATCGAAACCTTGAAGGCGGAAGACGCGCAGCGAACCACGATTGAATTGCAGAGCCTTGGCGCAAGATTGGTCACTACCCCGGAGGCTCTCGCCCTGCTCGATCGTTAATCGTTCGAAGTAGCCGGGTTGTGATGAGTGCGTGGTTTATAATCCGGCCCACTCATGAACCTGACTTCTGGCACAAAACTAGGGCCGTACGAGATCGTCTCCTTGGTGGGCGCAGGAGGTATGGGCGAGGTGTATCGCGCCCGCGACTCCCGTTTGAAGCGCGAGGTGGCGATCAAAGTATTGCCGCAAGCGCTTTCTCTGGATGCTGACCGCCTGCGGCGTTTCGAACAAGAAGCGCTGGCTACGGCGGCTCTGAATCATCCCAATATTCTGGCGGTATTTGACATTGGTACGAACGAGGGTTCGCCGTATGTCGTCTCCGAACTGCTGGAAGGAGAAACGCTGCGAGACCGTCTGCGCAGCGGCCCAGTCGTCGTGCGCAAGGCTTTGGACTATGCGCTGCAAATCGCGCATGGACTGGCCGCGGCGCACGAAAAAGGAATCATCCATCGTGACCTGAAGCCGGAGAATTTATTCCTCACAAAAGACGGCCGCGTCAAGATTCTGGATTTCGGTCTCGCCAAGCTGACTCAGCCCGATCCGAGCAAAGCCGGAGCCCACACGTCACTGCCCACCATGACGCAGGCCACCGAAGCGGGCGTGGTGATGGGCACTGCCGGCTATATGTCTCCGGAGCAGGTGCGCGGCGCTGCCGTGGACCCGCGCTCCGACATTTTCAGCTTCGGCGCAATTCTCTATGAAATGATTTCCGGCAAACGCGCCTTTCATCGCGAGACGGCGGCGGATACGATGAGCGCTATCCTGAAGGAAGATCCTGCCGATTTAAGCGCAACCAATCGCAATGTTTCTCCCGCGCTGGAGCGCATCGTGCAGCACTGCCTGGAGAAAAATCCGGAGCAGCGTTTCCATTCCGCCAGCGACATCGCGTTTGATCTGGAACATCTGACGGGAGTTTCCAGCACCGGTGCGAAGGTGACGGCGGTGGCGAGCGCTCCGCCTCGTAGCAAGCTGTTGCTCCCGATCGCCGGAGCGTTGGCAATCGCGCTGGTGATGCTGGCTCTCGGATGGTGGCTGGGCCGCGGCAGTGGCAGGGCGCCGCAGGCCGAGTATAAGCAGATCACGTTTCGCACGGGTTCGATGGGGAACGCCAGATTCACGCCCGACGGTAGCATCGTATACAGCGCGTCCTGGGATGGCGGCGAGGATCAGCTTTATTTGTCCCGCACCGATGATCCGGGCGCGCGCGAACTGGGACTGAAAGATGCCGAACTGCTATCGATCTCGAAGAGTGGAGAACTCGCGATTCGCCTCAATACCGTGCGTTACGGTGGCTATTCGCGAAGCGGCACGCTGGCCCGGCTGCCTTTGAGCGGAGGAACGCCGCGGGAAGTGCTGGAAAACGTGCAGGACGCGGACTGGTCCGCCAACGGTGATAGCATGGCGGTAGTCCGCTACGTTCCGGAAAACAGTCACTGGCGCCTGGAATATCCCATTGGCAAGGTGCTGTTTGACAGCATCGGTTGGATCAGCGACCCGAAGATTTCTCCGGACGGCAACAGGGTGGCCTTTGCCGATCATGAAAATCAAGGTGGAGACGACGAGGGTTCGGTAGCGGTCATCGGCGCCGACGGCAAGGATAAGGAGAAGAAACTTTCTTCCGGTTGGGAATCTCTTGAGGGAATTGTCTGGTCGCCTGCGGGCGATGAGATCTGGTTCACATCCAGCGATAGCGGCAGCGCCCTGAACCCTCGCGCGGTAACCCTTTCTGGCAAGCTGAGGACGATCACAAACGTTCCCGGTGGCGTGTGGCTGGAAGACATGAGGAATGGGACAGCGCTGATGGTAAGGCATCAGGAACGCATCGGAATACGTGGGTTGGGGCCAGGCGAAAAAGAGGAACGCGAACTGGGTTGGTTCGGGTGGTCGCTTCCGCGCGACATCAGCCAGGACGGCCGGAAAGTTCTGTTTGAAGAGGAAGGCAATGGTGGCGGGCCAAACTACACCGTGTTCCTTCGTGATACGGATGGGTCACCTCCCGCGAAGATTGGCGAGGGGCTGGCGGGAGCCATCTCTCCAGATGGGAAATGGGTGATTACGAGACCGGCGAAAGGCGGACCGCTGAGCCTGGTGCCTACGGGAGCAGGCGAGACCAAGACATTGACGCATGATGCGGTTGATTACGGAACCGTTCGCTTTTTCCCTGAGGGCAAGCATCTACTGGCCAGCGGAATTGAAAACGGGCATGGCCGGCGCGACTACCTGATTGATCTGAGTAATGGCGATTCCAAGCCCATTACGCCGGAAGGCGTCGCCGGGGTGAATCTTGCGCCGGACGGCAGGAGCACCGCCGGGCTGGGGCCCGACGGGAAATGGGGAATCTGGCCGCTTGACGGGGGCGGCGTTCATCCAATTCCGGGGCTGGACTCAAAATACTACATTGCCGGTTGGTTTCCGGACGGAATATCCGTATATGCGGCCTCCAGCCGGAGTGAGAAGGCTGCGAAGGTTTATCGGGTCAACACACAGACTGGAAAAATGGACTTATGGAAAACATTCGGCGCAGAAGCTGGCGCGGGGGTCACGGCAACGGGCGCGCCTCATTTTTCCAGCGATGGAACAGCGTATGCATACGTCTACGTCCGGACCCTCTCTGAGGCTTACGTCGTGATTGGATTGAAGTAGGACCGTTCTGCGCCGGGTAGCCAGATGAATTGTTAGCCGGACAGAGTTTCAATTGCTTGCACCGCATCGGGCGGGAGAACCAACTTCGAGCTGGCCAAATCCTGCTTCATGTGTTCAGCGCTCGAAGTGCCGGTAAGGGGAAGCATTCCGACCGCGCGGGCGAAGGCAAAAATGAGCTGCGCCGGAGTGACTTTCTCGCGTGCGGCGAGCGCGGCGACGACGGGATGGTGCAGCGCTTCAACGTTCGCAGTGAGCAGCGAAAATCCCTGATAGATGATCTTGCGCTCGCGACAGAATAAGCGCACATCGCGATCCCAACCCAAGCGGGCGTAGCAGCGGTTTTGCGCGAAGGCGGGAGTTTCTGCGTGGATGACGGCCATTTGCTCGAGATGCGACACAGAAATGTTGCTCACTCCGAGCAGGCGCGTGCGGCCGGCATCGCGCTCCTTCCTCATCGCTTCCCAAACCTCAGCATCGGCGTCAGTCCAGCCATATCCGGATGAAGGGCCGTGCAACACGTAGCTATCGACGTGGTCGGTGCCGAGATGTTTGAGCGAACTGGCGAGCGACTGCGCGACCTGAACCGACAAACTAGCGGCGGGATCGTAGGGAAGACGGTGGTCCTGGCCGGGCCTGTAGGTAAATTTTGTTTGCAGAAAGAGATCAGCTCGCGTGACTACTGCGGCGCGATAGGCGGCGGCCAATCCCTGACCGACGCCTTCTTCGCAGTAATGCCGACGCTGGTTGGCAGTATCGATGCCGCGAAAGCCCGCGCGCAGCGCCAGTTCGACCAGGCCAGGGGTTCGTTCTTCTTTCCAGGCAGTGCCGTAGAGAAAATCGGAAATGGGCGGGTGGGAAGATGGCATGAGGGTTATTCTGCCATGAGTGCGAGGCAGCCGTTGGTCACAGCTGCGGCAGACGGCCTGCATAATCGCCGCTTTGATTCGCGGGAGTGATCGCGATGCCTCCGGAAATAGCCGGCTACCGGTCAATCCACAAGATCGGCACAGAGCAAATCTCCTACTGCGATCGGGGCGAAGGAGCTGCCGTGGTTTTGATCCACGGAATGTTTGGAGACTTTCTAGATTGGGAGCCTGTGCTGGAGCCGCTTGCGGCATCCCATCGCGTGATCGCCCTCCCTCGTCCGTAGCGAAACTCCTCGAAGCGTCTGAATTCGGCGCGGCTGACTTACGGCACGTTCGCTGGTTTATCAGGGGCGGAGCGCCCGTGGATTTAATTGAAGCGTTCTGCGCGCGCGGCGTGATCCTGAAGCAGGGGTTATGGCCTCACGGAAGTGGGCGTGAATTGTTTTTCACACGTCTCCGGACGAGGCCATTCGAAAGCAAGTTCGATTGGCAAGCCGATGATGTTCACTCAGGCTCGGCTGGTTGATCGGGAAGGCCAGGAGGTTCCAAAGGATCAGCTGCGAGAGCTGTGTCTGCGTGCTCGGCATGTGGGCAAGGGTTATTGAAATAATCCGACGGCCACGGCGACTGCACTTGATCGCGATGGGTGGTTTCACACCGGCGACATGGCCCGCTGCGATGATGCAGGATTTTTCCACATTGTCGGCCGCTCGAAAGACATGTTCATTGGTGGCGGCGTGAATGTTGATCCGGTGGAGATTGAAGCTGAATTGCTGCGGTGCCCGGCTGTGCGCGCCGCCGCCGTCATCGGCGTGCCCGACCCCAACTGGGGTGAAGTCGGAGTGGCCTTCGGAGTTTTGACCGGCGCGACGATTCCTTCCGCCGACGAACTAAGAAACTTCCTGGCCGACGAAATCGCCAGCTATAAACTCCCGCGAGATTTCATTTTTGTAGATGCTCTGCCGCGTACGGCGTACGGCAAGGTAGTGAAGGCGGAATTAAGGGAATGGTACGAAAGGCGAAGCCCGAAAGATTCCGCGGGGACCTACTCCCTTTCGCGAATCATCTCTAAATGCACAACCGGGGACGGCTGCCCGTCCCCGGTTGTGCGTTTCTGCTGCGAGAATTATTGCGGTTGAGCTTGCGCTTGTTGTTCGTCCAGTTCCACGCCATCGCCGGCGTGAACGTCTTCCATGGCGAAGACGATCATTCCAGTGGCCGTGGTTGGCGTAGTTCCGATGACCACGATCTCACCTACGGCGCGCCGCGGCAGATCGCGCACGTGAATCACCGGGCCTTTCGACTTGGTGAGCATATTCGGATCGACGGACGGCTGCTTCATTTGCGTGTCTTCACTGATCGCGGCCTTGAAAGAAAGCGAGTCTACGGGATCGTGCAGGTCGGCTTCATAGCTGCGTACGGCGCGGAAATAGTCGCCCACCTTCACGCCCTGGTTCGCTCCTATGTTCATGTAGACCTTCTGTCCGGTGCCCAACTGTGAATCAAAATCTCTTCCCATCACGATCCGGCCCGAGACCTTGCTGCCCGTGGGCAGGAAGCGATCGAAGTGCAGGGGCGGATGAAACGCCACCATGGATTTCTCGGCAAATGGAATCGCGGTGTCTCCCGGATTGATTGGGTCACACGTGTATTCGATGTTGGCGATCGCAGCCTTGCTGCGAACGTCGACGATGCGCACCCGGCCCACTTCCTCGTAGGGCTGGCCCGTGGACTTCAGCAGCTTGCGTTGTCCGGGGTACATTTCGTACTCATTCACGTCGCGCAGAGCGCGAATAATCTGATACTGCGCGCCCAGCGTATAACCTGTGCCTTGCAGATAAATGACGTCGCCGCGAACGAACTTGGTGTCGGTGGGAGTTTCTAGGCCACCGGCCACGAAGTTGGCGTCGGGCAGAGTTTGGCGGTTGATGAAACCAGCGCAGTAAACATCTGCGTAAGTAGGCATTTGCACGCGCTGCACGGGGAAATTGGCGGTGGTCTCAATCGTACCTTGCGGCGTGGTCGCGCTTGCTGCATTCGTGTCGGCTGCCGACTGAGCCCAGGTGGCGGTTGCTGCCAGCAGCAATAAAATACCTATTTTCTTCATGTTACCTCCGAGAACAGGCACCCTCGGGTACCCTTCCCCAGTCAAATGCCTTGGAAGCATTGCTCCAAGTGGAAGGTAACAAGGGGGTAAGAGGGGGTCAAGGTTACGAGGGTGTCAGTCGGGATGCGAAAAGGAGTTTTTTCCGGGGAACTGTGAATCCCTGTTGCATCTCGAATTCGACCCCTGTAAGATTCGCGCCGAACCTATTGCTTTAATCCGAACCTATTGATTCAAGATGATTTCTGCTGCCAAAAGCTACACGCCCCGGCTGTTGCCCTTGCGGCTTCCGCGGGTTTGCGTTGCCGTGGCTGCCCCTGACCCCCACGAACTGGTAGAGAAAGCCGAAGGCCTGATTCGCGATAACCCTTTTCTGGAGTTCAGGTTAGACTATATTTCAAAGCCCGCTCTGGCTCTGCCCAAGATCAAACATTTTCTCGAGACTCACTCCGGCATTACGGTGATCGCCACTTGCCGGCGCGTGGCCAGTGGAGGCAGATTCCGAGGGTCGATCGCGTCACAACTCGACATCCTGGCCAAAGCTGCGGCGGCAGGTTGCCAGCTCGTCGACGTAGAACTGCAGACCGCCCAGAAATGCAAGCCGGAACAACTACAGAAGTTGCGCACCCGGGCCGCTTTAATTCTTTCTTTCCACGACTTCCGAGGCACCAAGAAACTCGACCAGACTCTGGAAAAGATGCGGCAGTTTCCCGCCGATTTCTATAAAGTGGTCAGCACCGCGACCACGCTTTCCGACAACGTTTCGATGATCCAGTTTCTGGGGCGCGAAAGCGACAATCATTCCATCATTGGCGTCTGCATGGGGGAACAAGGGATCATTAGCCGAGTGTTGGGAGTCCGCGCCGGCAGCGTATTTTCCTTCGCCGCCGTGAGTCCCGGTGAAGAAACCGCTCCCGGACAAGTCAGCGCGCAGGAGTTGCGCAGTCTTTATCGCATCGAGCAGGTTGATGTCGCCACGCGGGTTTATGGGGTTGCCGGAGATCCGGTCATCCATTCGCTCTCCCCCGCCATCATGAATGCAGCGTTCCGGCGCGAAAACGTCAATGCCGTCTACCTGGCGCTGCATGCCAAGACTCTAAAGGACCTGCTCACCTGTGTGCGCGAGATTCCTATCCACGGCCTGAGCGTCACCATGCCGTACAAGGAAGCCATTCTTCCTTTTCTGGATAACACCGATTCGCACACTGCGAAGATCGGAGCCTGCAACACAGTCGTCCGCGCGCAGGACGGCAAACTCTACGGCTTCAACACGGACACTTCCGGAGTGGTGCGCCCGCTGGAGCGCCGGCTCAGCACGTTGCAGGATGCAAAAATTCTCGTGCTGGGTGCGGGAGGCGCGGCGCGGGCCGCAGTCTTTGGACTGAAGGAACGCGGGGCGGAGGTCTTCATTTTGAATCGCAGCGCGGCCCCGGCGCAAAAGCTGGCTCGCCGAGCCCACGCGCGTTCGTTGAAACGCGCCGACCTCAAGAAATATGTCTTCGATGTGATCATCAACGCCACGCCGGTCGGCATGGGCAATACCCGCGAGACTCCGCTGCAGGAAAAAGAGATCAACGCCCGCTATGTCTTCGACATGATCTACGACCCTGCCGAAACCCGGCTGCTGCAACTAGCAAAACAGCGAGGCGCGCAGACGATTCCCGGCATTGAAATGTTCGTCCACCAAGCGGCCAGGCAGTTCGAGATTTGGACAGGGAAACCCGCACCTCAGGACGACATGCTCCAGGTTGTGACGTTAGCCCTGCAGGAGCGTGCTAATCGCGCTGCCGGGGCAAAGAAGAAGTAGACGGCGACACCCCATGCAGGAGGGCAATTCCGCCTTGCGGGATCCCACATCCTTGCGCCAAAAAGCCACAAAGCCGGGCTGGTTGGCCCGGCTTTCTCTCGTGGAACTGGGTTCGGCAGTATTGCTTTGTCAGCCGCCGCCCCAGAATGTCAAAATCTTTGTTCCCCGCCGGACCAAACGGTCCGGAAGACGCAATTCTTACATCACCAGCGCGAGATTCTCCAGTTCGTGCTGCAGAACCGGCAGAGCGCATCCGGCCATTTCAACACGGCCAGCTGCATCTAGGGCCGCTTTGGGCGAAACACCGTAGCCGCGCCCCATCAGAAAAACCTGCAACAGTTCGGCGGCTTCGTAAGAGTCGATCATGCCGCCTTGCAACAAGTCGCTGCGCAAGGCTGCCAACTCGGTTGCCGTGAATCTGTCTTTATCGTTATTGATTCTTTCCGTTGTCATCGCATTTTCAAGCATGGCCGTCATCACCTCCGACTCCGACCTGACTACCACATTTGCCTATTAGACTCATCAGCACCCATCCAAGTTGCATGCAATTCTGGTGCCGCAGCTGCCGTCTTGTTTCATATACGTACGGTAAGCCGGTTTAGATGCACAAACCCCTCTATCCATCGGAAGTTGCGGGCAAGCTAACAGAGCTCCCCAGCCAAGGTGAGGTGTCGCTGGTACCCCGCCTGCATCTCAAAACTGACACAGAGTGTCATTTCGGTCGGGAATTTGGACAGCCAGCTTCCTTCATCTGCCGCTTGGGAAATCGAGAAACACGAAGATACAGGCAGAGAGGTTTCAGGGGTGTGAAATCGGTATGAAAGTTTGAGATCGCACCCATGCCCCAAGGCGATGCATAAGCGGGACCGTAGCCGCACCGGCTTTCATTTGTCAGCGGCCGGAGTCAGGTATTCTCGATGGTCGCCTCATCCACCAGCATGATGGGAATATCGTCCTTCACCGCATACACCCGTTGGCACTGAGTGCACTTCAGGCGCTCCGGATTTTGACGATACTCGAGCGCCTGTTTGCACGCCGGGCAAACCAGAATCTCCAGCAACTCCTTTGCAATCATGGACCGCATTCTACCCCACAATTCACTATTAAGGTTGCGGGAGTGCCGAGCACAGGGGTACCGAGTCTGGAGTTGCGGCATGTTTCTCTGGGTACGACGGTACTCGCAACTCTCTGGATCGCGCCCATGCGATAGAATCTCAACGGAATTGAAAATTATGTCCGCCCGAATCCTCGACGGTGTCAGCATCGCGAACGAAATCCGCAGTGAAGTGGCCGCGGAAGTGAAGAAAATGGTCGCCGCCGGGTTTCGTCCTGGCTTGGCGGTTGTCCTGGTGGGCCACAACCCCGCTTCGGAGATCTACGTTCGCGGCAAGGTGAAAGCCAGCGAAGAGGTTGGCATTTATAGCGAACAGCACACTCCGGCTGAAACTTCCAGCACCTCCGACCTGCTCAACCTGATCAATGATCTGAACCGGCGCGATGATATAGACGGCATTCTGGTGCAGTTGCCGTTGCCTACCCAGGTAGATTCGAAAGAGGTGCTGATGGCCGTCGATCCGGCGAAGGATGTCGACGGCTTCCATCCCGTCAACGTAGGTTTTCTCTCGACTCAGCGCCCCGGGCTCGTTCCCTGCACGCCGGCCGGAGTCATCGAGATTCTGAAGCGAAGCCACATCCCCATCGCCGGGCAGGAAGCCGTGGTCGTGGGACGTAGCGACATCGTCGGCAAGCCCGCCGCCACGCTGCTGATCAATGCCAACGCCACGGTTACCGTCTGCCATTCGAAGACGCGCGATCTGCCCGGAGTCTGCCGCCGCGCCGACATTCTAGTAGCCGCAATCGGCCGCGCTGGCATGATTAGGTGTGAATTTGTGAAGCCCGGGGCCACGGTGATTGACGTGGGCATGAATAAGGTCACGGATGCCGCGGAGTTTCAGCGCCTGTTCGTTGGCAATGCGAAGCGGGAACAGACTTTTCGGGCGAGAGGATCGACCCTGGTCGGCGATGTGCACCCCGCAGTCGCTGAAGTTGCTGGAGCCCTGACGCCCGTTCCTGGCGGCGTCGGTCCCTTGACCATTGCCATGCTGATGTATAACACGGTGAAGGCCGCGAAAATGCGTCGCGGCCATCGCGTGCCGGAGCTCACCCGCGCCTGAAAACCGATTCCACCGCCGAGACCGCCGAGTTCGCCGAGAAAAGGATTTCAAGATCTTATGTTCTCGGTGTTCTCCGCGAACTCGGGGGTAAGTTTGTGTGAGAACTTCATGCTGAAAGTCGGCCTCACCGGAGGTCTCGCATCGGGTAAGTCCGTTGTGGGCGAGATGTTCGTCGCCCTCGGCGCCTATCTCGTCCAGGCGGACCACATTGCGCACGAGTTGATGCGCCCCGGCCAGCCCGTTTACAACGAAGTGGTGCGGCACTTTGGTGGGGCAATTCTCAATCCCGATCTCAGCGTCAACCGCGCCAAACTTGCGGAAGCTGCTTTTGGTTCAAGCACCTCATCCGCAGCGGCAAAGAGTTCCGGATCTTCCTCGACAATCCCATCCCGGGTTGAGGAACTGAACCGCATCGTGCATCCCGCGGTGATTCGCAGCCAGGAAGAGTGGATGGAACAGATGGGAAGTCAGGATCCGAATGCCGTCGCCATCGTGGAGGCTGCGCTCATTCTCGAGGCCGGTGCCGCGAAGCGCTTCGACCGCCTGATCGTTGTGACCTGCCACGATGAGCAACGCGTAGCCCGCTTCGCCGCCCGGCGGAAGTTGAGCATCGACGCCGCCCGCAAAGAAGTCGCCCGCCGCATGGCCGCGCAACTGCCTGAGGAAGAAAAGATCAAGGCCGCCAACTGCGTGATTGACAATTCCGGCTCGCTCGATCAAACGCATGAGCAGGTTCGCCATATCTGGCAGGAACTGCGCGGGGAAGCTGCCGCCCAGCGCTAGTTATGGTTAACGGCGGCTACAGCATTCACCGTATCTACAGCGAGTTCGTTCTGCGTGCCTATTATAAGCGGCTGCGTTCGAACCGCCTTCTTTCGTCGTCCGGTCGCTGTCGGTCACGGTTAGCCCCCCGGGTGAATCCAGGCGCACAGTACGGCCGGGTCGTGTTTTCGATAGGATGAGTCTGCGAGGCTAATTATGCGGGTGCTAATCGTCGATGACCACGAAGTCGTTCGCCGGGGCGTCCGCTCGCTCATTTTGGGCCAATCCAGCTACGAAGTTTGTGGCGAAGCGGTTGACGGGCAGGACGCGCTGAAAAAAGCCCGGCAGCTCGTTCCTGACGTGATCGTCATGGATGTCAGCATGCCGACGCTGAACGGTTTGGAAGCCACCCATCTCATCCGTGCCGCGCTTCCGGACTCCGAAGTGCTCATTCTCAGTCAGCACGAATCTCCCGAGATGATCCGCCAGGCTGCCCAGGCGAGCGCTCGCGGATATGTGGTGAAGTCCTCCATCGCAAGAGACTTGCTGGTTGCCCTGGACACGGTCAGCCGGCACCAGCCTTTCTTTGACCCAACCGTTACCCAAGCTGGCCAAGCTCCTCCTACTATTGATTCTCAGGAGATCCTGCAACGCAGTTCCGCATTGGAGCAGGCACTGCGCGAGAGTGAGGAGCTTTATCGATCCACTTTCGAACTCGCGGACCTGGGAGTGGCACATCAGAGCCCCGACGGTCGCTGGCTGCAGGTGAACGACAAGGTATGCGAAATCGTCGGTTACAGCCGAGACGAATTGCTGAAGATGAGATTCCAGGACATCACTTACCCGGATGACCTCGAACCCGAACTTAGACAACTGGAGAAGATGACCGCCGGACTCGCCGACACGTATGCGGGCGAGAAACGTTACATCCGCAAAGACGGTTCGGTGGTGTGGGTTAGTTTGCGGGTTTCCACGGTTCGTGGGCCGGACCGCCGAGTGAAGCGTTTCGTCGTGGTCGTTGAAGATATCACCGGGCGTAGAGAGGCTAAACAGGCGACGTATCGGTTGGCTGCGATTGTGGAGTCGTCCGACGACGCCATCGTATCCAAGACCCTCAATGGGATCATCGCCAGCTGGAACGCCGGGGCTCAGCGTATTTTCGGATTCACCCCCAAAGAAGCAGTGGGACAACCGATCACGATCATCATCCCGGCTGAGCTGCAGGACGAAGAAAAGCAAATCATAAAACGGCTGCGGAATGGCGAACGCATCGAGCACTACGAAACCGTCCGCATGACCAAGTCGGGCAAGAGGCTCAACATTTCCCTCACTGTTTCGCCGGTGAAAGATTCCGCGGGCCGGATTGTGGGGGCTTCGAAGATTGCTCGTGACATCACCGAGAGCAAGCGCATCGAGCGGGCGCTCAGGGAAGGCGAAGCCCGGCTGCGAGCCGCGTTCAGCCAAACCTATTCGTTTCTGCTGCTGCTGAGCTCGGAGGGAACGATTATCGAGGCGAATCGGGCGGCCTTCGAAGCCGCGGGGCTCAAGCGGGAAGAGGCAATCGGCCTCAAGTTTTGGGAACTCTGGTGGTCCCGTTTGCCCGATGAGGCGGCTACTCTGAAGGAAAGCGTGACTCGAGCCACGCGCGGCGAGTTGGTCCAGGAAGAATGCTACTACTGCCTGGCCGACGGAACTCTTCGATTTGCCCGTCGAACTCTCAGTCCGGTTCTGGACGATGCGGGAAATCTGGTGATGATCGTTGCCACCGGCTTGGACATCACCGAGCAGAAGGAACTGCGCGAAAAACTGGAGGCGCGCGTCAAGCTGCGGACTCAGGAGCTCGAGGAAAAAAACGCAGTCCTTCCGGAGCAAGCCGAAACTGTTCGCGAGCTTTCTGGCCGGCTGCTGCGCGCCCAAGACGAGGAACGTCGGCGCATTGCCCGCGATCTACATGACAGCTCGGGACAGATCCTGGTCGCGGTGCAGTTGAACCTGACGCCGATCGAAGAGGAAGCGCGGAAGATGAACGCTGATTTCGCGAAAGGCATCCAGCAAAGCCTCGATCTCGTGGAGCAGTTATCCAAAGAATTGCGCACCGTTTCCTATTTGCTTCATCCCCCGCTGCTGGACGAAGCCGGCCTGCCCTCGGCGCTGCGCTGGTATGTGGAAGGCTTTGCCGAGCGCAGCAAGATCAATGTTCAGCTCGAATTGCCGACCGACCTCGGCCGTCTTCCGCGCGACATGGAGATGACGATGTTCCGCATCATCCAGGAATGCCTCACCAACATTCATCGCCACTCCGGAAGCAAGGAGGCGAACATCCGCGTCGCTCGCTCCGCGGACGAAGTTTGTCTTCAGATCCAGGATAAGGGCCGAGGCATGCCGGTTTCGAACAACGGAGGCTCTACCTCGAAGCTTGTACGAGCCGGCGTCGGAATTCAGGGCATGCGCGAAAGAGTGAAACGACTCGGCGGCCAGCTTGAAATTCAATCGAACGAAAACGGCACTGCGGTAACCGCCAGCTTCCCGCTCGTCACACCGGTATCACGATGGCCTTCGGTTTCGTAGCTACGGAATTTTATCGCCCGAAAATTCACGGGTAATCGGCAGAGAGACCTCGGCGTGCCTACGGGCGGAAGATTGTTTAGAATCAGATCAGGACCTCCTACTCCGCTCACCCCAGCCTGGTCCTGGTGCAGCAAGGTTGCACTTATGAGACTCATACGGCCCGCAATGCTCGCTCTGCTGATCGCCGGCGCGTTCTTCTACATCACGACCTGGCGCTCAAACTCGCACCTGAGCCTTCTTCATTCCACGGATTGGTTACGCCCTCCCCCACAGGTTGAGATTACGGAAGCTGCCGGAAACGAGGGCCTCGACAGCGAAGAGCAGAACAATATTCTCGTCTATCGCAAGAACATCCCGTCGGTGGTGAACGTCACCTCGCGCGCCATGACCTTTGATTTCTTCTATGGTCTCCAACCTCAGGAGGGACAAGGCTCGGGCTTTATCATCGACAAGGACGGGCACATTCTCACCAACTATCACGTGGTCGCCGATGCTCGCCAGGTGGAAGTCACGCTGCATAATCGCAAGAAGTACAAGGCGACGGTCGTCGGCACCGATCCGGCGCATGATCTGGCTGTGATTCAGATCAAGGCACCGGACCTGGTGCCTGCAGTGCTGGGCGACTCGCGCAACTTGCAGGTCGGACAAAAGGTTTACGCCATCGGCAATCCGTTTGGACTAGCGGGGACGATGACGCGCGGAATCGTCAGTTCGATCCGTCCGGTACGCGAGCCGAATGGCGCGACCATTGACGAAGCCATTCAAACCGATGCTGCCATCAACCCGGGCAACTCGGGCGGTCCGCTCATGAACTGGCACGGCGAAGTGATTGGCATTAACACCATGATTCTGTCCAGCGTCGGTCAGAATGCAGGCATCGGCTTCGCCATTCCGATCAATACCGCCAAGGCCGTGCTCAACGATCTGATGACGCTCGGCCGAGTGCGGCGGCCGGCTCTGGGAGTACGTACGATTCCCATCAGCGCCGAACTTGCCGATGAAATGGGATTGCCCGTGGATTACGGCTTGCTGATCGTACAAGCCATCCCGGGCGGCTCGGCCGACCAGGCCGGCCTCCGCGGCGGCACCGAACGCGCCTATCTGGGGAACATCCCGATCATGTTAGGGGGAGATCTGATCGTTGCTATCGACGGCGAAAAAGTTGAGGACGAGCAGGACCTGTCACAAATGATGAACAATCACCGCGCTGGTGACACGGTGAAGATAACGATCTATCGCAACAAGAAAAAATTAGACGTGAGTGTTGCGCTGGGCGAAGCCCGGGAACAGGTGTGAAAAGAAGCAGTCTGACTTACCGTGTCATCGCCAAAATAGAATTGGGCAGAGCGTGCCGAACCCGGTATGCTGCTTTTCTGCCTATGACTGCCGTTCGTTAAGTCCGCAACTTGTAACTTTTGAACGAAAGCAGGCGGAAGTGTGCGCTTCGTTCTTGCCTTTCATTTTTTTCAATCCAGAAAGGATTTTCGACATGCAATTCGTGGATAAGGCATTGGCGCGCCGTTTTGAGGCGTGTGAAGAGATGCCGCAGGTTCTGTATGCGCGGGCGTTTCAGAAGATGCGGCCCGAGATTGGAGCTGCCGAGGAAGAAATCTGTGGCGGGCACATGATATTCGCAGGGCTGGGATCGCCGATCGGACGGGCGACCGGCTTGGGCTTGGACCAGGCGTTTACGGGAGATGACTTGGACCGGGTCGAGCAGTTCTATCGTGCGCACAAGGCGCCATCGCAAGTGGATCTTTGTCCACTGCACGATCCGGCTGTGTTTGAGATGTTCAAGGAGCGTGGCTACGGCATCGCCGAGTTGAACAATGTGCTTTACCGGCGGCTGGACCCGAAGGAAAGGCTTCGGGATGCTCCCGCGGGCTGTGAGATTCGGCGTGGGCGTCCTGAAGAGGCACGGGAATTAGGCGGCATTGTGGAACGGGCATTCTTTCCGGACGGCGCCCCGGAAGCATTCCGGGATCTTTTAACACCGCTCTACCAGATGGAGGGTGCGGTGACCTTCGCGGCGAGTGTCGAAGGCAAAGCGGTGGCTTGCGGAGCGGGGCTGGTCATTCCAAAGCGCAGAGTATTCGCGGTCTGCGGAGCCGGAACAGCCGCAGAGTTTCGCGGGCGCGGGCTGCAGACAGCTTTGTTGTGCGCGCGCCTGGCAGCTGCGGCCGGAGCCGGATGTGAGTACGCGGTTGTGGTGACCAATGGCGGCTCGGCTTCGCAACGCAATTGCGAGCGGCTCGGATTTTGTGTGGCTTACAGCAAGGTGACGGTGATTAAGGGGGTGGAATAGGGGGTCGATCCGGCGACGTCTGAGGGGCCGAGGAATGACAAAGCTCTTTTTGATGACTTTGAGGTGGAAATCCTCTTCACGCCGCGGCTTCGGCTAGGAACTCGTCGATTTCGTTCATTTCTTCGTGGTTGAGGCGGAGGTCGCCGGCGCGCATCACGCCTTCAGCCTGCTTCGCATTGCGAGCGCCGACAATGGCTCCGGTGACCGCGGGATTGTACAGGGTCCAAGCGATGGCGACTTCCCCGACCCTACGGTTGTGACGTTTGGCGATTTCTCGCAAGTGATCGACCAGTTCCAGATTACGGGAAAGACTTGGTTCCGTGAAATCAGGAGGGCTTCTTCGCCAGTCGTCTTGCGGCACTCTGGCGGCGCGCTCGCGGGTCATGGCGCCGGTGAGCAGGCCGGAATTCATCGGGGAATAAACAATGACTCCGATGCCTTCGCGCAGGCTCCGTAGCCGACGGGAGTAATCTGCAGATCAGAGTTGCCAAGTTTGCGGGTTTGCATTTCAAATCTTCTTAGTAAAGTTGGATTTGAGGCTGGGTCGATGCGATTCAGAATTCGAACGCTATGAATGTGGATGCGATTCGCGAATTTTGCCTGGCGTTTCCTGCGGCGACGGAGAATCTGCAGTGGGGAGACGAGCTTTGCTTCAAAGTTAGCGGGAAGATCTTTTTGATGCTTGGGTTGGACAATCCGCGGCTTTGCTTTAAATGTACGCCGGACAGTTTTGCGGAGCTGATTGAGCGCGAAGATATTCGTCCGGCGCCATACCTAGGGCGCTACAAGTGGGTCATGCTGGACCGAATGGACGCGTTGCGATGGGATGCGCTCAGGGATTTGATTCGGGCGTCGTATGAGATGGTGGCAGCGAAGGCGCCGAAAGGAAGCCGATCATCCTCGCCCCGTAAGAAGTCTGCAAGTCGGAACAGGAAAAGGTCTGCGCGATCCGCGGGCCGCAAACGGACGGGCTGACGAGTTCGCCAATCCGGCGAACAACGCGTGCCACCCAGGGATTTGACTCGGCTTGCCGCGGTCGGCTAGCCTCAAGAGTCCGCCCATTCCCGGATACTTCGATCTGATGCGATTTCGGCACAAATTATTGATTTTGCTGCTGCTGGCGGGTGCCTCGGTGTGTGGGGTGCCCGGCGGCTTCGGCTCCACGCAGCCCGTGCACGCGCACCACGGAATCGTGGTCAGCGTTCAAGAGTTGGCTTCGCGGGCGGGAGTCGAGATCATGCAGGCCGGCGGCAATGCGATCGATGCCGCGGTGGCTACGGGATTCGCGTTGGCGGTGGTGCATCCGGCGGCGGGAAATCTGGGCGGAGGTGGATTCATGCTGATTCGCATGGCCGAGGGCAGGACGTATTTTCTCGACTATCGCGAGAAAGCTCCGGCAGCAGCAAAGGCCGACATGTATCTGGATGCCCAGGGCAATGTGATCGAAAACGCCAGCGAGATTGGATACAAGTCGATTGCCGTGCCCGGATCGGTCGCGGGTATGGTCTACGCCGAGCAGAAATTTGGGAAGCTGACGCTAAAGCAGGTCATGGCTCCGGCGATTCGACTGGCGCGCGAAGGGTATGCCCTGAGCTGGAGCGAAGCGCGCGATCTGCATGATAAGTATTTGAGCCAGTTTGCGGAGTCGCGGCGAGTCTTCCAACGAGATGGCAACGATTACCAGCCGGGAGAGATTTTCCGGCAGCCGGATTTGGCGCGTACGCTGGAGCGGATCGCGGCGCAGCCGGATGATTTTTATCACGGACGGTTGGCGCAGGAGCTGGCGGCTGCCATGCAAAAGGGTGGAGGCCTGATCACCGCGGACGATCTGGCACACTACGAGGTGAAGGAGCGCGAGCCGATTCGAGGCACTTACCGCGGGTACGAAGTGATCAGCGCACCGCCGCCGTCGTCGGGTGGAACCGTCCTGATCGAATCGCTGAATATTCTAGAAGGATACGATTTGGGAAAGCTGGGGGACCGGTCCGCGGAATCGATCCATTTCACGACGGAGGCATTTCGGCGGGCATTCTTTGATCGTGCGGAATTCCTGGGAGATCCAGACTTCGCGAAGCTTCCGGTGGCACAACTGATCGACAAGAAATACGCTGCGGCGTGGCGAGATTCGATTGACGACGTTCATGCCACGGCCAGCAAGGGTCTAAAGCGGCCTGCGATTTTCAGCGAGCTGGAGCGGTATGCGGCGGCGCATCCGCGACCACTGGCGAATCACGAGTCGCCGCACACCACGCACTATTCGGTGGTGGATGCGGCAGGAAATGCGGTCGCGGTGACAACCACGATCAATGATTGGTTTGGATCACGGGTGACGGCGGATGGGTTGGGATTTTTAATGAACGACGAGATGGATGACTTTTCCGCGAAGGCCGGTGTGCCGAATGTCGATGGATTGATTCAAGGCGCGGCGAATGCCATTGGGCCGGGGAAACGGCCGCTCTCGTCAATGACTCCCACCATCGTGGTCCATGATGGAAAAATCCTTCTGGTGCTGGGTTCGCCCGGGAGTTCGAAGATTATTACTACCGTGGCGAATGTGCTGATGGGGGTAGTGGATTACGGGATGAATATCCAGGAAGCGGTGGACGCTCCACGGTTTCATAATCAGTGGCTACCGGACATATTGAACGTCGAGCAATGGTTTTCCCCGGACACGGTAAGCGTGCTGCAGAAGATGGGATATCACGTGGAGTTCGGTCTGCACGAGGGAGGCGACGTTTCTCCTTATTGGAGTGATGCGGAGTGCATTGCAATCGACCCGAAGACCGGCGAGCGACTGGGCGCCAGCGACTACCGGAGTAATGGGAAAGCGGTGGGCTACTAGGAACCGAAATTATCGAACAAGGATCCGGCATGGTGAAGGCGGTCTCAACTTATTTGTACGTGAGGGAGCGGCTGCATCCTGGAATTCTGGATGGGCTGACTCGCAGCGGAGTGCAGGCGATTGAAATCTTCGCCGCGCGGCAGCATCTCGACTATGCCAACCGCAAGGCTCACGTCAAAGAGATTGCAGAGTGGTTTCGCGGCAGTGCTGTGCCGCTGAACTCCGTGCATTCACCGCTCTATGCGGATTATGAATGGGGACGCGCTGGAGCGCCGCCGGTGAATATCGCATCCATCGATCGCGCCGGACTTGTAGAGGCAATGGATGAAGTGAAGCGGGCGCTAGAGATCGCGGAACAGATTCCATTTCGTTTTCTGGTACAGCATTTAGGACTGCCCAATGAAAGTTTCAGCGAAAAGAAATTCGAATCGGCGATGACCGCGATCGAGCATTTGCGGGCGTTTGCCAAGCCGCTGGGCGTACGCATTCTGCTGGAAAACATTCCGAACGAGCTTTCCACGCCGGAGAGATTGGTGGAGATGATTCATGCCGCTCACTTTGACGACGTGGGGATTTGCTTCGATTTTGGCCACGCGCACATGATGAGTTCGGTGAGCGAGGCTTTCGCGATCCTGCGGACGCAGATTTGTTCCACGCACGTTCATGACAATGCCAAGGTCCAGGATTCTCACTTATGGCCGGGACAGGGGACGATTGACTGGAAGCAAGCCATGGAATTGTTGCGATCCGCTCCGCAAACGCCCCCCCTGATGCTGGAACTCGGCGAGGATGAAAAGTTGAATCCACTGGAAAAGCTGAGCGCAACCTTCGAGAAGTTGGAAACGGCTTAAGGCGTTCACCGCTGAGGGCGCAGAGAAGCCGAGGGAGAGACGGTCAAATTGTTTTATTCTCTCGGTGCACTCCACGTGCTCGGCGGTAACTGAGTCGCAAAACTATGTCATCACCTGTAACTACGATTGCTGAAGTCGGGAAGCACGAGGGCCAGTCTGTCACTTTGCGGGGCTGGCTTTATAACTTGCGCGAGAGTGGGAAGCTCTTGTTTCCGCAGTTTCGCGACGGCTCGGGCGTGATTCAGGGAGTAGTGCCGAAGAACGCCGTCACGCCGGCAGTGTTTGAGACGATCAAAACGTTGACCCAGGAGTCGAGTGTGATCGTCGAAGGCAAGGTGCGGGCGGACAAGCGCGCGCCCGGCGGCTATGAGTTGGATGTGATGAATGTACAGGTGGTGCAGCGTGTGCCGGAGTCCGATCCGTATCCGATTACTCCGAAAGAACACGGCACCGAATTCTTGATGGAGCACCGGCATCTGTGGGTGCGGTCGCAGCGGCAGGCATCGATTCTTCGGGTGCGAGCGGAGATCGTGAAAGCGGTGCGGGATTTCTTTGACGAGCGCGGCTTTACACTCACCGATCCGCCGATTCTTACTCCGGCGGCTTGCGAAGGAACGAGCACGCTATTCTCGGTAGATTACTTTGAGGAGCAGGCGTATCTCACGCAGTCCGGTCAGCTATATATCGAAGCGACGGCAATGGCGCTGGGCAAAGTGTATTCGTTCGGTCCGACGTTTCGAGCGGAGAAATCGAAGACGCGGAGGCACCTCACCGAATTTTGGATGGTCGAGCCCGAGATTGCCTACGCTGAGCTTGACGATCTGATGGATCTCGCCGAAGGGTTTATCAGTTTTGTGGTGAAGCGCTGCCTGGAGAGAAGGCGCGTGGACTTGCAGGCGATCGGCCGGGACATTTCCAAGTTGGAAGAAATTGAGCCGCCCTTCCCGCGCATCAGTTATGACGATGCCGTGAAGAATCTGCAGGAGGGTCACGCCAAAGGAGCGCTAGAAGCGAAGTTCGAGTGGGGCGGCGATCTGGGTTCGCCCGATGAAACCTATCTGTCGGCGCAGTTTGACAAGCCGGTGATGGTGCATCGGTATCCCGCGAAAGTGAAAGCGTTTTACATGGAGCCGGATCCGCAGCGTCCGGAGCTGGCGCTCTGCGTAGATGTACTGGCGCCGCAAGGTTATGGCGAAATCATCGGTGGGTCGCAGCGCATGGCGTCGTACGAACTACTGGTTCAGCGCATCCACGAGCAGGGCTTACCGGAAGAGGCATTCAAGTGGTATCTCGATTTGCGCAAGTATGGCAGCGTGCCGCACAGCGGATTTGGCATGGGCATTGAGCGGGCTGTGGCCTGGATCTGCGGCTTGGAGCATGTGCGGGAAACGATTCCGTTCCCGAGGATGCTGCACCGGCTGTATCCGTAGACATTGAGCGATCGGGCGATTGGGTGATTGCGCAATTTAAACAAATCTCTGACTCTTTGATCTTCAATCGCTGGATCGCCCGATCACGCAATGACGAAATTTCTATGACGACTATCAGCGCCACCAACATTGCTCCCAAGAAGATTCGCGTGATCGGTGTGCCGCTGGATCTGGGGCAGTCCCGGCGGGGCGTTGATATGGGCCCTTCGGCGGTGCGGGTGGCGGGACTAGAGGCACGACTTGAGGCGTTGGGGCACGAAGTGGAAGATGCTGGCAACATTGCCGTTGCTATCCCGGAGCAGAAAAAAGAGGGCGACACTCATGCCAAGTATTTGAAGGAAATCACAGCGACCTGTACCAAGCATGCGGAACTGGTGGTGAAGACGCTCGAAGCCGGCAAAATTCCACTGGCTCTGGGCGGCGATCATTCGATGGCGGCGGGCACGGTTTCTGGCGTTGCGGAGTTTTATCGTCGTCAAAACCAGCGTGTCGGCCTGATCTGGATTGATGCGCACACCGACATTAATACGCCCGAGAGCTCACCCAGCGGCAATGTGCACGGCATGCCGCTGGCGGCGCTGATGGGGCTGGGTCCGGCAGAGTTGTCGAACATCTTCGATTTTTCTCCGAAGGCGAAGCCGGAGAACTGCGTACTGGTAGGGGTGCGCGACATCGACGCGATCGAAAAAGAGCATGTGCGCCGCGCCGGCATCGGCGTTTTCACCATGCGCGACATCGATGAGCGTGGCATGCGTACGGTAATGGAAGAAGCGTTACGTATGGCGGGGCGCGGCACCGCTGGCTATCACATTTCGCTTGATATGGATTGGATCGATCCCGAGGACGCGCCGGGAGTGGGTACTCCGGTGCGCGGCGGAGCTACGTACCGCGAAGCTCATCTGGCGATGGAAATCATTGCCGATCACGGACGCATGCTGAGCTTCGAGATCGTCGAAGTGAATCCTGTGATCGACGAGCACAATCAAACGGCGGATCTGGCGGTGGAGTTGGCGCTGTCGGCGTTTGGAAAAAAGATTCTGTAGGAATTCCGGTTAAGCAAAGGGTGCCCATGAACATCCCTCTTCGATCTGTGTTTCTGGCAGCGCTAATTGCGTTTTCGCCCTTTGCCGTTTCGCAAAATCAGCCCGCACGTCCGCCGGAAGAGGTGGCGGTTGTTTTCGGACAAAACATTCATTACTACGAAGCTGGTCAGGGGCCGGTGGTGATCCTCTTGCACGGGCTGGGCGCCGTCGAGGAAGTCTGGCTGGCGAGCTTTGGCGCACTTGCTCCCAAGTATCACGTTTACGCGCTCGACCAGATTGGCTTTGGCCATTCCGACAAGCCGCTGCTGGAATACAAGAATGCAACCTTCGTGGACTTTCTCCAGGGATTCATGCAGGCGCAGAACGTCAGTAAAGCGACGCTGGTGGGAAACTCGCTGGGAGGTTGGATCGCGATTGATTTTAGCGTGCAACACCCGGGGAGGGTGGAAAAACTCGTGCTGGTGGATTCCGCGGGCCTATCATCGATGCAGATGCCCGCTGTCGACTTGAACGCGTCTTCTTTAGCGGGAATGCGAGCGCTGCTCGAATCAATTTTCTACAACAAAAACTTGGTCGCTGAGCAATCCGTGATGCAAGTCTTCACCGACCAGGTGCGTAACAACGATGCATATACCATCCAGCGCACGCTCGCCGGTCTCGCGACTCCCCAATTTGAAGACGCAAAACTGGCTTCCATCCGCTTGCCCACGTCAGTCGTGTGGGGGGCGACAGGACGAATTAATTCCGGCAGCAAGCGCAGAGAAGCTTCGCGGCGGTATTTCAGGGGCGAAGCTGGTGGTGTTTGAAGCGTGCGGCCATGTACCACAGATTGAAAAGCCGGAGGAATTCAGTCAGGCGCTGCTGGAGTTCTTGGGCAAATAGCTCGGCGCCGCCCCGTGTAGGTACCTGCAGTGAACTGATGCGGAACTTCCTCGCGTCGAGACTGAAGGATTATGAAAAAGTTACGAGTCGGAATTCTCTTTGGCGGGCGCAGCGGAGAGCATGAAGTCTCGTTGCTCTCCGCTGCATCGGTTTTGCAAGCTATCGATAAAGATAAATATGAAGTCGTGCCGATCGGCATCACCAAGGATGGCCACTGGCTGACGGCTGCTGACGCCGAGAACCTGCTGCAGGGTAAGCTGATCATCGAGCCCCGCCAGCTGCGTGCGGGCGACCCTGAAACGACGCAAGCCGCGGCGGTCTTGGCGCAGGGCGAAGCGGTGGTGGTGCCGCCGGAGCCTGTTCACCGGCAAAGTGGGTTGGTGCCATTTCAAACGGAGGCGGCGCTCACGCGGCGCGCCAGCGATCGCGCCATCAACGTAGATGTAATTTTCCCTGTTCTGCATGGCACATTCGGCGAGGACGGAACGATTCAAGGGTTGCTCGAACTGGCTGACATCGCCTATGTAGGTGCGGGTGTGCTGGGGTCGGCCGCGGGCATGGACAAGGACATTATGAAATCCCTATTTATTGCCGCAGGGATTCCGATCGTGAAGCACGTTACGATTCTGCGCAATGCATGGGAGAAAGAGCCGAAGAAAGTTCAGAAGTTTGTAGCGACCAAGTTGAAGTATCCGGTTTTTGTGAAGCCGGCAAATTTGGGGTCGTCGGTGGGAATCAGCAAGGCGCACGATCGAAAGGAACTTGGTCCGGCCATTGAGGAAGCGGCGAAATTCGACCGTAAAATTGTCATCGAGCAAGGGGTCGGCGGGAAGAAAAACAAGGCGCGCGAGATCGAGTGTTCCGTGCTCGGCAACGACGAGCCGATAGCATCTCTGCCCGGCGAGATTGTCCCGATAAAAGAGTTCTACGACTACAACGCCAAGTATCTTGACGAAGGGTCCGAGCTGATTATTCCGGCGAAGCTCACCAAAGCGGAAACGAAGAAAGTCCAGGAACTGGCTATACGATCTTTCAAAGCCGTGGATTGCTCAGGCCTGGCACGCGTCGATTTTCTGATGGATCCGCAAACGCGCAAGATTTATCTGAACGAGATCAATACCATGCCGGGCTTCACGGCCATCAGCATGTATCCCAAGCTGTGGGCGGCTTCGGGGCTGGAGTATGAGGATCTTATTGACAGATTAATTCAGTTCGGTCTGGAGCGGCACGCCGATAAAAAGCGGAATCAGTACAGCCGGTAGCGCTGCCACTCCACCTGCATCCCCACCTTACGGGGAAACTGCCAAAGGCAGTTCGATAAAGCTCGCTTGGCCGGGAGCGTGATAGACGCGCTGTGCAGCTTTGCGGTAGTCGGCCGGCTTTGCCCAGAAAATGTTGGGCACGAAAGTTTGCGGATTCCGGTCGTACAGCGGGAACCAACTGGATTGAACCTGCACCATGATGCGGTGGCCGGGCAAGAAAACGTGGTTGGCCAGGGGAAGGTTGAAGCGATAGAGCAGCGGCTGGCCAGCGGCAATCGGCTTAGGAGTCTCAAGGCTCTCGCGATAGCGGCCGCGGAATATGTCGGCTGAAATCATCAGCTGATAGCCTCCCAGTGCGTCGTTGCCGGCCACTTCGTCGGGATACACGTCGATCAACTTGACCACCCAGTCGGAGTCGGTGCCGCTGGTCGAGGCCACGAGATTGGCGACTGGTTGTCCGCTGATCTGCATGGCAGAGGTCAAGACGTCGGAAGTGAACACTACGACATCTGGACGGCCGGAAGCCTCGCGCTGATCGTCGACCAGCCACAGGGCCCAAGTAAAGCGACCGCCGTATCCCATGGGCTGGATGGGGCGCGCGCGAAAAGGTACCGGTTTGGCCGGGTCAGAGATATATTCGTCGAACGCTGCGTCGCCCGTCTTCGGCGCGGCCAGACTCACCTTTAGTCCGGCGGTTAGATAAAGAGGCGTCGGTTGCAAGGTGCAGCCGCTCGCGCAGCCAGCTGGCCATGTGGGTAATCGACGCCAGGTGTTGGTTCCGGTTTCAAAAGCGGTGACGGGCGCGATGTCGGCTTTCGGAGCGCCGTCTTTAAGATATTTATCTAGGAAAGGCCGAAGAATTTCCTGCCGGAAATAGAGTCCGGTGTCGCTGTCAAATTTTATGGCTCCGAGTGAGCTGCCATCGCCAATCTCTTGGCCGTGATGCCATGGACCCAGCACGAGAAATAACTTGTCATTGTTCGCGTCGCTTGCTTTAAGCGCTTTATAGACTGCGGGCGCGCCGTAAATATCTTCCTGATCCCACAAGCTGTCGACCAGCATGGTGGGGACCTTCAGAGGCTGAGCGGCGAGAATGCGATCCATCGCTTGTCCTTGCCACCAGGAATCGTAACTCGGATGATCGAGAAGTTTGCGCCAGAAGCCGACTTGTTCGAGTCCATGACGGCGACCGAGTTCACCGGCTGAAACGGCTTCCATGAAGACGTCATAGTCATCGAAGTGGTCGGTCCACCATTTTTCGTCGTTGCTGCGCGTGGCCTCCTGATCGTAGATGTAGCCCATATTCTGTTCGCGAAAGGCGCCGTTGTGGAACCAGTCATCGCCCATCCATCCGTCGACCATGGGATTCATGGGCACAGCAACTTTTAAAGCCGGATGCGGATTGACCAGCCCCATCAAAGTGGTGAAGCCGTCATAGGAAATTCCGAGGATACCGACTTTGCCGTTACTCTCCTGAACATTTCTTACCAGCCAATCGATCGTGTCATAGGTGTCGGTGGAGTGATCGACGGGCGTGGGATTCAGCGCACCATGCAGCGGGCGGTTCATGACGTAGTCGCCTTCGGAACCATACTTTCCGCGAACGTCTTGCACCACGCGAATGTAGCCGCCTTCGACGATCACGTCGGTTGCATTGTCATAGCCGCTCAGGATGGGGCCGAGATGCGCACTTGCGGCGTGGCTGGTTTGCGCGGTGGCGCTGTAAGGTGTGCGGGTAAGCAGGATCGGCGCACGCTTTGAGCCTTTGGGTAGAACGATCACGGTGTGCAGTCGCACGCCGTCGCGCATCGGGATCATCACGTCGCGCTTAACGTAATCAAAGCTCGAGGTGACCGGCGTGAACGTCTCGGGCGTCTCGCTGGACAGATCGGAGGATGAGGCACGTCCTGCGCTCTGGGCGGAACAGGGTGTAACGAATAAGAGCTCGCCGAAAACAACGGCGAAGACAAGTGTGTGACGGAGCCGAAAAATCGTAGACCACAAATGCTCTTCCCAGAATCCAAAACGGTTTCCCATGCTCACCTCGCGAATGAAGAGTGTACCGATGGATTGCGTTTGGAACAACTGGCGTAGTTATAGCGAACGCAGGAGTAAGGAGAAAGAAAATGGACGCGGTAATTTCCGATCGCCTATTCGTAATCACCGGTGGCCCGGGTTCGGGAAAGAGTGCGCTGATTGAAGCGCTGGCGGGACAGGGCATCTGCACCATGCCGGAGGCCGGGCGAGCAATCATTCAGGATCAGGTTGCCATCGGCGGCGAGGCCTTGCCTTGGTCGGATCGGCGCGCGTTCGCGGAACTGATGCTCAGTTGGGAAATGCGATCGTATCGGGCCGGGCTGAGGCTGACTGGCCCTGTGATTTTCGATCGCGGCGTGCCCGATGTGCTCGGCTACCTGCGTTTTAGTAACCTGCCCATCCCTTCCCATGTAGAGCGGGCGGCGCAGATATTTCGCTATCATTTCGGGTTGTTTATCGCGCCGCCTTGGCGGGAAATCTTCGGGTTCGATGAGGAACGGAAGCAAACTTTCGAGGAAGCGGAAGCGACGTACGCAAGTGATGAGAGAGATTTACTCCGGCTTGGGCTACGAACTTGTTCTGCTCCCTTTAGGGTCGGTTGAGGAGCGTGCCCGGTTCGTCTTGGCGGCGGTCGACAGAATTCTGTGACTTAGGGTTTCGAGCTTTAGGGTGAAATTCGGATTGCGTGACGTGAGTCTTGACGAACCTCTATCCGCTGTGTAGGATCATGAAGACAAGTCTTCCCTTCGGGGTAGACCGGAATTTCATGCAGAGTGGCTGAGGGACGAGCCCTGTGACGCCACGGCAACCGGATCGGGATCATATATCTCGACCGCCAGGTGCCAACTCCCGCCCGGAAACGGGGAACATGAGATTCGGATGCGAGCTTAGTTTATTTGCATTCCGATAACCTCTTTTCCTATTTCCTGGAAAAGAGGCCTTTCAGTTTTAGGGCGTTTTTTCCCGGCTCGTCCCCAGCTATTCGCTGTAGCAGAAAGCGAGTAGCAAATGGCTCACTACGAATTGCGCTGCCGGGAATGCGGGCGAAGCTGGGGAAACCAGCCCCGCTCGATCTGCGACGAGTGCTTCTCTCCTCTCGAAATCACTTACGACTACGATGCGATCCGGGCTTCGATGGCTCAGGGAGCGTTCGGCCGTGAGCGAATTTCGCAACGGCCGCCGAACATGTGGCGCTATTCCGATTTGCTTCCGTTGCCGGCGGGCTATGAGCCCCGGCTGCCGGTTGGGTTCACGCCGCTCTTTCAGGCGCCGCGGCTCGCTGCGCGCCTGGCGGGCAATCAGCGTGACGGGAGCGCTGCCGCGCAGAATCTCTACATCAAGAATGATGCCGTCTGCCTGCCCACACTCAGCTTTAAGGACCGCGTTGTGGCCGTGGCTTTGGCGCAGGCGCAGGCTTTCGGCTTTGACACGGTTGCGTGCTCTTCGACGGGAAACCTGGCCAATGCTGTGGCAGCCCACGCCGCGCGCCTGGGGCTGACAGCGTGGATCTTTATTCCTTCCGATCTGGAGCCCGCGAAGATTCTGGGTACGCAAGTTTTCGGTGCCAATGTTGTGCGCATCGCCGGCAACTACGATCAGGTGAACCGCCTATGCTCACAGATTGCTGAAGAACGCCGCTGGGGCTTCGTCAACGTCAACTTGCGGCCTTATTACGCTGAAGGATCGAAGACCGTGGGCTTCGAAATCGCGGAGCAACTGGGCTGGCGCTTGCCGGACAATGTTGTGATTCCGATGGCCGGCGGCTCGCTCATCACTAAGGTCAAGAAGGCGTTCGACGAACTGATCAAACTCGGGTTGGTTGAAGAAAAGCCCGTGAAGTTCTTTGGCGCGCAGGCTACCGGGTGCTCTCCGATTTCGACTGCGGTGAAAACCGGCAGTGCAGAAATCGAGCCGCAAAAACCGTCGACGATTGCGCGTTCGCTCGCGATCGGCAATCCGGCCGACGGGCATTATGCCATCAAGACCATCAAGCAGAGCGGCGGATGGAGCGAAGACGTGAGCGATCCGGAAGTGATCGATTCGATCCGCCTGCTGGCGGAAACGGAAGGCATCTTTACTGAGACCGCCGGTGGAGTGACCGTGGGCACCGCGGGCAAGCTCTATCGCCAGGACCGCATTCTGCCCGAGGAAACGACGGTGTTGTGCATCACCGGAAACGGGCTGAAGACGACCGATGTGCTCGCTGGAGTGTATGAGTTTGAGAGACCGATTGCACCGAAGCTGGCCGAATTTGAAAAGTATCTGAACGAAACGCTGGATACGGTCGAAGTTGCGAACCAAACGGCGGACGCGGCCAGCGCATAAGTGGAGGTTCAGATGGCGATTACAGTACAAATTCCGACCGCACTGCGGCGGCACACGGCGGGAGTAAGCTCGATCGCGTGTACCGCCACGAACCTGGGAGAGCTTTTCTCGGCCCTGGATGAAAAGTTTCCAGATCTGAAACCGCATCTCCGCGACGAGGCCGGACAGGTGCGGCGCTTCCTCAATATTTATGTGAATGAGGAAGATATCCGGTTTCTGGGCGGCCCTAGCTATGCTTTTCAAGAGGGCGATGAAGTGCTGCTGGTGCCTTCGATCGCGGGCGGAGCGCGGTAAGAATCCACCAGCCGACACGACCCTGCTAAGGCTGGCGCGTGACCAGGTCAACTGTCTGCTGCAGCGGTCCAGCGCTTCTCCCCCGCGTCGGGTGGACTCCGACTTCCATGTGACTTTGCTGTGACGCCGAAGATGGCGCCGTGAATATACTCCTCGGCTGCCGAGCCTGCTCTTGTGCTTTGGGGGCAAAACGTTGACTTCACCGCTACTACTCTCGTCAGCAGCGGTGGATTTCCCCACACGCCGGCTCGAGCAGCGGCAACTTTACCAACTACACGGTATCGCTCGCGTCCTAAGACCTGTTTCCGACACTGGCAGTACAAACAGGGGCAGACTGCGCTTCTCAGCAATCCCAGCCAGGTGGAAGTGTGGGTAGACAGTAACACGCAGAAGCTCAACACGCAGCCACTCGCCGCAGGCAGCACGGTGCGCTTCTATGGATTGGTGTTCAACCGCAACGGCACTCTGCGCATGGACTGCGCGCAGGTCAACGACGGCGTGGCATAGCAACGGCCAATCTGCACCTGTACCGCTAACGGATCTTCCACCGCAATGCGCGTGGCCAGCAGCGAACCGTCTGATTGAATAGCGCCGTCCATATCCACGAATGTGCCCGCGGCCAGTGCCGAAAAACGGCTGACGCCCTGATACACCGTGGCACTGCTGGTGGCGACCGCAAGGCTCCGCGGCAAGCCGAAACCATCGGACAGCGCGAGTGTGCCGCCAGTGGCCCCTAACGCTGGCGCGGATTAGGGCTGAAGCGACGAAATGCAGGCGCAACGCGGAGTCGCGGCGCAGAAACGGCGCGAGTGTACTCATAACGTCCACGATTTACGGCGCGCCGGTTAACCATGGGCGCGCCAAAATCGTGGCCCGGGACATCACCTAAAACACGAAGGGCTGGTGTGGAGCAGCCCGCGGCAATCGCATGCCACGAACGAAACGAGCAGAATCGTAATCTTTGGTAGTGTTCTGGCGTCGGAATCCTTTCAGTGTTCGGAACCTTGTGCTAGGATATAACTAACCGGTTAATTAACTATGGCACGTCGGCCTCAGCGTCATCTTCATCCCCGCATGGGATCGCGCGGGCAGCCGGAGGAAAGCCGTGCGGCCATTCTGCAGGCGGCGGCGCAAGAGTTTGCCGAACACGGCATTGCCGGAGCTCGTACCGACGCCATTGCGCGCGAGGCGCGCGTCAATAAGGCTCTCCTCTACTACTACTTTAAGGACAAGGAAACCCTCTATGGCGCAGTCCTCAACCATGCGTTTTCCGGGATGAAGGCTAGGGTTTTCCAGGTGCTCGATAGCGACTTGCCGCCGCGCGACAAAATCATGGCTTACGTGGGCGCATATTTCGATTTCATCGCCTCCGACCAGATTTATCCCAAGCTGATGCAGCGCGAGATGATGCGCGCGCGCGAGGGAGATTCGGTGCACATCGACCGGTTGGTCAAGACTTACTTCCGGCCAATCTATCGGCGGGTGGGAGCGTTGTTGCACAAGGGAATTGCGGAAGGAGACTTCCGCAAGGTAGATCCGGCGCACTTCGTTCCTTCTATGGTTTCCATAATCGTTTTCTACTTCAGCAGTGCACCGGTCATGCGGCGGATCGTACGCTTCAATCCCCTCACACCGGAGCGTATCGCCGAGCGGCGAGCCGCGGTTATGGATTTTATTTCCGCGGCGCTTTTTCTACCTAATACAAATGCGACGCCGTCGTTTCGCAAATCGGGAGCTCGCCAATGAGTGCTCGTAACAAGTTTTTCATTCTACTCAGCATCATCTTTGTGATCGCCGTGATCTACTACATTTTCTCTGCCGACCATTCTAGAGACCTGGTGCTGATCGGTACGGTCGACTCGAATCAGGTGATCGTCAGTGCACAGGTGGAAGGGCGCATCCAGAGGTTGCTGGTGGACGAAGGTACTCCGGTGAAGGCCGGAGACCTGATCGCGGTGCTCGATCCCTCGGAGTTGCAGACGCAGGAAGCCGCGGCCGCGGCCAATATTGCGAGCTTGCAGCACAAAGTGGCGGAGATGCAACACACCGAACGTTCCACCTCTGGCTCGACCTCCAGCGACGTGGCGAATGCGCGGGCCAAGCTGGACTCGGCCAAGGCGCAACTGCTGCAGGCAAAGGCTGCGCTCGATCGCACGGAGAGCGACAGTCGACGCATGATCGAATTGGCCAAGGCCGGAGTCCAGTCGGATCAGGATCGGGTTCAGGCTGAAACCAACCTGCAGGCCGCTCAGGCGACAGTGCAGGCGCAACGGGAATTGGTAAAGGCGGCGGAGGCGGACTTGGCTTCGGCCATCGCGCGTACGCAGCAAGCCAATGCAGCGAAGAGCACGGTGCAATCGACTGAGGCTGATCTCAAAAATGCCATCGCGCAGAAGAATCAGGCGGCGGTGCGGCTGGGCTATACCGATGTCTATGCGCCGGTCACCGGCACAGTCTCGGTGCGGGCAGCGCGGCAGGGAGAAGTGGTGAACATTGGCGCGCCGATTGCCACGATCGTTGATCTCACGGACACGTGGGTGAGAGCCGCGATTCCGGAAACCTATGCGGACCACATCGGTTATGGCGATGTGATGCGCGTGCGCCTCCCCGGCGGAACCATCACTAGCGGCAAAGTATTTTTCAAAGGAGTGGAAGGCGATTTTGCCACGCAACGCGATGTGAGCCGCCGCAAACGGGATATCAAAACCATCGTTTTGAAAGTTCGGCTCGACAATCCGAAAGGTGCATTCGTGCCAGGAATGACGGCCGAAGTACTGGTTTCACCCGCCCAGATGAAGGGTGAGAGCAATCCGCAGAGCGCGATAGCGGCGGAACAGCCATGACGGCCGAAGTAAGCACCCAGACGAACGACTCTGCAACGGCTGCGAACCATACGCCCTTTGCGATCGAGGTGCAGCACATCGTCAAGAAATACGGCGACTTCACGGCCGTGGACGATGTTTCGTTCAATGTGAAAGAAGGCGAGATCTTCGGCCTGCTAGGCCCCAATGGGGCGGGAAAGTCGACGCTGATCCGCATGATGACGACGCTGATTCCGATCACTTCGGGGACCGCTTGCATCGCCGGGAAAGATGTGGCGAAAGACCCGAACGCGGCGCGCCGCATGATTGGTGTGATCCCACAGGCACTGACTAGCGATCTCGACCTCACGGTGGAAGAGAATCTGAATATCTACGCCAAGCTCTACGACGTGCCGGCGAAAGAGAGAAAACGCTCGATCGAAGAGCTACTCGGCCTGGTAGATCTAACCAAGTGGCGCGACGCGCAGACCAAGACGCTGTCGGGAGGAATGCGAAGGCGACTGGAGATCGCGCGCGGACTTGTGCATCATCCGAAAATCTTCTTCCTCGATGAGCCCACCACCGGATTGGATCCGGTGTCACGCGTGGCTGTATGGGAGATGCTAGGAAATATCAAAAGCCATCGGCGACTTACGATTCTGATTACCACGCACTACATGGATGAGGCCGACCGACTCTGCGACCGGATCGCGATTGTCGATCACGGAAAACTTGTCGCGCTGGACTCGCCCATGGCCTTGAAGGCTAGCGTGCCGGGGTCGAATGTGATCGAAGTGCAGTTTGAAAATCCTCCCGACGACTGGGAGCGGCGTTTGCATACGCTTGACGAGGTCACGTCGGTGCAACACGAGGGAGCCGGCATGTATCGAGTGCTTACTGGCAATGGTTCGCGCACCACGACGGAACTGGTTGAAATGGCCGTTGAAGCCGGCGTTGCGGTGAAGTCGCTTTCAGTGCAAAACACGACATTGGACGACGTATTCGTGCATTACACCGGCAGGCAGTTGCGCGACGAGCTGCAGAAGGCCTACGCGTTCGTGATGCCTCAGAGCCCGGGCCTGAGACCATGAGCACTGCGGGGTTGAACCGATGAACCGGATGATGGCGATTGTTGAGCGCGAAATGCGGAAGTTCTTTCGTTCGCCGGCGCTCATGATGGCGTCAATGATCATGCCCCTAGTGCAGTTGATCATTTTGGGCAATGCGTTCGGGGGCAAGATCCGCGACGCCAAGGTTGCCATTGTCGACCAGGACGGAGGCACGCAGGCGCTGCGGATTCGTGAAGCTTTCGACTCCGTACGGGCCAACATTCGTACTTTCGTGCCGGTTTACTACGACAACGAGAAACACGCGATGGAGGACGTTCGCAACGGGAAGCTCGATGGCGCTTTGATCATTCCACCTCAGTTCTCGCGGCGGGTTTATGAGGAAAACCATCCAGAGATCGCGCTGGTAGTGGATAACAGCGATAACTTCATGAGCTCAGCGGTGGAGTCGGAACTCACCGACCTGGTTGGTTCGCTGAATCAACCCACGGTTGAGCCACGCATCCTGCAGCAGACCGCGCTTGAGATTGTAGAACTGTACCCCTACATCGAATACATGAAATATCTGCTGCCAGGCTCGCTCACATTGGCCATGTTTGTTTCGGTCATGATCGGCGGAGGCATGTTGTACATCGATGACAAGGCCCGCGGAGTCCACGAAGGCTACCTCGTTACCCCCATCACCAAACTCGAACTTGTTTTGGGCCTCAATCTGGCGGGTGCAATCAAAGCCGTGATGACGGGCGTGATCATCTGCGTGATCGGGGCGCTCATTGCAGGCGTGAACACAATCTTTAATCCGGTCACGATGTTTGGCCTGCTGGTGATGATTGTGTTGACCTCGCTCGCCTTCAACACCATGATGTTTCTGCTCATGGTGCGCATCGACGACCCGCTAGTGCCGCGGGCGATGTTTGGCATCCTGAACACGCTGCTGTTCTTTCCTAGTGGGGCCATCTATCCCATCCAGGCGTTTCCTCCGTGGTTAAAGGCGATTGCCAAGGTTGACCCCTTCACCTACGCGGTGGATGGTTTCAAATGTTTACTGCTAAAAGAAACGAGCTTGGCTGCGGTGAGGACTGACATGCTGTTCCTTTCGATCTTTGCGGCCGTTACCCTGGGCATCGCTATACCGCTGTTCAAGCGCACGCTGTAGTTCAGCAATTACCGCCGAGAGCGCCGAAGCCGCTGAGGAAATCTGGGTCAAGCCATTCAGTTTTCTTGTGCGTATTTCTCCCTGCTCTTGGCGTATTCGGCGGTAAATTAATTCCGGCAATTTTTGACTTGCTGGCGGCGTCCGTTATTCTAATAAGTCATGACTCTACTGGACGCCAAAGAGTACCATCCCGAAAAAGAGCGGAAGAAAAAGATCCGCATCGTTTCGGCGACCATCTTGATTCTGATCCTGGCCTTGGTGGGCTGGTGGAATCGCTTCTGGCCGGAAAAACACGTTGCCGACAAATTTTTCTCGGCGTTGCAGAAACAGGACTTTGAAACCGCTTACGGCATCTACTACGCCGATCCCGGGTGGAGGCAGCATCCGCAGAATCACTCGCAGTATCCATTCCATGAGTTCATGCAAGACTGGGGAGCTGGAGGCCAGTGGGGGATCGTAAAGAATTTCCAGATTTACGGCGACAGCAACTGTCCGGGTGGCGGGAGTGGAGTCGTGGTCGACGTGGTCGTGAATGATCGCGCGCAACACGCCCAGTTGTACGTGGACAAAACGGACAAGACGATCAGTTCGCCGCCCTGCGACCTGGAGTTCCACGAGAACAATTTGTAGGACGGCCCGACGAAGTGGCGAGAGGTACGGAAGTTCCGAATTTTAGGCTTCGAACTGTTGCAACGTTTTGGTCACAGACGCTTCGTCGGCGACATTGAGGCAGGCCTTCGAGCGGTCAATCTGCCGCATTAAACCGCATAGCACTTTACCCGGGCCGATCTCCACGAAGGTTTGAACGCCCTTTTCAATCAGCAGGCGCATGCTCGGCTCCCACTTCACTGCGCCGGTCACCTGGGCGACCAGGGTTTCGCGGGCACGAATTTCATCACTGACCAACGATGCTTCTACGTTGCAAACGACCGGATAAACCGGCTTCTGTGTCTTCAGCGCGTTCAGGTCCGCTTCCAGACGGTCCTGTGCAGGCTTCATCAGCGAACAATGGAAGGGTGCGCTCACCGGCAGCAATTTCGCGCGTTTGGCACCGCGCTCGTCGGCAAGTTTTGTTCCTCTTTCCACGGCGGCCGTATTGCCGGAGATCACAATCTGCTCCGGCGAATTGATATTTGCGGGCGAGCAGACTTCTCCCTGTGCCGCTTCCTGACAGATCGCGGCAACCTTTTCCAACTCCATGCCCAGAATTGCCGCCATGGCTCCAACGCCGACCGGCACAGCCTCCTGCATATACTTGCCGCGGTTGCGCACGGTGCGCACAGCGTCGGCAAAAGTCATCGTGCCCGAAGCCACGTGTGCCGAATACTCCCCCAAGCTGTGGCCGGCCACAAAGCCGGGCCTGGGAACCTTGCCCTCAAGAACTCTCAAGGCCGCAATCGACACTGTAAGTATCGCCGGTTGGGTGATCTCGGTGAGGCGCAACTGTTCTTCCGGCCCGTCGAAGCAAACCTGCGACAATTTGTAGCCGAGAGCCTCGTCGGCTTCTTCGAACGTCTGCCGCGCGACGGGGAACTTTTCGAAGAGCTCTTTTCCCATGCCCACAGCTTGCGAACCTTGGCCAGGGAAAATGAATGCAAGCCGTTGGGCTGCTATGTTGTGCAGGTCTCTGGATTCGGTCATCGTCTCGATCTTGCCGGGAACTATTGAGCCGGGGCAGCTTCCACTGCTGCGAGAGCGGGACGAATCTCGGCCAGTCCGCGCTCGATCGACTCGTTGATGCGCCGGCCAGCGAACTCGGCCGCTACTCTCACCGCATTCTTGATGGCGTTGGCGTTGGATGATCCGTGGGTGATGATGCAAACGCCTTTGACTCCCAGTAGTGGTGCCCCTCCATATTCCGTGTGATCAATGCGTTTTTTGAAATCCGAAAATGCGCTACGCGAAAGCATGTAACCAACCTGCCGCGTGATCGTCGATTTCAGCGATTCTTTTAAAACCGTACGCACCAGGTTCGCTACACCTTCGGAAATTTTAAGTGCTACGTTGCCCACGAACCCGTCGGCCACGATCACGTCGACGTGGCCGTTAAAGAGGTCGAGTCCCTCGACATTGCCCACAAAGTTCAAGGGCAGGCGCTTCAGCAACTGGAACGACTCTCGCGTCAGTTCGTTGCCTTTGGTCTCTTCTTCGCCAATGGAAAGCAAGCCTACGCGCGGCCGCTTTGCGCCGCCGAAGCCCGACCGGCCTACTTTGAGATCGCCAAACATGGAGCGGAAATAAATCTCTCCCATCACCGCGAACTGTTCAAGATTGTGCGGCTTGCAATCGACGTTCGCGCCGACATCGAGCAAAATTGCCGCCGTCCCGGGAGCTGTGGGAAAAACGGCAGCCAGCGCTGGACGATCTACGCCCTGCAGCGCCCCCAGCACCATCTTGGCGGAGGCCATGGCAGCGCCGGTGTTGCCGGCGGTGACAAAGCCGGCAGCTTGTCCCTCGCGAACCAGCCGCAGACCGACTCGCATTGAGGAGTCGCGCTTGGCGCGCACCGCCTGCACGGCTTTGTCTTCCATGGTGATAACTTCGCTGGCCTGGACGATCTCGATGGGAAGGCGGAATACCGACGGATGACGGTCAAGCTCGGCTTTGATGGTGTCTTCCGGGCCGATGAGCAGAACTCGGACGTCATAATTGCGGGCAGCATGAATCGCGCCTTCGATTTCAGGCTTGGGCGCCCGGTCCGAACCCATCGCATCCAGCGCGATCACGCTAGGCATGTTGGCAGGGAGTTAGCTGGCTTCCTCGACTTGCAGTACTTCGCGGCCCTTGTAGTAGCCACACTTGGTGCAAGCGCGGTGCGGCATCTTCTTTTCGTGGCAGTTCGGACACTCGGAGAGCGAGTGGCTCTTCAAGGCGTCATGCGCGCGCCGGGTGGAGGTGCGCTTTTGGGAGTGTCGTCGTTTCGGATTTGGCATGGTCTAGATTCCTCTCGCTGAGGTCATTCGGCCTCGCTTGCATCGATATCGATCGTGAATTCTTAGTGCGCCAATTTGCTGCGAATTTCCTTGAGCGCGGCCCACCGAGGTTCTTCCTGGGCCACTGCGCACGAACATTTTTCCTGGTTCAGGTTCTTGCCGCAGTGCGGGCACAGACCCTTGCAATCTTCGCGGCAGGTGACCTTCAACGGAACGGCCAGCAGGATCTGCTCGCGGACTACATCGTCCAGCAGAATCCCCTCCCCTTCATAATAGCTGATCTCGGCCTCGGCGTCGGTAACCGACATCTCGTCGCGCCCGGCGTCAGCTCCTTGCGGACGATACAGCAGGTCGAATTCGCGGTTCACGTCCTGAGTCAGCGGCTCCAGACAACGCGCGCAATTCATTTCCAGAGTGGTGCTCAACCGACCCTGAATGCGAATGTCTTGTATGATCTTGTGCTTGCCGTGATGCTCTTCGACCAGATCCGCCCGACCACTGCTGCTCACCGGCGAAATCTGGCGGTAATCCGATCCCAGGTCGATCGCGCCAGGCTCAAACTTCTCCGCGAACTCGATCGGATGAAGTTCTAAGTCTTTGATTTCGAAGAACATCGGCAACCTCCGCGACGCGTTCAGTGGCCGCGCCCAAAAAGCCCGCGGAAGCACGTCAAAAAGGACGAAGTACCGCAAGGATCAAGAATCAAGGATAAAGGCGGGGGGAAAGGAGTGTCAAGGCGGCTAAACTACGGGTGGTGGCGGCGCTGGAGCGCCGGAAGACGTATCTCTTAACCTCGGCTGTCATAGGGGCTAGAGAAGGCGGAAAGAGCGGCGTAGTTTGCGATCTAAACTCGGTTCGAGCGGCCTAGCCCAAAGGAGCTCGGCGAAACTGCTCGGGGTAGGTAGTTGTCTCATTGAAGTGCACCATACCCACCCATGAAGAGCTAAGAAAAAGGCGCCGTGACTTCTATTGAACCAACGGCGGAGCTCCGAGCTGGTCAGCCGGAGGGCGCCGAAGCCCTTGCCAACACTGAAGATTTAATCCGCGAGGATAGGGATCGTTGACGGAAAATAAGAATCAGTGGTTTCACGGTCGCTTCCCTCAAGCCGCAGTTGCCGTGACCCTGCTAGGATTCCTGGCGCGGCTGTGGGCGGCTTCCGGAACGTACCTCAATCCTGACGAGGCACTGCATTTTCGCTTGGCCAATCAACCCTCGCTAGCTCTGGCCTACAGAGCGAGCCTCACCGCTTCTCATCCTCCGCTGCTCACTTTGTTGCTTTACTTCTGGCGCGCTTTCGGCACATCGGAGCTCTGGTTGCGACTGCCTCTGATTCTGGCGAGCGTGGCTTTTTGTTGGATGTTCTATAAATGGTCAAGAAATGCTGCCGGAAGTCTTGCCAGCTTCATCGGTCTGCTATTCGTAGCATTCCTTCCACCGATCGTCCTGCTTTCGGCGGAAATCCGACAGTATCCTTTGCTGCTGGCGTTTCTCGCTGGCGCTCTGTACTTTCTCGATGATTCCTTCGCGAAAAAATCTACAGTCAAAATAGCGGCCCTCACGCTGTGCCTTTACCTCGCGATGCTGTCCCATTACTCGGCCTTTCTGTTCGCCGCGGCTCTCGGTATTTATGCCCTGCTCAGAATTTTCCAGGAGCGGCCGCCCGCCCGCCTGGCGCTGGTCTGGATAATCGGACAGCTTGGGGCACTGGCGCTCGCGATTTTTCTGTATAAGACGCACATTTCGAAGCTGGGAGTGGGCGAATCAAGAACGGCTCTACAAGGCTGGATGAGCGACTTTTTTCTGCGCCGCTCCTATTTCGATCCCGCTCACGATAGCCCTCTGCTGTTCCTGGTCGGTCACTCCTTCGGAGTGTTTCAATATTTTTTCGGGCAACTTGCCGTGGGCGATGTCGCCGGGCTGCTGTTTGTGGTGGGCCTCGCGCTGCTTTTGCGCGGGAAAAGCTTTCCGTACGACCGAACTTCCTCGCGCCGCTTGGGAATGTTCTTGTTATTCCCGTTTGTGGTAGCCAGCATCGCCAGCCTGGCGCATGTTTATCCCTACGGCGGCACGCGACACGTGGCGTTCCTCGTCATCCCGGGCGTGGCCGGTGTCAGTGTTGCGGTTGCGCGGCTAGCGGGTCAAAACTGGCTTCGTGCGGTTGCTGTTGCGGGTCTTATGCTTGTGCTGTGCGTGCTGTTCGGTAAAGAACGTCAACCCTACATTCAGCGCCACGACCAGAGCCGTGCCCGCATGAACGAAGCCATAGACTTTTTGCACCAGAAGGCCAGCCCTCCTGATCTGGTCTTTACCGATTACGAAAGCGAACTGGTTCTGGGTCATTACTTGTGCGGGCAGAAGCCGATCACGTTCGAGGCACCCGCCCTGGATTTCGAGGGATTTTCCTGCGACGGAGTTCGAGTCGTCTCCGCGAGTTACAAGGCTGCCACGCTCTTCGATGCCAACCGTTTTTTCAACTCGTGGAACCGTCTGATAGAGACTTACCGCCTCAAGCCGGGGGCTACCGTCTGGATTGCTCAGGCAGGATGGGGTGTGGATCTGCCCGAAGACTTGCAACGACAGTTTGCGGAGTTCCGCGACCTGCGCTTCGAGTCGTTCGGCAACAACATCAAAATCTTTAAGCTGACGGTGGGCCAGCCGATGCCAGCAGTTAACTCAAAATCGGCAGCGCCCTGATCCTCTTCTTCGTCGCCGAATAGATCGCGTTGCAAAGCGCTGGTGCGAGTGGCGGCACGGAGGGTTCGCCAATGCCTGTCGGCGATTCTGTACTGGGCACGGCATAGACTTCCACAACCGGAGCTTCGTCCATGCGCACGGGCGCGTAGTCGTCGAAATTCCCTTGCACGACGTGTCCCTTCTCAATCGTGATCTTGGCGCGCAAAGCGTTGCTAAGGGCGTAAATCACTCCGCCCGGAATCTGTTGCTCCAGAATGCTCGGATTGACGACCTGCCCGCAATCCACGGCGGCCACCACCCGATGAACTCGCGGCACATCGTTTTCCATGCTGATTTCCACCACTTCAGCCACGTAAGAAGAAAAACATCCGAAGCAGGCGATGCCGCGAAAACGTCCCGCAGGTAGCGGCTTGCCCCACGCCGCTTTATCCGCCGCCAGTTGCAGAACGCCACGCATGCGTGCGGTTTTCCATGTCGTCGCGAAGAATGGAATGTCCTGATCTTTATTCTTTGCCAACATGTGCAGCCGGTATTCCAGAGGATTTTTCCCAGCCGCCGTCGCCAGTTCATCGATAAAACTTTCGCTGGCAAACCCCGCCTGCAGCGCATATACCGAGCGCATCCACCCTAGGGGCACGGGCGTTTCGGCGAGCACATATTCCAAGGAAACATTCGGCAAGCCGTAGATAAACGCCGCTTCGTCCGGCAAATCCGGATCGATTCCATTCGCTCCGGGCTGGCCCTTTTGTCCGCTGATCGAGGGCGCGATAATCCGGTGCGTGAATGCCACGGGCCAGCCTGCGCTATCGAGCACAGCACTCAATTGATGGAGGCTCGCGGGACGATACGTGGAAGAGCGCATATCATCCTCGCGGGTCCACAGAACCTTTACCGGACCCCCAATCGCCTTCGAAACCAGAGCCGCTTCCACGGCATAATCGTGCTCAAGCCGCCGCCCAAAGCCGCCGCCCATCAATGTGACATTCACCTTCACCTGGTCAGGATCCAAGCCGATAGCCTGCGCCACCGAGTCGCGGCAATCTTGCGGCACCTGCGTCGGAGCCCACAACTCGCAGGTGGCTCCTTGATAATTTGCGGTGCAATTTCCCGGCTCCATCGGGGCGTGGGCCATGAAGGGCAGTTGATACTCTGCCGAAACTTTTCTACCCCCGGCTTTCGAAACGTCGCCCACCGAATATAAGCTCGCACCTTTCTTTGCTGCGGCCCGCTTCAGGGACGCGATCACCATCGCCGTATTCAATTCTTTATTCGGACCGTCATCCCAATTCACATTCAGCAGGCGACGCCCTTCCATTCCGCCCCAAACACTATCGGCCACCACGGCCAAGGCTGAATCGCTGATCTTGCCCACGTAGCTCACACCAGAAATCTTTTTCGACTCTTTATCATCGAAGCTCAAGACTTTCCCGCCGATGGTCGGACAGCGCGACAGCACGGCGTATTTCATCCCCGGCATGCGAAAGTCGATGCCGAAGACCGCCTCGCCTTTCACCTTCGAAGGCGTGTCCACGCGCGCCAGCCTTTGTCCCACAAGCTTGTAATCTTTACTTTGCTTTAACGTGACATCGGTAGGAATCGGCAACGTGGCGGCCCTCTCCGCAAGCTCGCCGTAGCTGAGTTGCCGCTTGGACGCCGCGTGAACAATGGTGCCATTCTGCGCAGCGCAGGAGGATCGTGGTACGGTCCATGTCAGGGCTGCCGCCGAAATCAGCATCTCCCGCGCGGCCGCGCCGGCCTTGCGCATGGGATCCCAGGTGGTTCGTACGCTCGCGCTGCCGCCCGTCGTCTGGTCGCCGTACAGTGTGCTGGCTCCAGCCTGTTCAATCTCAATCTGCTTCCAGTCGGCTTCCAGTTCCTCCGCAAGAATCATGGGCAATGCCGTGCGAATGCCTTGCCCCATTTCCGAGCGCGCTACGACAATAGTGATTTTGTTATCTGCCGTGATCCTCACATAAGCATTCGGCGAGAAAGCCCGCGATTTCCTTCCATGCGGCAGATAGAAACCGACCACCAGGCCGGCGCCAGCGGCAACTCCGGCGACGACGAACTCGCGCCGATTCAAGCCGGAAGCTTTTTTGGTCACGCTCGTCGTGGTCATTGCGCGCCTCCCGCGGCCACGGAGCGGGCGCCCGCAGCCCGGCGGATCGCCTTGCGAATCCGTTCATAGGTTCCGCAGCGGCAGAGATTTCCGCTCATGGCTTGTGTAATCTGCTCATCGCTGGGGTTTGGCGTTTTCGCCAGCAACGCGGCTGCCGTCATGATCTGTCCAGTCTGGCAATAGCCGCATTGCGGCACTTCTTCGGCGATCCACGCTTGCTGCAAAATATGCAAACCGTTCGCGCCCAGCCCTTCGATCGTCGTGATCGCTTTTCCTGCAACCTGCGACACCGGAGTCGAGCAGGACCGAATCGCCTCGCCCTCCACCTGAACCGTGCACGCGCCGCAGAGCCCGGCGCCACATCCAAACTTTGTCCCCGTAAGTTCCAACGTATCGCGCAAGACCCACAACAGCGGGGTCTCCGGGGGAACGCTGACCTGCTTCTCGCTTCCGTTAACGCGCAGTGTGATCTCTGCCATATTTTTCCAAGCGTGGTTTGGACAACATCCTATCGAACCTGCCGGGAAAGTGGAATGGGCGCGTACGAAAGCCCGCGACGATAAAGCTTCGCCACCATCCCGCCGGTGGGAAAGATAAGCCTTGCCAGCCGAAACCGGAAGGCCAACCGTGCGCTGCTCTCATGAGCCAGCCCCGTTGAGCAGGGATTCGAGGAGTAAAAATGGAATCCCAGAATCGGCCTGGACCCGGCTTCACTCAAGTATGACCGACGCTCGGCGCCATCCCCGATTCAGGCTGGGCGTTGACGTCAGAATTGATTCTCGAACAGCGGGAGTGCTGAAGGACCGTACCGTCGACCTCAGCGAGTCTGGCATTTAGCCATGCTGAAGCTGGAGGTTCCTGTAGGCGAGTTCGTGGAGTTGCCGTTTATGCTTGCGTTTGGTCCGGTGAGGGTCTATGCCACAGTTCGGCAGCGAAACGCCTTTCGATACGGTTTTCGGTTTATTGCATCACATTCCGCCCACAAAGTAATCCAGGCAACCTGCCCTTGGCTTAGCGTTACGCAGTCGCTCGGACGTGTGCGGTAAATCACTGCGCAGAAATCTGGCTAGCGGGCGGGCTCTCGGCTCATGCTCTCGGCGATCCGTTCCCCGATCTGCTGAGCAAAAATTTGAAAGGCCGGAAGCTCGAGGAGTCTTGATCCAAGCTCTTCCTGAGGCAGACTTTCGGCTTGCACCGCGGTCGTTGCATTCTGCAGCGCCGCGCGCAGCTTCGCCGCTGTCGCTGCATCGAAGCTTTCCGAGACGACTACACTGTTGTCCTTCCGGTGCTCCACGATCACCAGGCCTTCCTCGGTCGCAATCTGGACAATCGACACCGCACAGTTCGTCCCCGAACATGCTGGAACTGCCTGCACCGTAGCGCTGTGATAGCGCTGGGATACGGCGCGGGCATAGAAGCCGGCAAACCATTCGGCCACTTGGGGCGTCTTCCAGCGCGAAACGTACAACAACGCCAGGTCTCCCGTGCCCGTCGCAACCTCGCCGACCGCCTTGTCCTTGCGGTGGAAGGTCGTGTATGCTCCGCCGTTCCACTCGGAAGAAACTTCGTTCGCAATCTTCCGCTCGCCGTACTGCTTCAATAATGCGCGCACATCCAGTTCACCGATTCCACCCGAGTCGTATACGTCGTACTCGTTATTCAAAACTTCCCGCATGTCCGGAATGTTCACGGAGGGAAGGTTTTCGCCGCGCATGTAAGCTTCCGGCTGCAATACTTCGTGCGAGTTCCGCGGGGGGCGCGCAAACGCTCCCGCAAATGCCATCTTCTTTCCGCCCTTGTGCAGGAGCTCGCCTTCAAAAATCAGGCCGCCTTGATAAGCAAACGTTCCCATTTCGCGTAGGATCATGGGCGCATCGTGCATGAGCTGGGAATCGGTCACCGCTTTCACTGCTGGGTCTTCCATCTGGTAGATCAGCCCGGGGGTGTCTTCCAGGCTTCGCCCCGCAGGCTTGAGTATGTAATCCAGGTAGACCACCATGGCTTGGCCTTCTACCACGGCCTTACGCGCAATCTGGCTGTCGCCGTCAATTGTCGAGGTAGAGCTCGGATGATTTTCTTCAGGCTTTCGCGCAGCTTTCATCCATTTTGCCAAATTGTAATTCTGGTCTTGCAGTGCGTGGGTCAACTCGTGGGCCAGGATCGGCTCTTGCTGCTCCGGAGGCACCCAGTTCAGCATCGAGATCACCTTCGTTTCCGGGTCGTAATACGCTGCGATTTCCTGGCCGGTAGACCTCACCAAGAATTCTTTCAGGTTGAAATCCCGCGGCAGGAAGCCAAGCTTTTTCATGCTCAGCTCTTCCTGCGCGAAGCTCTGGGCGAATTCTTGTTTCGCCAATTGGCGGGTGGCGTCGTTCTCGACATCGCCCTTGCTCACGAGTCGGCGCTTCACGGCAGCGTGCTTCGGCATGCCCGTATCTTCAGCCGCAAAGGCGAAAACCCTGTCCACCGTCTCGAATAGTTTCTTTGCGTCCGCGTCGGTCATTTTCACTTCATTGGTGGTGTCCTTGCGGAGTTTGCGCGCTACATCACCCAGGCTCTGTCCGGAATCTGATTGCTGGCCGAACCCAGAGATCACGAACAGAAAACAGAATGCAAAGGACCCAAACGGCAGGAAGCACTTCATCAGGCCTCGCTCACGAACGAAAATGTGTTCCTCTCGATTCTTCCTGAGCCTGGACTCCAACTCACGGCAAAAGTCCACATTGGCCTTACGAAAGTAAGCGAATGACAGTGGATGCACAGGAAAGAAAAACAGTGAAATAGAAACGAACGCGAGAGGTGCGACCGGGGCTTACTTCAGTTCCGCCAGCTTTTGTGTCGCCAGCTTTCCTGCTTCCGTGCTGGGATTATCTTTCTTGATCAGCTCGTACAAGCGCTTGGCATCGAGAGGCTGGTTGCTGCTCTGGTAAAGCTCTGCCAACTGCAACTGCGCGGTGACTTTGCTTACCGACGTTGTCGGTTTGTTAATCAGTTCCTGGTAGAGAGACTCCGCATTTTTTACACGATTGGTGTTGCCATAGAGAGTAGCCAAGGCCAGCTTTGCGATCGATGACAGCTCTTTATTGCCCGTGGACGCCACGGCCTTGAAATTGGTTTCCGCCGCAGCGTTGTCGCCTTCGGTGGTCAACGTCACACCCAAAAAGTAGCGGGCCATATCCGCCGAGCGGGTGTGGGGATACGTGTCGATGATTTCCTGGAATTGTTTCCTGGCAACTTCAGCGCGTTCCTTGGCGGAGGTAAAGCTCGGAACTCCGGGTTGCGCGGGCGCGCCCGCAGGGCGAAGTTGGGCCTCAAGAGTCCTTACTGCCTGCGTTGTCTCGAGACTCGCCTTCTCATTTTGCGCGCTCAAGTAGTACCATCCCCCCGCCACGAGCGCGATGATCACTACCACGACAATGCCGGCGCCGGCGAGAGTGTTGCGGTGCTCCACACTCCAATGAGCGGTCTTCTCGGCAGCCCCGATCGTCGCCCGGCTGAATGCGTCTTGTTTAAGTTGATGACGAGTCTGTGCGCGCACGAAGATCCCTTCTAGTTTGCGATGGAGGGTGGAACAATATGGCGAAGCAACAGTTTAACAGGATGAAAATGAGCACGTCAAAACGCTCCGTACTCAAATCCTCGGCTTTACTGTTAGGAGGTCAGGTGACACACCACTCAAATCGCCGTTGCTATCGGGAAGTTTCTTCCAGCAACCCCTGCTCCATTTTTTCCTGGCATTCAATGCAGTGCCTGGTCCACGGCACAGCCTCGAGCCGCTTGGCGTTGATCTCTTTGCCGCAGTGGATGCACTCGCCGAAGCTCCCCTCACGGATGCGTGCCAGGGCTCTGTCCACCATCTGCAGGAGTTGCCTCTCGTTGTTGCTTTGACTGAAGAGGAATTCCTTGGTGTAGGAACTGGCGGCGCGATCGGCGATGTCCTGCGCCGTATCTTCATCGGCGGAGCGGCCGTCAGCCTGCGTGCGGGAGACAGTACGGCGCAATTCCTGCTGCCTCGTCTCCAGCCGCTTCTTAAATGCTTCTAACTTCTTCTTATCCATAATTTCACTTATAAAATCCTGCGGCACGCAGCCGCTTCGCAAGGTCTAGGCCAAACCACGATGATAAGCGCCAAAATTAAGATGCGTCAACAGGCCTGCGGGCTGCATGTAAGTGCTCCAAGATAATGTCACCCCGTAACTGCAACGAGACTCTGGCACCCTGCAAGGATGGTGACGATGAGTCAGAAAGAGTTCCAACGGGTGAAGGTGATTGAAAATGCGCCTGCTGCAACTGAGTGAACGCCAGGTGCAGCGCCTCAAACGCCGCTATCGGCCCGATTCGGTGAACTGGGTGCAGCATGGCAATGGCGGACGCGGCATGCCTTGGGCGGTTTCTGTTCCCCCAGAAGCAGTTGACCTTGACCTTGGCTCGGGGCAAGTATCAGGGCTTCAACGATTCTCCTCTGGCGGAAAAACTTCACCGCGAAGAGAACCTCACCGTCAGCCGTGAGACCGTGCGCCGCATCCTGCGCGCTGTCAAACTAGCTTCGAGGCAGGAACGCCGGCCCCGTAAATATCGCTCCCGCCGCGCCCGCGTTTCGGCATGATGGTCCTCAACCCGATGCCAGCCGCCACGATTGGCTCCAAGGCCGTGGCCCCACGCTCACTCTGATCGGCTTTCAGGACGACGCCACCGGACAGATGCTGGTTGCTCACTTCCAGATCGAGGCCGAAAATACCCTCGGCTATCTGCGCGCTCTGCACGCCATGATCACCACTCACGGCATTCCCCTCAGCCTCTACCACGACCGCCACTCCATCTTTCAGCGCACCGACTCGCAC
>Ga0187851_10000145_pt1 | contig 74199 bp, 57 predicted proteins | sample June2016WEW_6_10_FD_132997 | JGI IMG/M metagenome (GOLD analysis project Ga0187851, IMG submission 132997) | Peatland microbial communities from SPRUCE experiment site at the Marcell Experimental Forest, Minnesota, USA - June2016WEW_6_10 | ecosystem: Environmental > Terrestrial > Soil >... | reverse complement strand
GGGGTGCGGGCTTCTCGCCGTCGGGGAATTCGCGGGTTATCGAGGGCGTGGTCTGGGTCAGCTGCGGTTCCTCAGAAGGGTGGCCGGCGGCCGCGTCAAGCTGATCCGGGAGCGAAGCCAGCAACCCTGCCGGTGGTGGTGTCGCTTGGCATGGACGGCGGCCGGTTGAGGTGAATTGCGAATTCAATTCTACCAGTGAGCCGCCCTCTGCCGGGTTGCCGGATGCCGCCGCCCCGGCCGGCCGGTTCCCCATCCGCGGGGGGCTATGGTCGGCTCCCCGGCTGGTCGGACACCGCCCGGGGGCCGGCTCCGGGCTGGTCAGAGAAGAGCCGTTCCGGGACACTTGGACCCATGGCCCTCGACGAATACCGGCGCAAGCGCGACTTCTCCCGCACGCCCGAGCCGAGCGGTGAGGCGCGGCGCCTCGGGGGACCGGACGGCGGCCCCGACGGAGGGCTCTGGGACCGGCTGCCGGAGGGGGGGCGCTTCTGCGTACAGATGCACCGGGCGACCCGCCTCCACTACGACTTCCGGCTCGAGCATCGGGGTGTCCTCCTCTCCTGGGCGATCCCCCGCGGCCCCTCCCTGGACACCTCCGCCCGCCGCCTGGCCGTCCAGACCGAGGATCACCCGGTCGACTACGGCGACTTCGAGGGGGTGATCCCCTCCGGGTACGGGATGGGCACGGTGGAGCTCTGGGACGCCGGCTCCTTCGAGTGGACCCGGGAGTCCGCCGCCGACCCGGATGCCCAGATCAAGGCGGGGGACATCAAGTTCCGGCTGGCCGGGCAGAAGCTGCGCGGGGAGTTTGCCCTGGTCCGGCTCGGTGGACGCGGCCATCAGCCCGGTGCCGGCCCGGAGGCGCAGCACAACTTCCTGCTCATCAAGAAGCGGGACGAGGCGGCGGTCGCCGGCCACGACGCCGCCGGAGACGATCGCTCCGTCAAGAGCGGGCGCGCGCTGGCCGAGATCGCCGCGGCCGGGGGCGGGGACCCGCGCCAGAAGCGTCGCACGGCCGAACCCAGTGCGCCTCCCGTGGGTGGTGTCTCGACCGCCGCAGCCGGCTCCCCCTCGCCGCCGGACGGGGCCCCCGCCGCCGGGCCCGGCTCCGCCTCGACCCCGGGTGGCAGCGCGCGGGTCGCGCTCCCCTCCCCGATGCTGGCGGTCGCCGCTGACCGGCCATTCTCCCGTGCCGGCTGGATGTACGAGCTGAAGTACGACGGCATCAGGGCCATCGTCGCCGTCGACGCGTCGGAGGTCCGCGTGGTGGGCCGGCGCGGCCGGGAGGAGACCGGTCGCTATCCGGAGGCCGCCGCCATCCCCGCCCAGCTACGAGCCGGCACCGCCGTCCTGGACTGCGAGATCGTGGCCCTCGACGAGGCGGGGCATCCCGACTTCGAGAGGCTCCAGTCGCGGATCAACCTCGAGGGCCCCGGCGAGGCGACGCGGGCCGCCGCCCGCCATCCGGTCACATTCGTCGCCTTCGACCTGCTCTCGCTCGACGGTCGCGATCTGACCGCCACCGAGCTGCGCATCCGCAAGAAGACGCTCCGGGAGCTGGTAGGCCCATCCGGGCCGGTGCTCTTCGCCGACCACGTCGAGGAGGACGGCGAGAGCTTCTTCGCCGCGGTCTGCGAGCTGGGACTGGAGGGGATGGTCGGCAAGCGCGCCGATTCCCCCTACCAGGCGGGCCGGCGCAGCCCCGACTGGATCAAGGTCAAGGCCTGGCACACGCAGAGCTGCGCGATCGCCGGCTGGACCGAGGGGCATGGCCGGCGGGGACACCTCGGGGCTCTGGTGCTCGCCGTCCGCGGCGCCGGGGGCTGGGAGCACTGCGGCCAGGTCGGCATCGGATTCGGGGAGGCGACCATCGCCGACCTGCTCCGACGCATGGGGCCGCTCCGCCGCCCCACCTCGCCGATCACCCCTCCCCCGAGCCTGGCGGAGGCGGTGGCCTGGGTGGAGCCCCTTCTCATCTGCGAGGTGCGCCATGCCGGTTGGACGAGGGCGGGCGCCCTCCGGCATCCTGCCTTCCTCGGCCTCCGGGAGGACGCGGAGCCGCAGGATTGCGTCCGCGAGGAGACGGCTGACGTCGACGCGCTGATCACCCGGACCGGGCCAGGGCATCCGCTCGCGGCGGTGAGGTTGGAGCCTCCCTCCCCGGCGGTGTCGCCGCCGCTCACGCCCGAGACGGCATCGCCCGAGCTCCGGTTCCGGACGCCACCGTCCGCGGTTGCGCCCGGGGCTGCACATCCCGAGCTCCCGCCCGACGTGGCCGAGGCGCTCGAGGCCCTCCCCGGCCTCCGCCCCGACGACTGGTGGCAGATCGGGTCGCGGCGGCTGCGTCTCACCCATCTCGACAAGCCGATCTGGCCCGAGCCGGTCATCACCAAGCGCCGGATGATCGACTACTACGTCCGGATGTCGCCGTACCTCCTGACGTACCTCCGTGATCGCCCGCTCTCGACCCAGGTCTTCCCCGACGGCATTACCGGACACTCCTTCTGGCGCAAGGACAAGCCCAGCCACGCTCCGGAATGGATCGACTCCTGGCTCTTCGAGGGCGAGACCGGGAGCAAGCGGTAGGTCCTGGTCCAGGAGGCGGCCACGCTCGGCTGGCTGGCCAACGCCGGCGTCGTCGACCTTCACCCCTGGCATTCGCGGGTCGACGCCCCCGACCAGCCGGACTGGGCGGTCTACGATCTCGACCCGTTCGAACCGGCGAGCTTCGACGACGTCCGCGACATCGCGCGGCTGGTGAAGGCTGCCCTCGACCACCTGGGACTTCGCGGCTTGCTCAAGACGAGCGGCCAGACGGGGCTCCAGATCTACGTGCCGCTCCGCCGCGGCCCCGACTACGCCCGGGTCAGAGGGTGGGTCGAGGAGGTGGCCCGGGCGATCGGGCGGGTGGAGCCGGATCGGATCAGCTGGGAGTGGGCGGTGATCCGGCGAGCCGGGAGGATCCGGATCGACTACACGCAGAACATCATCAACAAGACGCTGGCCGCCCCCTATTCGCTCCGGCCCCTGCCCGGGGCCACGGTCTCGACCCCGCTCGCCTGGGAGGAGCTGGACGATCCCGATCTCCGCCCCGACCGCTGGACCATCGAGACCATCTGGGAGCGCCTCCGGCGCGTCGGGGATCTCTTCACGGGTGTCCTGGACGGTGACCAGGATCTGCCGCTCCAAGCGGCAGGCCGCTTGGGGACCCCATGACCATCAGGGGGCGCTGCCGCCCCCTCGCCCCCGTGGCATAGCCACGCGGGGCTCACCCCTGGCTCGGCGCGACTCCGCGCCGTTTGCGCTCCGCGATCGCGGCAGGCGGCGGCTGACCTGCCCTCGGTCCCACCCCTCGTTCCGGCGCAGGCCATAGAATTTCCCGCATGGCTGTCCTGCTCCTCAATGCCTCACTACAGCCGCTGAACGTAATCAGCCATCGGAGGCTGGTCGTGCTGCTGAGCAAGGAGCGGGTCGCCTTCCTGGACGCGGACGCGGAGGTACGCGCCGCGGTGGCACTCCACGACCGCCGCATCCCCGAGGACGTGGTCATCGTGCGCCTGCTCCGCAACATCCACGTCCCACGCCGGGTGCTCCGGCCCAACCGCCGCAACCTGCTGCTTCGCGACGACAACACCTGCCAGTACTGCGGCCTCGTCGGCGTTCCCGCGGAGCTCACCGTGGATCACGTCATACCTGTCTCGCGGGGCGGTGCGCCGGACCGCTGGGACAACGTGGTGCTGGCCTGCAAGCGGTGCAATTGGCGCAAGGCCGATCGCCTCCCCGCCGAGGTGGGGATGCACCTGCACCGTGCGCCCGGGCCGCTCACTCAGGAGTACGCCCACATCATCTTCCTGCGCTACCCGGCGCTCAAAGCGGCCTACGACGCGTACTGCGCCACCGCCGCCGCCTGACAGGGTGCGAAGGAACCCCCGACGATCCTGCCGTCCCTGTGCGGCGATGGGGGCCGGCCCTACTTCTCAGGGAGCCCTCATCCCGTCGCAAGCTTCGGGGCGTAGGGTTTTGAGATGACCCACCGTCCCGGGAGCCGTCTCGTGCTGGCCTCGGCCATCTCCCTGGGGGCCGCCCTGATCGCGGTGCTCGCCCCGTGGGACGCCCGGGCCACCTCGCCGGCCGGTGGCCAGGCCGCCCACTCGCGGTCGGCCTCGGTCCTCGCGATCCACCCGCCGGCGACGGCCAGGCCCGGCGCCGCGCCGACCGCCACCCCGACGGCGATGCCGGCCACGACGCCCACCCTGGCTGGGTCGCCCCTGGTCAACTTCTCCGAGGTCCAGATTCCCATCACGTACCACTCCCAGCAGGACGGCGACTGGTGCGACCCCACCGACATCGAGATGTGGCTCCAGGCCGACGGGGTCCCCCTCCACGGGCTGGACGACTACGCCATCCAGCAGGGCTTCTGGAACTACGAGCTCGCCAACAACGACGGTTACACGCTCTCGCAATGGAACGCCTCTCCGTACGCCGTCGCCCTCACCCTCGACCACTTCGGCGGGTGGGACGATATCGGTGACGACCCGCAGCCGACCGCCGAGGCCGCGGGCGTGGTCATCTCGTACAGCCTGGACATGCTCGAGCAGCCCGTCATCGTCATGGTCGGCGGTGGCGTGCACTACGTGCTGGTCACCGGCGTCGACCTGAGCGCTGCGGGCGCGGACGCTCCGCCCCTCTCGGTCACCATCGACGACCCGCTCGCCTACGGCGTCAGTGGCACCCCTCCAGCCGGCTCCGACGGGACCGAGACGATGAGCTGGGACGACTTCACGGATTGGTACACGGCCAACACCGCTCACGGCGGTGTCTGGGCCGGTGAGTGGGTGCTGATCGCCGCCGGCATCCCGCTGATCGGTTGAACCAGCAGTCCCTGCTGCGGGACACGGCCGGCCTGGCCGGATCGAGCTCGGCGCGGCACCTTCCCTTTCGATAGTTAGTCTATATAATTATCTCCACGCCCCGGCCGTGCCGGGGTGAGGGGCCCAGAGTGGCAGGATGGGCTGCCCAGGACGTCGACGCGTGGAGGTGAGATGACCATGGCGGAGGATCGCTTCGGGGCTCGCGCCGAGCTGCCCGGCGGACTGGCCTACTACCGGCTCGAAGCTCTCGCCCGGCGGGGCGTCGGCGACGTCTCCCGGCTGCCGATGACACTGAAGATCCTCCTCGAGAATCTGCTCCGGCACGCCGGGGATCGGTTCGTCACCGACGAGGACGTGGCCGCGCTCGCTGGCTGGGACGGCCGCCCGCCCGAGCGCGACCGTGAGCGCGCCTTCGTCCCGGCCCGGGTGCTGCTCCAGGACTTCACCGGCGTCCCCGCCGTGGTCGACCTCGCCGCCATGCGCAGCGCCGTGCAGCGTGCGGGAGGCGACCCCAGCCGGATCGATCCGCTGGTCCCGGTCGACCTCGTCATCGACCACTCGGTCCAGGTGGACGCCTTCGGCAGCGCCGCCGCCTACGGGCGCAACATCGAGCGCGAGTACGAGCGCAACCATGAGCGCTACGCCCTCCTCCGCTGGGCCCAGCAGGCGTTCCATGGTTTCCGCGTGGTGCCCCCGGGGATGGGCATCGTCCACCAGGTCAACCTCGAGTACCTCGCCGACACGGTGACGATCCGCGAGCTGGACGGGGTGCGCACGGCCTTCCCCGACACCGTGGTCGGCACCGACTCGCACACCACCATGGTCAACGGGGTCGGCGTCCTCGGCTGGGGTGTCGGCGGCATCGAGGCCGAGGCTTGCATGCTCGGCCAGCCGCTCTTCCTGCTCACCCCCGTGGTGGTCGGGGTGCGCTTCCACAACGCGCTCCGGGCCGGCACCACCGCCACCGACCTCGTCCTCACCCTCACCGAGATGCTGCGCCGCCACGGCGTGGTCAACAAGTTCGTGGAGTTCTGCGGCAGCGGCCTCTCCTCGATGTCGGTCCCCGACCGGGCGACCCTCTCCAACATGTCGCCCGAGTTCGGCGCCACCGCCTCGCTCTTCCCGGTCGACGACCAGACCCTCCGCTACCTGCGCGACACCGGTCGCGACCCCGCTCGCGTAGAGCTGGTGGAGCGCTACTGCAAGGAGCAGGGGTTGTTCCGCACGGATCAATCGGAGACTCCGGTCTTCACCGAGCTGCTCGACTTCGACCTGGCCACCGTCGAACCCTCGGTGGCGGGGCCGCGCCGGCCCCAGGACCGGGTCTCCCTCGGCCAGGTGCGCCAGTCGTTCGAGGCCGTCTACGGACCCTCCGCAGACGGCGGCACCGGCATCGCCGGTGCTGTGCCCGCCGGCCCTCCGGCGCGCGAGCTGGGCAAGGGTGCGGTGGTCATCGCCGCCATCACCTCCTGCACCAACACGTCGAATCCCTCGGTGATGGTGGCGGCCGGCCTGCTCGCCGCCAAGGCGGCGGAGCGGGGGCTGCGGCCCCCGTCCTACGTCAAGACCAGCCTGGCCCCGGGATCCCGCGTGGTCACCGACTACCTGGAGCGCGCCGGCCTGCTCGCGCCGCTCGCCGGCCTCGGTTTCGACCTGGTCGGCTACGGCTGCACCACCTGCATCGGCAACAGCGGGCCGCTTCCACCCGAGGTGGCCGCCGAGGTGGAGAGCCGCGAGCTGGCCGTCTGCGCGGTGCTGAGCGGCAACCGCAACTTCGAGGGGCGCATCCACCCCCAGGTGCGGGCGTCGTACCTCGCCTCGCCGCCGCTGGTGGTCGCCTTCGCCCTGGCGGGCACCGTGAATGTGGATCTGACCACGGAGCCGATCGGGACGGGTTCCGACGGCCGGCCCGTCTTCCTGCACGAGATCTGGCCGAGCTCGGAGGAGATCCGCGGGGCGGTGGCGCGCGGTCTGGGCAGGGACCTCTTCAGCCGCGAGTATTCGCGCATCTTCGAGGGCGACGCCAGCTGGAAGGAGCTGCCGTCGCCGTCAGGGGCGATGTTCGAATGGGACCCGGATTCGACCTACGTGCGTGAGCCCGGCTTCTTCGCGGCGATGGAGAGCGAGCCGTCGCCGCTTCGGGACGTCGAGGCCGCCCGGGTGCTCGCCTATCTCGGCGACTCCATCACCACCGACCACATCTCCCCGGCAGGGAGCATCGCGCCCACCTCGCCTGCGGCGCGCTACCTGCGTGAGCAGGATGTCGAGCTGCGCGACTTCAACACCTACGGCGCCCGGCGGGGCAATCACGAGGTGATGATGCGCGGCACCTTCGCCAACATCCGGTTGCGCAACCGGCTGGCGGAGGGGCAGGAGGGCGGCTTCACGATGCACCTCGGCTCCGGCGAGCTGATGAGCATCTATGACACCGCGGTCCGCTACGCCGCCGAGGGGACGCCGCTCGTCGTGCTAGCCGGAAGGGAGTACGGGTCGGGCTCCTCCCGCGACTGGGCGGCCAAGGGGCCGGCGCTGCAGGGGGTGCGGGCGGTCATCGCCCAGTCGTTCGAGAGGATCCACCGCAGCAACCTGGTGGGCATGGGCGTCCTCCCGCTTCAGTTTCCCGAAGGCGCGAGCGCGGAGTCGCTGGGGCTGGACGGCCGGGAGAGCTTCACCATCCGCGGCATCGCCGGGGTCAGACCGGGAGGAACGCTCACCGTGGTGGCGCGGCGCGAGAGCGGCGAGGAGGTGGACTTCGAGGCGACCGTCCGTCTCGACTCCGAGACCGACCTCGACTACTACCGCCACGGCGGCATCCTCCAGATGGTGCTGCGACAGCTGATGGCACCGCCCGCCGCCGGCTGACCCACCCCACCCAGGGGTTCTTCCGCACCCTGCTAGACTGTGACCCAAACATTCGTGTGTAGGTCGTCGAGCGCGTGAAACCCGCACCCCGCCGCTGGGAGATCAGCGACGCCGTCCCGATCCCCGGGCAGCCGCCCGTGCTGGGCCGTGTCCTGGCGAGCAGAGGTCTGGACGGGGCCGAGGCCGGTGCCTTCCTCTCCGGCGGCATGGAGCTGCTCGATCCCTTTGGGCTGGAGGGGATGGCGGAGGCCGTCGTCACCCTCGGGGTGGCCGTCACCGAGGGCCGGCGCATCGCCGTCTACGGGGACTACGACGCCGACGGGGTGACCGCCTGCGCCCTGCTGACCCGGGCGCTGCGGGCGGGCGGCGCCGACGTCGTCCCCTACATCCCCAACCGGATGACCGAGGGCTACGGGCTCCACGCCGCGGCCCTGGAGGAGCTGGCCGCCCAGGGTGTCCGCTGCGTGGTCACCGTCGATTGCGGGACCAGCTCGGTCGAGGTCGCCGCCAACCGGCCGGCGGGAATGGCCCTGGTGGTGACCGATCACCACCTGCCGCTCGCTCCCGACGGCAGCCCACCCCGGCTGGCGCCTGCCGACGCACTGGTCAACCCCAAGCAGCCGGCCGACAGCTACGGCTTCGACGGACTCGCCGGGGCCGGGGTGGCCTGGAAGCTGCTCTGCGCCCTGGAGTCCGAGGGGATCGTGCCCTCGGGCCAGGCCGACGCGTTCATCGGTCTCGCCGCGCTGGGGACGATCGCCGACATGATGCCGCTCCGCGGTGAGAACCGGACCATCGTCCGCCGCGGGCTGGGGCGAATCCTGGAGCTGCCGGGGCTACGCGCCCTGGCTCAGGCCGCGGCTGTCTCCGCCCCCCTCGTCGCCTCCGACATCGCCTTCGGCCTCGCTCCGAGGATCAATGCGGCCGGTCGCATGGAGGACGCCCGGGTGGCCCTCGACCTCTGCCTGAGCGACGACCCCGAAGAATGCAGCGGCCTGGCCCGCCACCTCGACCAGCAGAACCGGAGCCGCCAGGAGGCCGTCGCGGCGGCTCTGGCGGAGGCCGAGGTGCGGGTTGCCGAGCTTCCCGACGAGGCGCCGGCCATCGTCATCGGCGACCCGGGCTGGCCGATGGGGATCGTGGGACTGGTGGCCGGACGCCTGATGGAGCGGTACTCGCTCCCCACCTTCGTGGTCTGCCTCGACCCCGGCGAGGCCAAGGGATCGGGTCGCTCGGTTGCGGGGGTGCACATCGTCCGGGCTCTCGACCACGCCGCCTCCACCCTGCTCCGCTACGGCGGCCACGCCGCGGCGGCCGGCTTCAGCCTGAGGGCGGAGGATTTTGGGCGCTTCCGCGACCTGATCTCGGAGGCGTGCGCCGAGCAGGCCGCCGGCCGGGCGCGCGAGCGCGTCTTCCACGTCGACAGCGAGATCGGGTGCGCGGACGCGACCCTCGACCTCTGCGCCCAGATTGAGGGGATGGAGCCCTGCGGGATCGGCAACCCCACCCCGCTGCTCGCCATCCGTGGCTGCGAGGTGGTCAGCACGCGGACCTTCGGCAGAGAGGGGCAGCACGTGAAGGTGGCGCTCCGGGATGACGGGCGGGGGACGGTGGAGGCGATCGCCTTCAGCAAGCCCGGCCTCGCCGCGCACCTGCCACGAGGGCGGCGCATCGACGTCTGCTTTGCCCTGGAACGGGACAGCTGGCAGGGACAGGTTCGGGTCCGGGCCCGGCTGCGTGACCTGAGACCGGCACGAGCCTAGCGGGGGTGCTCGAGGAAGCGCTCGCCGTCCTGGCCTGAGCAGCGCCTCAGCTCGCCTTCCGCTTGCTCCGTGAGACCGACATCCGCGTGGCCCGCTCGGGCAGCCAGTCGGACCGGCGGCGGCGCTCCCCGGGCTCCAGGGACGGGGAGGTCACGACGGTCTCGGGGACCCAGTCGGCGAGACGGCGGCGCGGGTGGTCCGGCCCCGAGGGACGGTCGGGAGCGACGAACATGTGCATGTCGAGATCCTCACCGCAGGCGAGGATGTCCGCGGTGCGGCGCGGCACGCGCCCGCACGCGACGTGGCGACCGTGCACCTTCCCGTCCGCGTCCACGCCGGTCTGCTCGAAGCGGAAGAGCTCCTGGATCTGGACCTCTCCCTGCTCCACGCCGTAGATCTCGGAGATGCTGAGGATGCGCCGGCTGCCGTCGCGCATCCGGCCCTGCTGGACGATGAGGTCGATCGCCGAGCCGATCTGACCACGGACGGCCGCCGTGGGAAGCTCGGTGCCGGCCATCAGGACCATGGTCTCCAGCCGGGAGATCGCCTCGTGCGGAGAGCTGGCGTGCAGGGTGGTCAGTGAGCCGTCGTGCCCGGTCGACATTGCCTGGAGCATGTCCAGCGCCTCACCGCCGCGGCACTCGCCCACGACCAGCCGGTCAGGGCGCATGCGCAGGGAGCTGATCACCAGGTCGCGCACCAGGATCTGGCCGCGTCCCTCGACGTTGGAGGGGCGTGTCTCCAGGCTCAGCACGTGGCGTTGCCGCAACCTCAGCTCGGCCGCGTCCTCGATGGTCACGATCCGTTCGTTCTCGGGGATGAAGCTGGAGATGACGTTAAGCGTGGTGGTCTTGCCGACGCCGGTACCGCCGCTGATTAGGATGTTGAGCCGGGCCCGCACGCTTGCGCGCAGGAAATCCATCATCTCGGCGGTGGCCGTGCCCTGCTCGATGAGGTCGCTGACCTCGAGGCCGGTGGTCATGAAGCGCCGGATGGTGAGGGTCGGGCCCTTGAGCGAGACCGGCGGGATCACGACGTGGATCCGGGACCCGTCCTCCAGCCGCGCGTCGACCATCGGCGAGCTCTCGTCGATGCGCCGGCCGACCCGGCTCACCATGCGGTCGATGACCTGCATCAGCTGGTCCGCGGTCTCGAACCGGTATGGGGTCAGGGAGAGGCGCCCGGCACGCTCGATCCAGATCTCGTCCGGGCCGTTGACCATGATCTCGGTGATCGTGGGGTCGGAGATGAGCCGCTCCAGGGGGCCGAAGCCGAGCAGCTCGTTGTGGATCCGCGTGACGGTCGCCATCCCCTCGTCGAGGTCGAGGGGCTGTCCGAGCGCGCAGGCGGTTTCATTGACGAGCTCGGCGAGCCGCTCGCGCACCGCCTGGTCGTCGGTCTCCGAGAGATAGGCGGTGTCGTCGACGAGGCGCGCGTGCACCTGCCGGCGCAGCAACTGATATCGGGTCTCGCCGGAGTCCTCATCGACCATCTCACGCTCGGTCTGCCGCGCGCCGAGCAGGCGGCTGCTCAGCTGCATCGCGCTGAGCGCGTTGAGGGGCTGCTCGAGGGCCATCTGCGGGAGCGCAGTGGCGAGCACGTCCAGACTGCCCCTGTCGGTGGTGTGCCAACGTGGCATTGGATCTCCCCTGCGGCTAACTCGTTCCCGAGTGAGAGTTGCCTCCCCCGCACCTCTCGCTTGCCGACGCCGTGGACTCAACGCGCGTCGTTAGACGCGCCTGATCGTATCACCCCGGGCCCCTCCCCGCAATGACGAGACGGACGCAATGACCAGACGAAGGAGGCGGGTGCGTCAGCTGGCGCAGGTCGCGCCTGCGTCGGGAACATTGCGATCAACCAGATAGGCGTTGACGGCAGTCCGGACGCAAACGCTGAACCCGTACGACGTGTGGCCGTAACCGTCCCGTGTCAGCAGCACCGACCCGGCGATCTGTTGCTGGAGGGCGACCGACCAGGCGTAGGGCGTGGCCGGATCGTGAGTGGCTCCGATCAGAAGGATGGGGGGGGCGCCGGTCACGTGAAGCGCCGCCGGCGCCGGCCCGTGGTCCGGCCAGTAGGCGCAGGTGAGCACCCCGTAGACCTCGTCCTGGCCGAAGTGCGGTTCGCCCGCCTGCACCGAGAGAGCCAGGGCGTCGTAGCCGGCCAGGTTGTCGGTGACGCTGTGATCGGCACAGTTGATCGCCACGTTAGCCGGCGTGCTGTGGTCGTAGCCCAGGGGCCCCCTGCCGGTGTAGCTGTCCACCAGCGACTGGAGTGACGCGACCTTGCCCTGGGCGGCCGCGGCCAGGGCGGTGTAGAAGCTGCCCCAGGACCCCGGGTCGTACATGGCGGCGACCAGTCCGCCCACGACCGTGCCCCGCCCCACCGTCCGTCCGTCCGCGGTCTCGACCGGGCTGGCGCCGAGCCGCGCCAGCAGAGCGGCGATCGTCGTTCCGGGCTCCGGCCCCAGCGAGCAGCCGGTCTCCGCCTGGCACTGGCTGACGAACTCGTCATAGCTCGCCTCGAAGCTCGCCCCCTGCTGGATGGACTCTTCCATGAAGCTGAGAGCCGGGTCGATGTCGCCGTCCAGGACCATCGCCCGGACATGGGTGGGGAAGAGGCTCGCGTAGGTGGCTCCGAGCGCCGTCCCGTACGAGAACCCCAGGTAGGTCAGTTGCGGGTCGCCGAGCGCAGCCCGGAGCGCGTCCATGTCGCGGGCGGCGTTGACCGTGCCGACGTAGGGGAGCAGCCACCCGCTGTGGAGGCGGCAGGAGGAGTCGAAGGCCAGCGTGCTCGCGACCAGGTCCGCCTCCGCGGTCGCGGAGCCTGCCACGAGGGGGTCGAGCCCCACGTCGTGGTCCAGGCCGTCGGTGCCCTCACAGGTGACGGCGTCGGGCCCGGTCGTACCCCGCGGGTCGAAGCCCACGATATCGAAGCGCTGGTTGAGGGTGGCGAAGAGCGGATAGGCCTGGTCCACGAACTGGACCCCTGACTCCCCGGGCCCACCGGGGTTCACGAGCAGGGAGCCGATCCGCTCCGCCGGGTCCGTGGCCGGCACCACCACAACCGAGGTGGGGATGGTGCCCCGGGATGGGTTCGCGTAGTCGAGCGGCACCCAGAGGGTGTCGCAATGGGCTCGGGGTGGCGGGGTCTCGGTGCAGGCGGCCGGCACTAGTCCGGGTGGGGTGCTGGAAGGTCCCGAGCCAGCACTGGGAGCTGGCGCGGAGTCGCCGCCGGCCCCGGAGGCGAACGATGGCGGCCCTCCGGCGAGCAGGAGGATGGCGGCGGCGCCGAGAGAGGCGAGCCACCGGCGGGGCTCCGTGCGCATCCCCCAACAGTATTCGCAACCACTACCCGATGGCGGCGCCGGCACGCGGTGTACGCTGAGAGGGCCGTGAGCCCAGCCCACACCCTCGGCGAGCTTCGCCGTGCCGAGTACCGCGTGCAGCCGATCAAGTCGGAGCTTCGGCGCAACCTGATCCGGAAGCTCCGCAGCGGGGAGCGGCTCTTCCCTGGGATCGTCGGCTACGACGATTCCGTCATCCCGCAGGTGGAGAACGCCCTCCTCGCCGGTCAGGACATCGTCCTCCTGGGCGAGCGCGGCCAGGCCAAGTCGCGGCTGATCCGCTCCCTCACCTCGCTGCTCGACGAGGCCGTGCCCGCCATCGCCGGCTGCGAGATCAATGACGACCCCTACGCGCCCATCTGCCGGCGCTGCCGCGACCTGGTGACGGAGCAGGGGGAGGAGACGCCCATCACGTGGTTGGGACCCGAGGACCGCTACGGGGAGAAGCTGGCCACCCCCGACACCTCGATCGCCGACCTCATCGGCGAGGTGGATCCGATTCGGGTGGCGGAGGGCCGCTACCTCTCGGATGAACTGGTCATCCACTACGGGCTGGTGCCCCGCACCAACCGGGGCATCTTCGCCATCAACGAGCTGCCCGACCTCGCCGAGCGCATCCAGGTGGGGCTGCTCAACATCATCGAGGAGCGGGACGTCCAGATCCGCGGCTTCAGGATCCGGTTGCCGCTCGACGTCCTCGTGGTCGCCACCGCCAACCCCGAGGACTACACCAACCGCGGCCGCATCATCACCCCGCTCAAGGACCGATTTGGCGCCCAGGTGCGCACCCACTACCCGCGCACCGTCGAGGACGAGATCGCGATCGCAGAGCAGGAGCGGGTGGTCTTCGACGACACGCCCGTCTTTGTCCGCGTGCCCCAGTACATGAAGGAGATCGCGGTCGAGATCACCCACCTGGCCCGGCGGCATCCCCAGATCAACCAGCGCAGCGGTGTCTCGGTCCGGGTCACCACCGCCAACTACGAGAGCCTGATCAGCAGCGCTCTGCGCCGCGCCCTCATCACCGGGGAGAAGGAGGCCGTGGCGCGGGTCAGCGACCTGGCTGCGGTCACCGCATCCACCTCCGGCAAGGTCGAGCTGGACACGCTGGATGACAGCGACAACGACCAGGTTCTAGACAAGATCGTCCGCAACGCGTGCAGCAACGTCTTCCGCCGCCACTTCTCCGCGGCCGAGCTCGCCGACCTCGTCCAGCGTTTCGACGAGGGCGGCTTCACCGTCGAGGTCGGGCCCCTGATGACGGCGGACTCCTATGGCCATGCCCTCAGCGAGCTGCCCGGCCTCGATCCGGCACGCCAGAAGCTCGACGAGCCGGATACGCCGCAGTCGATGGCGGGGGTGCTGGAGTTCGTGCTTGAGGGGCTGCACCTCGGCAAGCGGCTCAACAAGACGGCTCTGGAAAGCACATCGGTCTACGCCGGCTGAGGTTGGGAGATGGCCGTGCCCCGGCATCGGTTCTCCGCCTGGGACGGCTCCCAGGACCCGCTCGGGTCGGATGTCGAGGTGCTCTTTGAGCGTCTGAGTGAGGACGTCTTCCACGGCTGGGACTTCGAGTCGGCGCTCCGGCGGCTGCTGGAGCAGGGCTGGCGGGATGGGCGCGGCAAGCGCCTCGCCGGGATGGATCAGATGCTCGACAAGCTGAGCCGCCGGCGGCAGACACAGCTGGAGCGCTTCAACCTCGACTCGATTTTCGAGGACATGCGGGAGAAGCTCGACCGGGTGATCTCCCAGGAGCGCCGGGGCATCCAGGAGCGACTCGATCAGGCTCCCGGCGAGGGGCGCCGCGTGCTGGAGCGCGTCGCCGAGCAGAGGAGCCGGCAGCTCGACGAGCTCCCGGCCGAGCCCGGGGGTGCCATCCAGGGCCTCCGCGACTACGAGTTCATGGACGGCCGGGCGGAGGCCGCCTTCCAGCGTCTCCTCGAGGAGATCCGGCGCAACGTCGTGGACTCCTACTTCAAGGAGATGACCCAGGCGATGCAGGCCATGACCGGCGCGGAGATGTCCGGGCTTCGCGAGATGGCCAGGGACCTGAACGCACTGCTGCGCCGCAAGCTCGACGGTGCCTCCGAGCCCGAGCTGCAGCGCGGTTACGAGGCCTTTCTCCAACGCTGGGGAGGGCTGTTCCCCAACGCACCCGCCGGCTTCGAGGAGTTCGTCGACCAGCTGATGCGCCAGATGGCGCGCATGGACTCGCTGCTCCAGTCCCTCTCCCCGGAGATGCGTGCGGAGATGGAGTCGGTGATCGGGTCCGTCTTCAACGATCCCGAGCTGCAGGACACCCTCGCCGAGCTGGCCGGCACTCTCGACCAGCTCTCACCCCGGGCCCGGCTGGGCAGCCGCCACCGCTTCTTCGGCGAGCAGGACGTCTCCCTCGAGGAGGCGATGGGGCTGATGGACCGGCTCCAGTCGATCGAGGAGGCGGAGGGCGACCTCCGCGGAGTGTTGCGCGGCGAGGGGCTCGATGAGCAGGCGCTGGCGCGGCTCCGCCAGCTTCTCGGAGATGACGCCGCGCGGAGCCTCGGCGAGATGCGGCAGCTCATGGAGGAGCTGGAGGGCCGCGGACTGGTCGAGACCGTCCCGGAGGGGATGCGGCTCACGGCGCGGGGGATGCGCAAGATCGGCCAGAAGGCGCTCGGAGACCTCTTCGCACGGCTGCGCCGGGATCGCTTCGGGGAGCACGATCTCACCCGCCTCGGGCACGGTGGCGACCGGGGGGACGACAGCAAGGGCTACGAGTTCGGCGACCCCTTTGACCTGGACGTCCAGAGAACGGTGATGAACGCGGTGACCCGAGAGGCCGAGGGCGCGCGCCAGAGCCCCACCGGCCCCCGGCCCGGGGGGGATGCGCGCCGCGCCGCGCCGCGCGCGAGCTCGAGGCGGGTGCCGCGCCTGCACCCTGAGGACTTCGAGGTCCACCAGACGGAGTCGCTGACGCGCTGCGCCACAGTGCTCATGCTCGACATGAGCCGCTCCATGCCGCTCCGCGGCTACTTCTACGCCGCCAAGAAGATGGCTCTGGCTCTCGACACGCTGATCCGGAGCCAGTATCCGCGCGACGCGCTCACGGTTGTGGGGTTCAGCGACCTGGCTCGAGAGGTCCCCTCCAGCGCCCTCCCTCAGCTCACGGTCAACGAGTACGTCTACGGGACCAACTTCGAGCACGCCCTGATGCTGGCGCGCCGCATCCTCGGCCGCAGCCACGCCGAGAATAAGCAGGTGATCATCGTGAGCGACGGCGAGCCCACCGCCCACATGGAGGGCGGGCGCCCCGTCTTCTCCTATCCGCCACTGCCCGAGACCATCGTCAAGACACTGATCGAGGTGCGCCGCTGCACTCTGGAGCGGATCGTCATCAACACGTTCATGCTGGAGTCGAACCGCCAGCTGGTGCGGTTCGTCGACCAGATGACGCGGCTCAACCGCGGTCGCGCGTTTTTTGTCAGCCCCGAGAGCCTCGGCGACTACGTGCTCGTGGACTACGTCCGATCGAGGCCCCGGGCGGCCGCGTGAGCCGGGGGGCTTCCGACTTGACGCCGGGCCTCGTGGTAAGGTACCTTGACAAGCCATGAGCCTGAGCCCGGCCCCGCCAAGCCCTCCTGCGCCGCCTGCCCCCCTCCTCCCTCCCGACCCTCCCCCCATGCCGCCGCCGCCCCCCGCCGTGGCCGCCGTACCGATCGCGGCCCGTACCGTGGACGCGGTCAAGGTGTACGGACGAGGTGACACGGCGGTCCGGGCTCTGGACGGGATCACCGTCGACTTCATCGCCCATCAGTTCACCGCGATCATGGGTGCCTCGGGGTCGGGCAAGTCGACGCTCCTCCACTGCCTCGCGGGGCTCGACCGGCTCACCTCCGGCGAGACCTTCATTGGCGGGTACGAGCTCGGCCGGATGAGCGATCGCCAGCTCACCCTGCTCCGCCGGGAGAAGGTGGGGTTCATCTTCCAGGCCCTCAACCTCGTGCCCACGCTCAATGCGCTGGAGAACATCCTTCTGCCCCTGACCATCGCGGGGCGCAAACCGGATCCGGGCGTGGTGGACGGAGTGGTGCAGATCACCGGCATCGGGGACCGGCTCCGGCACCGTCCGAGCGAGCTCTCCGGCGGCCAGCAGCAGCGGGTGGCGGCCGCTCGCGCTCTGGTGAGCCGCCCCGAGATCATCTTTGCCGACGAGCCCACCGGAAACCTGGACTCCAAGGCCGGCGGCGAGCTGCTCGGCTTCCTGCGCAAGGCTGTCGACGACCTCGGACAGACCATCGTGATGGTCACCCACGACCCCTTCGCGGCGTCCCACACCGACCGGGTGGTCTTCCTGGCTGACGGCCGCGTGGTGCGGGAGATGCGGTCTCCCACCACCGACTCGATCCTGGCGGTCGTGCGGCACCTGGGCGAATGACGCCGGTGGCGGCGCCCGCAGCCGCGATCTGATGTTCAAGGTCAGCCTGCGCAGCCTCCTGAGCCACAAGCTGCGGCTCGTCCTGACCGCGATCTCCATCATCCTGGGCGTCACCTTCGTCTCCGGCACCCTGGTCCTCACCGACACCATCCGGAGCACCTTCGAGGGCGTCCTGAGCAACGTCGACAAGGGTGTCGCCGTCCAGGTGAAGGGACCGGCGCCCGCCACCGCCAGCGCGCGCCTCCTGGGCTCGTCGCTGCCGCTTCCCGAGTCCGTGCTCGCCAAGGTGCGCAAGGTGTCCGGGGTGGCCGACGCGGTGGGCACGCTGGAGCGCTCCGGGGTCTCCCTGCTCAACAACGGGCAGGTGGTCGGCGGCACCGGCCAGCGGTCGTTGCTCGGACTCAACTGGGTCTCCGACCCCCAGCTGACCACCTTCGAGCTCACGTCCGGGACCGCTCCCCGAGCCGCCGACGACGTGGTCATCAACGCCCGCACCGCAACCGACGGCCACCTGGTGGTCGGCCAGCAAATCCAGGTCAGCTTCGAGGCCTCCGCCGCCCAGACCTTCGTGATCAGCGGCATCGCCACCTTCGGCGGCCAGAGCAGCATCGCCAGTGAGGGCTTCGCCCTCTTCACGCTGCCCACCGCCGAGACCCTCCTCGAGGCCAACAGCACCTTCGACGTCATCGATGTCAGCGCCCAGTCCGGGGTCACCGACCTCCAGCTCCGCGACCGCGTGGCCTCCGCCCTGAACGGGACCTCGGTCCAGGTCCAGACGGGGGCGCAGGCGGCCTCTCAGACCGAGCAGAACGCGGTCACGGAGATCAACGAGTTCATCGGCACCCCGCTGCTCGTGTTCGCCTTCATCGCCGTCTTCGTCGGAAGCTTCCTGATCGCCAACACCTTCAGCATCCTGGTCGCCCAGCGGACTCAGGAGCTCGCCCTGCTGCGTGCCCTGGGGGCGACCCGCGGCCAGGTCTTCACCGAGGTCATCACCGAGGCGACGCTGACCGGCATCTTCGCGTCCCTGGCCGGCTTCCTCGTCGGCATCCTGGTCGCCGATGGGCTGATCCACATCTTCAGCTCGTCCGCCAAGCTGAGCGTCCAGCTCAACGCCCTGATCGTGTCGCTCCTCGTCGGCACCATCATCACCGTGATCGCCGCGGTGGCGCCGGCGCGGCGGGCGACCCGGATCGCCCCCGTGGCCGCCCTGCGCCAGGCTGAGCCCGAGATCCAGGGGCTGCCCCGGACCCGGGTCGGCGCGGGCCTCGTGCTCTTCCTGGGCGGGACGGCGGCACTGCTGCAGAACCTCTTCACAGCCAGTGCCACCGCCGGCCCCAACCTCGAGGTGCTCGGGCTGTCGGTGCTGGCCATCTTCCTGGGAACGGCCCTGCTCGCGCCCATCCTGGTCCGCCCGGTGGCGACCGTCCTGGGGTGGCCGGCCCGGCTGAGGGGTGCGCCCGGCCGGCTGGCCGGGGAGAACGCCCGTCGCAACCCGCGCCGCACCGCGCTGACCTCGGCCGCGCTGATGATCGGCCTCGCCCTGGTCACGGCGGTGGCGGTCATCACCGCCTCCGTGGAGGCGAGCATCAACCAGTCGATCGATGGCACGGTCCGTGCCCAGCTGGTGGTGCTCGACGAGGGGAGCGGCGGCTTCAGCCCCGAGGTCGCCACCACGCTTCGCCAGGACCCGAAGCTCGCCGACATCTCCGAGATCCGGGGCACCGATGTCCTGGTCGGGGACATCGCGACCGGTGTCACGGGTTTCGACACCGGCAACGTCGGGCAGGTCCTGACCTTCAGCATGACCGCGGGCTCCGCCGCGAGCATCGCCACCACCGACACCACCCTCGTGGACTCCACCGAGGCGGCGAGCGAGAACCTCCACGTCGGCAGCGTGGTCACCATGACATTCGCCAATGGGGACAAGGTGAACATGAGCGTCGGCGGCACCTACACGCCGGACGCCCTCATCAGCGGCTTCCTGGTCTCCCTCGACACCTTGAATCCCCACGTCACCGCGGCGCGCGACGCGGACATCGCCCTGAACCCGGCGCCGGGCGTCTCACTCCCCACCGCGCAGGCCTCCCTGCTCAACGATCTGCGGGCGTATCCGCAGCTGAGCGGCCTCACCCGGACGCAGTACAAGAACCTGATCTCTGCAGGGCTCAACACCTTCCTCAACCTGATCTACGTCCTGCTCGGTCTGGCGATCTTTATCGCCGTCGTCGGCATCGTCAACACGCTTGCGCTGAGCGTCCTGGAGCGAACCCGGGAACTGGGGCTGCTCCGGGCCGTGGGGATGACCCGCGGCCAGACCCGGGAGATGGTGGCCTGGGAGTCCGTCATCATCGCCCTGCTCGGCGCCGTCCTCGGCCTGGCGGTCGGTTGCGGGCTGGGCATCGCCCTGGTCAGCGCGCTCCACAGCGACGGGATCAGCCAGACCGCCGTTCCGGGCAACAACCTGATCCTCTACGCGGTCGCCGCCGGCCTCTTCGGAATCGTCGCCGCCATCTTCCCGGCGATCCGCGCGTCAAGGGTGGACGTCCTCCGCGCCGTCACCACCGAGTAGCCGGCGGACTGCGGCAGACTGTCCTCATGCCCGACCCGGCCGACCGTCAGGCGTTCGCCGAGCGCATCCGGCGCCAGCTGCAGTCGCGCTACCACGGCGTCGAGGTCGTGATCGATGAGGCGGCCTTCGCCCTGCGCCTCAGGGGGGCCGGTGTGGACGTCCCCCTTCCCCTTGGGCCGCTCCACCATGCCTGCGAGCGCGCGCCCGAGCGTGCCGGAAACCTCATCGCCGACTACGTCCGGCGGGCCGAGCGCCAGCTCAGCCCGAGGGACCCTGCAGACGTGAGCCCGAGCCGGCTTCTCTGGTGCGTCCGCGGGGTCCGCTACCTCGACGGCCTGAGCCGGGCGGCCGAGCTGACCACCCGGGCCCTCGGCGCGGAGATGGTCGCCTTCCTCGCCGAGACCATGCCGGGCTCGGTGATGCGCGGGGTCCCGACCGCCGACCTCGCCGCTGCCGGGCTGGACGATGCGGCCGCTCGTGCCCAGGCCGACGCCAACACGCAGGCTCGTTTCTCCTCGCTCCCGGAGCGGATTCGCGCCGCGGAGCGCATCCCCGCCGATGGCTGGAGACTGGGCAGCGACACCCTCTTCCAGGGGAGCGTCATCCTGGTCGCCGAGGTCCTGGCCGCCTTCGCCGAGCGTTCTGGAGGCGACGTGCTCCTGGCGCTGCCCGATCGCTCCGAGGTGCTCGCCGTCCCTGCCGGTCTACCCAGCGCGGACCGCTTCCGGATGCGTGTGGTGCGAGCTTGGCGGGAGGCGATGAACCCGGTCTCCCGCGGCATCCTGGTCACCGATGGCGTCTCCCTCCGCGAGCTGGAGGCGGCGCCCCGCAAGGACGGCTTCGAGCTGCTCGGCTGGCTGCGCCGCTGACCGGAGGACGGGTCAACCGCCGGCGGGGCGGTCGCTCTGGGCGGAGGTCGGGAGCGTGGCCACCGGCCCTGCTGCCAGCCGCCGCCGGTCCTGCTCTCGCTGTGCCGCCAGGGTGGAGGCGGCGGCGACCGCGACCGCCCCGATCAGGGTGATGCCCACCCCTGCGGCCGTCCTCCAGGGGGAGCGGGAGACGCCGGGAACCGGCAGGGAGGGCCCTTCGCCCAGCCAGACCGTGATCGCCGTCTGATCCGCCGCCTCGCCGCCACGTCGGGAGCTCGTCCTCTCCAGCCGCACTGCGGCGGGGGCCAGGGGGTGGCGATCGCCTCGCGACAGTCCTGCGCCCTTGACGACGGCCTGGACCAGCGGCGAGGAGACGGCGCGCAACTGGTCCAGCGTTGCCATGCCTCGACAGGATACCGTTCGGGCATGAGCGGCGACGAGGTGGCGCGGGAGACGGCCGCGCCCCCCGAGCTCCCCGACCACCAGGGGAGTGCGTACAGCGCCCGGATCGAGGCCGCGTTCCTCGGTGCCCTGGCGGGTGAGCGTGCAGCTCAGGCGCCCGCCGCCGCCGGCGATCTTCTCGAGGTCGCCGATTCGATCGCCACCATCGGTGGTTTCGACGCCGACGACCTCCGGCGCCGCGGTCTTGCCGGCTCCTCCCAGGCGGGGCCCGCCGGCCTGCTGCTGCGGGCCATCCCCTTTGGCCTGCTGGCACCGCTCGACCGTCCGCGGGTGCGCCGGGACGCCTACCGTGTGGCCGCTCTCGCCGGGGCCGACGAGGGGACGGCGGTCGCCGCCATCGCGGCCGCGCTGCTGATCGCGGACCTGACCCGCTTCGATCTGGCCACCTCCGTGATGCGGGTATACCAGTCTCTCCTCGAGGACGCCCCCTTCGCCCTCTTGGAGCGCCTCCGCATCGGCGGCGACCTTCCGGCTGGGGAGGGTGACGACGACCCGGGTGCCGCCCTGCATCTGGCGATCGCCGCCTTGCTCGGGGCCGATCAGATCGAGGCCGCCATCCAGTCGGCTGCGGGGACGGGACGGCGGGCCGCCATCAGCCTGGCCGGGGCGCTCGCAGGTGCTCACCTCGGCGCCGCCGGTCTCGACGTGGCGTGGAGGGCCGAAGTTCCCCACGCCCACCGGGCGGTCGCTCTGGCAGCCTCGGTGGCGGCCCGGATCGGAGCAGTGGAGGCCTCGGTAGTACCCCCTTCGCTCGCGGGGGACGCGAGACAGGCCTGACCGGTTAGCCGGGCTTCTTCCACACCCTGCTAGAGTCCTGGCCTCGTGGCTGATCTGACTCTTACCGCCGTCACCCGTTCCGAGCGTGGACGCCATGTCCAGGCCGTGCGCCGCCACGGCCAGGTCCCGGCCATCCTGTACGGTCACGACCTGCCGTCTCAGGCGATCTGCGCCGACACGGCCGAGATCGTCCGAGTGTGGCATCGGGCCGGACGCACCCACCTCATCGATCTCAGCGTCGACGGGGCCCGATCCCACAAGGTGCTCTTCCAAGACTTCCAGATCGACCCGCGCACGGCGCGGCCGCTCCACGCCGACTTCTTCGCGGTCAACCTGCGTGAGCGGCTGGCGGTCGACATCCCGGTCCGGACGATCGGCGAGGCCCCGGCGGTCACCGAGCTCAAGCTGGGGACCCTTCAGCAGGTCCTCGCGACCCTGCGCGTCGAGGCGCTCCCCGGCAACCTGCCCGACCACCTGGCCGTGGACGTCAGCGGCCTGAGCGAGGTGGACAGCGCGGTCCGCGTCCGTGACATCGTGCTGCCCGAGGGGGTGACCCTGGCCGGCCACATCGACCCCGACGAGGTGGTGGTCAAGGTGGCTCCGGTGCGGGCGGCCACGACCGAGGAGACCGCTGCCGAGGCCGCTGAGGCCGAGCCGGCCATCGCCGAGCCGGAGACGCCCGAGGCCGACTGACCGCGGCGTGTCGCGACCAGGCCACGGCCGGTCACGTATCTGCAGTTTGCGCAACAACACGGCGGGCAGGCTCCATGGGGGCTTCACGATGTGCAAACGCGCGGCTGGCAAGAAACTGGTCACAGCTAGCATGTGACCTGCCGGGTCGCATCAGCCCGATGGCGATGAGGTCCGGCGCGACGCCCCTTGGGGGGGGTGCCGGCAGCCAGTCAGGCTAGGAGTGGGGGTGGCCCGACCCGCAGGGCGTGCCACCCCGGGTCCCTGCTCCCCGCCATGGGCACGTTGACGCGTCCAGCCTCGCACCTGCCCGTCAGTGTCGGGGCCGCACCGGCCCTTTCCTTGCGGCGCCGCCGACGCTCCCGGACGATCCACCCCAGATCCGCGACAGCAGCTCGCCGCTCACGGTGTCGGGATCGTGGGCGCGATAGTCGACCCAGAAGCTGACCGCCAGCACCGACCGTCCATCGGGCGTGACCGTGGGCCGGACGGTCGGGGCCGGCTCCTTGGCCACCCCTGAGACGGCCTCCAGCGCGCTGTTCGCCGCCCTCTCAAAGGCGGAGAGGTCGGTCCCCGCTTCGACGGGAAGCTCCACGCTGTATCGCCGCTGGTCAAAGGCCGTCGAGTTGAGGATGACGCTCGTGAAGACGGTGAGGTTGGGCATCACGGCGAGCCGCCCATCCCCGGTCCGGAGCGCCGTGGTGCGCAGCGCGATGGTCTGCACCACCCCCTCGCAGTCGCCGATGGCGACGTGGTCGCCGATCCGAAACGGCTTCTCCAGGAGGACGAAGATCCCGGCCAGGATGTTGCGGAGCAGGTCCTGGAAGGCGAGCCCGACGGCCAGGCTGAAGATGCTGCCGAAGGTCAGCACCCAGAGCACGTCCACCCCTGCTGCCACCAGGCCGCCGGCGACCGCGAACACCCAGGTGAAGATGGTCATGAGGTTGCGCGTGAGGGCGTGGACTTGCGGGTCGGCCCGGCGCTCGGCCGCGGCGACCAGCACCCGGCGCAGTACCTGTCCGGCGATCAGGACGAGCACAAAGACGACGATCCCGTCGAGCACCGCCTGGACCAGGGGCGCCAGGGCGTTGCCGGTCCCGAGGTGTTGCTGGAGCTGCTGGCAGACCCAGATCAGCGGGTTCTTGAAGCAGGCAAGCCCGGCGGACGGCGCCGCCGCCGTCGTGGTCGTCGTCGTCGAAACCAGGAAGTGCATCAGCCCGGCATCCTACGCGGGGGGTGCCAGGCTGAGTTCGCCGGGGAGGCGCCGGCTCCCGGCACGCGGATGGGTGAGGGGCGCCCGGGTCACGCGCGCAGGCGACGGGCAAGCGGGGTGGCAGGCGCGGCGTGGCCGGCCTCGGACGTCGTACGGTTGCGGGGATGCCGGGATTGGTAGCCGCCGCCGCGCTGATCGTCGTGCTCCTCGCCGTCTGGGCGGGGTTGCTGGTCGGCCACCATCTCCTCACCTGGCTCCTCATCGGGCTGATCTCGGGGGCTCTGGCGGGGCGCGTGGTGCGTGGCAGCGGGCTCGGCTGCCTGATGGACATCATCGTCGGCCTGGCCGGGGCGGTGATCGGGGGATTGATCGTCCACCAGGTCGACCCCACGCTGATCGCAGGTGCGGGTTTTCTCGGCCTCATTCAGGACGTCGTGGTCGCCTTCGTCGGGGCGGTGATCCTGCTCTGCGTCGTCCTCCTCGTCTCCCCAAAGACGTACCGGCGCAGGGGCCGGAAGGACCTCACCCGCCGGTGATCGGAGCCCAGCCCAGCCCCGCCGCCGCTCCGGACCCGGGAGGCCTTGAGCAGCGGGTCTTGCTGGTGCGGCACGGCGAGACGGAATGGAGCCGGACCGGCCGCCACACCGGGCGGACGGACATACCTCTCGATCAGCGGGGTGAGGCCCAGGCCCGCGTGCTCGGACCCCGCCTGGCGGAGTGGAAGTTCGCCGAGGTCCTCTACAGTCCCCTCCAGCGGGCCCGCCGCACCTGCGAGCTGGCCGGCCTGATGACCGGGGCACGCCCCGACCCCGACATGCAGGAGTGGGCCTACGGGGTCTACGAGGGCCGCACCGCCGACGAGATCCGCGCCGAGCGGCCGGGCTGGGTGATCTGGAAGGACGGCGTGGTCGGCGGGGAGACGCTCGCCGACGTGGGACACCGCGCCGACTCGGTGATCGAGCGGGTCCGCGGGGTGACGGGGGACGTCGCCCTCTTTGCCCACGGACACTTTCTGCGCATCCTGACGGCGCGCTGGTGCGCCCTTCCCGCTCTCACAGCGGAGTCCCTGGCGCTCGCCCCGGCGGCGGTCTCGGTCCTCGGGTACGAGCGGGAGCACCCCGCCGTCTGGCTCTGGAACGACGTGTCCCATCTCACTGGCGTGAAGCCCTGAAGCTCCTTTCGCAGTCGATCTCGAGGGTGGCCAGCAGCTCACCCACGAAGTAGACGGGCCCCAGCGCGAGCACCCGCGGGCCGAGGCCACCCAGGTCCACCTGGTCGAGGCGCATCACCGCCCCGCCCCCGGGGCCACCGGTCGAACGCCCGCCCGGAACCCGGACCACCGCCTGGCCGCGGAGAGCAGCGAGGAGCGGGTCGGCGTCCCGGTGGTGGGGGACGAAGGTGAGCACCGTGGTGGGCGGCCCGACCGTCGCCGTGGCGTGGGCGATCGCGGTGGCGATCGCCGCCGGGTTGGTGGCGCAGTCGATGACCCAATCCTGGCCACCGTGGCGATGGTGGCTCAGACGGCCGGGAAGCCTGACGCTCCGCAGCCATGCGTCCAGCGCTGCGGGCTCCGGTTCTGTCAGTCCGGCCAGCTGGAGCAGCCGCAGGGCGGCGACCACTCCGAGGCGGGCATTGAGGCCGCCGAACCCGTACGCCAGCTCCGGGGCGGGCTGGTCAGCGCCGGCCACCACTCGGTGGACCGGGCATCCGTGGCGCCGTGCAGCGAGCCGCACCGCCGTCCTCGCGCCGGGGTCCGACTGGTCGGCTGCCACGACGTCGTGGGTCGCCGCGGTGATGACGCCCGCCTTCTCAGTGGCAATCTCGGCCACGGTGTCACCCAGGATCCCGATGTGCTCGGAGAGGATGGGGGTGACCACCACCACCCCGGGCGTCACCAGCGCGACCTCGTCGGATGCCCCGCCCATCCCCGCCTCGAGCACCACGGCGTCGCAGCCCCGGTCGGCGAAGTGGCGGAGGGCGCTCAGGGTGAAGAGGCCGCTCGGGGAGAGGTAGCCGTCGTCGGGAAGGAGGTTCGCCACCCGGGCGAGGGTCGCGGACACCTCGCCGACCAGTGCCTGGTAGTCGTGACGGGAGACAGCCAGCCCGTCAACACGTATCCGCTCCCGGTTGCTGCGCAGCCCCGGGCTGGTCAGGGTGCCCACCCGCAGTCCCGCGCCTGCGAGAGCCGCCGACGCGAAGGTGGCCGCGGTGCCCTTCCCCTTGGAGCCGACCACCGTGACCACGCGTTCCGGATGCGCGCACCAGCGGTCGAGATGGACCCCCAGGTGAGGGGCGAGTGCCCGGGCCCGAAGCAGGCTGCGTCTCTGTCCGCCCCCCCGCCGCGCGAGCCGTTCGGTGAAGAAGGCCTGGTCCGCCTCGATCCGCTCCCGTCGCATCTCCGCCCGACCGTACACGGAACCACGGCCGGCACCGATGACCTGGCCCGCCGAGATGCGATGCCGCGACGGCGCGAGTTGAGATCGGCGACCTCTCACGCCTTCCGGGTATCATCCGGCCGGTTGAGGTCTGCCCGGGGGGAGCGGTGTCCGACCTCAGCTGGTGGGGGTCCCCGCGGGTGGCCCTCGCGTCGCAGCCGGCGACGACCGTGCCGGCTGCGTCGGTGCCCGTGATGGAGGTCAAACCACCATGAGCCTGGATCGCCCCCCCGGGGGTCCGCGGCGGCGCCGCGCGTCCCGTTTCCGCCGCGTCCCGCGCGTGCGCTTGATCCTGCTCGTTCTCCTCGGCTTCGTCCTCTCCGGCGTGGGGGGTGCGGTCAGCTTCTTCTGGCCCACGATCGCCGCCGCCGTGGGTGCCACCGGCCACAGCATCCAGGTGACCGCGCCTACCCCGGCACCGGGCAGCCCGACCGCCCTCCCCACCGCCACCCCGACGCTCAGCTCCGGGGCCGAGGCGCCCTTCACGGTCCTCCTTCTCGGGTCGGACAACGACGGCAAGTTCACGACCGCCGGGAGCACCTCCGGTTTCTGCTGCACCCAGTCGATGATCCTGATCCGGGTCGATCCCTCGGCCGGGAGCGTCACCATGCTCTCCTTTCCGCGCGACCTCTATGTCCCGCTCTACGCCGGCAACGGCGGGTCCATGGGGGATGACAAGGTCTCGGAGGCCTTCGGGGAGGCCGGCGGCGGCACCAATGGGATCGATGCTGAGATCGCGACGATCGAGGAGGACTTCCACGTCAAGGTCGACCACTACGTCTGGATCGGGCTCCAGGGGCTCATCAACCTCATCGACGAGGTGGACGGCATCGACCTCGTGGCCAGCCATCCGGTCATGGACGACGACTACCCCTACGACGTGGCCGGCAGCACCAATCCCTTTGCCGCTGACCGAGTGGCCGTCCTCCCTGGGGCCCAGCACATGGACGGCATAGAGGCGCTCGAGTATGTGCGCTCGCGGCACGACGACCTCTCCGAGGATCTCGGTCGCACCGTGCGCCAGCAGCAGGTCCTGGTCGCCCTTCGCCAGAAGCTCTCCCAGCTCACCATCGGCGACGTCAACAACATCGCCGCGGCGCTGAGCGGTCAGGTGCTCACCGACGTCCCCCTCACCCAGTTCCCGCTGCTGCTCGGCCTCGGCAAGGACGTCGACTCGGGCAACATCCAGCACGTCTTCCTCACTCCCGACGTCGACTTCACCGACAGCACGGTGAACGGCGAGGATGTCGAGGCACCCGACATGGACGCCATCCTCTCGCTTGTCCACCAGTACTTCCCGGCGACGTGAGCCGCTCCCGCAAGCTCCTCACCTGGGTCACGCTGCTGGTCCTGATGGCCGCCTTCGGGGTCGGGGTCAACCGCTTCTTGGCGAGCCACGACGGCCCCGCCTTCGCGGCGGCCAAGGACCCGACCCAGGTCCACGTGGCGACTGAGCTCAGCCTTCCGGGCACCGTCTACTTCGCCGACGGAGGTGGCCTCTACTCCCTCACCGGGACCAAGATCATCCAGCTCCAGAAGCAGGGCCAGGGGTGGACCCAGCCGGTCCTCCTGCCCGACGGGAGCGGGCTGCTCGCGATCAAGGTCACCACCAACTACTACTCCGACCTCTACGAGCTCAGTCTGACGGGGGCCGTCGAGGAGCAGCTCAGCCACGACTCCGGCCAGGTGACCGCAACCGAGCTCGGCAACGACGACTGGATCTACTACCCGGCGGTCGGACCGGGCAACACCCTCTACTTCAGCTACGACTATCCGAAGGGGAATGTCGACGACCCGGCGGAATGCTGCTACCAGGTGGACTTCTCGATCTGGGAGACGACCCTGGGAACGGCGATCAACCGCAGCGCCGTGGTGCACGGCGATGGCCTCAGTCAGGAGAGCTGGGCCAACTACTACACCGGAGGCGACGTCAGCCCGGTGCCGCTCATGGACGGGGGCCTCCTCTACGTCGACTACGAGGACGCCTACGGCGACACCGGACAGCTGAGCACGCCGCTTGCGGGCGCCGTCGCGGGCAGCGAGGTGAGCCAGGTTCGGCTCGATCCCAAGCCTCTCTACAACATGGCGGGCTCCGATGGCACGGCGCTGACCCAGCCGGGGGACGACTGCGCCCAGCCCGCTCTCAACCCCGACCAGACGGAGATCGCCATGATCTGCACCCCGGTCGTGAACGGGGCGCCGAGCAGCACCGAGTCCGACCTGGTGGTGGCCAGCTTCGACGCTGCGACCGGCACCCTGGGCCCCCTCGATCGCATCGTCACCGGCACCTTGGCGGCGTCTCCCGCCTGGTCACCGGACGGTACCGACCTGATCTGCCTCGCCCCCGAGGCGGGGGACGGCTACATGGAGCTCTGGTACGTCAAGGACGCCGCGAGGTCGCCGGCACCGCACGCTAAGCAGGTCACGACCGACCTCGATCTCGACGGCTCCGCACCGGTCTGGACCCACTGACATCGAGGTATGCGCGCCTGCGTGCCAGCTCTGAGGTGCCTCTTGAGCCCTGAAAAAGGGGAGGCCCGACCTCAGGGGGAACGGGCCTCGGCGAAGGAGAAGGCGCCAACCGGGGTCAAGATGTAGTGGTTCTTACCGGCGGCTGACACCACATGTTGATGATTGGTTGACAGGGTGTCAAGCCTCGGTCAGGTGCCGGCCTCGCCGGCTGGGCGACCCCCTACCCGGACAGCCCGCCGGGCCGCGGCCGCCCCCCGCGGGGCCCCGCAACCGCGCGCAGCAGCGTCCGAAGCCACGGTGGGGGGACCGTTGCGGCTCCGCTCCCCCGCCGCGCCCCGGAGCCGGCCGGCTGGCGAGCCGCCGCAATCGCGGGGCGGGCCGAGACGGCGACCGGCTGCTCCGCGGAGGCCTGCGCCGCCGCCCGCGGCATGACCACCCCGTGCAGCTCCACGGTGGCGTGCGCGGAGACCATCTCGGCCAGCTCGATCCCGCCCATCGTCTCCACTTCCAGCAGCCGCGCCGCCAGGGCGTCGAGCAGCTCTCTACGGGCTGCGAGGATGGTCCGGGCCCGGCCCAGCGCCTCGTCGAGGAGCCGGTCGACCTCGTCGTCGACCCGGCGGCCCAACTCATCCGAATGGGCGCGAGCCAACCCCATCTCGGCCACCTCGACCACTCGGACGCCCAGCCCCGACATGCCCAGCTCGGTGACCATCTGGCGGGCCAGCTGGGTCGCCTTGAGGAGGTCGTCCGCGCCCCCGGTCGTGATGTCCTCCTGACCGAGGACGAGCTCCTCCGCGACCCGCCCCCCGAGCAGGCCGGCGAGGCGGTTGCGGAGCTGCGACTTGGAGCCGAGCGCCCGGTCGCCCTCGGGCACGGTGAGGGTCCAGCCCAGCGATCGTCCCCGGCCGACGATGCTGACCCGGCGGACCGGGTCGGTCCCGGGCAGGGAGGTGAGGACGAGGGCGTGCCCCATCTCGTGGTAGGCGATGGTGCGCCGCTCGTCCAGGCTGAGCAGACGGCCCCGCCGCTCGGGCCCGGAGAGCACCCGGTCGACGGCCGCTTCCAACTGCGCCATGCCGATCGCCGGAAGCTGCTCGCGGGCGGAGAGGAGCGCCGCCTCGTTGAGCAGGTTGGCCAGGTCGGCCCCGGTGAAGCCTGGTGTCCGCCGGGCCAGGAGCGAGAGGTCGGCGTCCGCCGCGAGCGGCTTGCAGCGGGCGTGGACGTTGAGGATCGCCTCGCGACCGCTGACGTCGGGCGGGTCGACCGTCACCTGGCGATCGAATCTCCCCGGCCGGAGCAGCGCCTCGTCGAGCACGTCGGCGCGGTTGGTGGCGCCGATGACGACGATCCGTGCCCCCTGGTCAAAGCCGTCCAGCTCGACCAGCAGCTGGTTGAGTGTCTGCTCGCGCTCCTCGTGGCCGAGGTTGACCCCGGCGCCGCCCCGGCGCCGGCCCACCGCGTCGATCTCGTCCACGAAGACGATGCACGGGGCGGACTTCCTCGCCTTCTTGAAGAGGTCGCGCACGCGCGCCGCTCCGACCCCCACGAACATCTCCACGAACTCCGACCCGGAGACGGAGAGGAAGGCGCAGTCCGCCTCGCCCGCCACCGCCCGGGCCAGCAGGGTCTTGCCGGTGCCCGGCGGCCCGACGAGCAGCACTCCCTTGGGCACCCGCGCTCCCAGCTCGCGGTAACGGTCGGGGTTCCGGAGGAAGGCGACCAGCTCTCCCATCTCCAGCTTGGCGTCGTCGCATCCCGCGACATCGGCGAAGGTGCTGAGCGGCTGGTCGGCCCCGACCGCCTTGGACCGGGAGCGCAGCAGCCCCACCGGCCCAGCCGCGCCCTGGCGCCAGTAGAGGATGACGATGACCATCACGATGATCAGCGTCGGCACCAGCACCAGAAGCAGGGTTGTGAGGGGCACCCCGCCCTCGGTGGTGTAGTTGCGGAAGCCGTCCTTCTCGAAGATGCTGCCCACCACCAGGCCTTGGTCCGCGTTCGAGGTCAGATGCTCGCCGCCGGTGGCATCCCACCAGGTCACCTGGTCCGGGGAGACGATCGCCTGATGAGCCGGGGCGAGGGAGATCCGATCCTGGGTCGGACCGGAGCCGGTCTCGGCGTTGAAAACCGCTTGCGACAGGGCTCCCAGGCTGGCCTGGGGCGGTGACGGCGGCTGGTCCCGAACCTGCACGTAGACGAGCACCACCACGGCGAGGAAGGCTGCCCAGAGCGCCAGGAAGACCACCTGCCTGCGGGTGGACATCAGGACCGATCCGCCGGCGGAGTCCTGCTGGACATCCTGGTGAGCGCTCCCACTTCCCTCGCATCTGCCGCGCCATCGCAGGGGCGACAAGACGAGGAGCGGGGACCGCAGTCACCGCTCCCGAGCGGGGGAGCCCCTGGTACCGTCAGCCGAGTATAGGCGGGCGTCCCTCAACGCGCCAGTCGCGGCGAATTGCATGCGATGTGACCTGGCTCCCGTCGCCGCCTTGTGGGGAACCGGGAGGCCCGATGTCACATTGCCGGCGCAATGTCGCGCACCAGCAGTGCGGCCATCCCCGGTGTCCACACCGCCCTGCGGTCCCGCGTGATCCCGAGCCCCTCGTACCCGTCGATCCCCGCGACCCAGGGCAGCCCCGGCTCACCCATCACGAAGGCCGCGGTGGCGAATGCGTCGGCGTAGGTGAGGCTGGGGCCGACCACCGTCATGCTGAGCAGCCCCTCCGGGGCCCGTCCGGTGCGCGGGTCGAGGATGTGCTCGCCGCGCTCGTAGGTGCCGCTGGTGGCGACCGCGAGGTCACCCGTCTCGAGCACCGCGGCGACCCGATCGGCAAGCTCGGGATGGCGGATGCCAACCCTCCAGGGCTGGCCGGGGGCGGGCTCCCCCCGGGTCACGATGTCCCCCCCCGCCCCGATGAAGAAGCTGCGCGCCCCGGCTGCCCGCAGCAGTTCCGCGGCGCGCTGCACCGACCAGCCCTTGACCAGGCCCGAGGGATCGAGCCGGCCCCCGCAGTGGATGTCGAAGCAGCCCTCACTCCGGCGCTCGACCTCGGCGCAGAGCCCGAGCACCTCGCGAACCTCGGGAGAGCACTCGCGCTCCCGGAGCTCGCCGCGTCCCAGGCGGCTGATCTCGCTGCCGTCGCGGTAGGTGCTGAAGGTGGCATCCACGTGGTGGAGCCAGGCGATCGCAGTCTCGACCGCAGCCTCGACGGCCGGCGGCATCGGGTGGGGGTCGCGGACGTCGACGGTGACCATCGTCCCCATCACCGGCTCCACCCGCACCGTCCGCCGCTGCGCCGTGCCCGCATCAGGCACGGGCAGCGTCCAACGCCGACTGCACCGACTCGGCGTAGCCCTGACTGGTGAAGGTGGCGCCGCCGACGACGTTGATCTGCGCGCTCTGGGCCTTGAGGACCTCCTGCTCGAGGAGCGGCAGTGCCTGGGAGTTGATGAACACGGACTGCTGATGGCCGTTGGGGTACTGGAGGGTCTTGACGCCGGTGATCTTGCCGCCGGAGATGACCACCTGGACCTGCACGTTCCCGTACGGGTTCGTGTAGGTCTGCCCGGTGAACGATCCCGACTTGAGCCCGCTGGCCGCCGGCGTCGCGGTCGCCGTCGCTGTCGGGGCCGGCGAGGCACCGCCCGAGGGCGGCGCGCCGGAGGGAGTGACGGTGGGAGAGGGCGTCGAGGTTGACGACGATGTGGAGGAAGGAGTCAGGGTGGCGATCGGCGCCGCGGGCGGGGTCCGGAAGCTGAAGAGCAGGACGACCCCGATGGCGGTGGCGGCAAGGGTGACGGCGGCGCGGATGGGCATGGCGGTGGGCACTCAGGTGAGGAACGCGAAGCGTTCGCAGTGGACTTGAGCTGCGGGGACGCGGAGGGTGCGCAGGCTGGTGATGACGGCGTCGACCATCTCCCGCGGCCCGCAGACGAAGACGTCGCGATCCCGGAGGTCGGGGACGGATGCGGCCAGGAAGCGCGGGGCGAACGGCTGCGGGTGCACGTCCTTGCCCCGCCGCCCGACGATGTAGTGGATGACCCCCCCGCGAGCCGCGACCAGCTGGTCCAGCTCCTCCTTGAAGATGACGTCATCCCAGGAGGAGGCCCGGTAGAGGAGGGCGATCGAATTCTTGCGCTGCGGCATCTCCTCGATGAGGGCTCGCAGCGGGGTGATGCCGATCCCCCCGGCGATGAGCAGCGCCCGCGGCCGTTTGCGCCGGATGGAGGTGAAGACCCCGTGCGGCCCCTCGAGCAGCACCGGGGTACCGGGGCGCAGCCCCTGCAGCGAGCGGGTGAAGTCACCGACCTGCTTGACGGTGATGCGGAGGTACCTGCCGTTGGGCGCGGCCGAGAGGGAGAAGGGGTGGACTCGCCACCACAGCTCGCGGGTCAGGAAGCGGAATTTGAAGAACTGGCCGGCGCGCATCGGCAGCTGGTCGAGGTCGCGTCCGGTCATGTAGATCGAGAGGACGTTCGGCGACTCGGTCACCAGGTGGTGGATCCGCAGGCGGTGGCGCCGCGCCATCCGCAGTGGGACCACCAGCCGGAATGTGACCACCAGGAGGGCCGTGGCCACATAGAGCGCCAGCCAGTAGCCGACCGCCCACGGGTCACCGGCGAAGTCGGTGCCCGCCGTCAGCTGATGAGCAAAGGCCAGCGCGATCGCCAGGTAGACGTAGAGGTGAAGGAAGTGCCAGGTCTGGTGGGAGACGCGACGCCGTGCGGCTCGCACGGAGGTCACCGCGACCAGCACGAAGAGAGCCACCGCGACGTAGGCCATCAGCATGTACGGGTAGGTGGTGAGGAAGACCCAGGTCTGGGTCGCGAAGGAACGGCCGTCAGTCATCGCGTAGCCGGCCGTGGTGAGCACGACATGGCCGCCGATGAGGCAGACGGTCGCGAACCCGAGCCAGCGGTGCCAGCCGGTGATCTGGTCGATGCCGAAGAGGTCGTCCAGCCACGGGCTGCGCGACATCAGCACCACCTGGACCAGCGCGCAGTAGGTGCCCAGCAGGGCGGCCAGCTGACCGGCGCCGGTGAGCACCGCCGCCGGGTGGGTCAGATTGGGGAACTGACCGTGGCGAACCCACATCCCCACGATGAGGAGGGCGTTGGCGGCCAAGATCAGCAGCACGTCGCTGGAGCGCAGCCCCCAGCGACGCGGGACGCGCTGGGCCCGCCGGGTCGCGGCGGAGGAGGGGGTGTCCAGGTCAGGACGCACGGCCACGGCCGTGGAGGGCGATGTGGGCATCTGATGGGAGTTTCAGGTATGCCTCCTTACGGAAACCTGACGTCCGGGGCACGCGCCCTTGCGGGCCTCAGCCGACCTTGAGCAGCACCTTGCCCACCGCTCCGCCCTGGACCGCCTCGTGGGCCGCGGCGCATTCCTCGAGGGGGAAGCGGTGCACCGGCAGCTCGGTCAGCGCCCCCGCTTCCAGGGCGGCGCTGACGGCAGACACCCCGCGGAGCAGGTCGGCGATGGGCACGCCGTAGAGGAGCACGAACCGGAGGACGACGTTGGCGCCCATGCAGGCCCGGATCGGCAGCGCGGGATCGGCGGTATCGGCCGCGTACACGGAGATCACCGTGCCCGGGCCCGAGAGGCCGAGGTCGAGGCCGAGATTGGCCGCCAGGTTGACCTCCACCACCCGGTCCACCCGCTCGGTGAAGGCGCGGATCTGCTCCAGGACTTCCGGCTCCCGGTAGTTGACCACCAGGTCGGCGCCGGCCGCCCGGGCCAGCTCCGCCTTGGTGGCGCTGCTGACGGTCGTGACCACCCGCGCGCCCGCGTGGCGGGCCAGCTGGATGGCGAAGTGGCCGACCGCACCGGCGCCCCCCGTCACCAGGACGGTGCGCCCGTCCACCTCGCCGTCGGCGAAGAGGCAGCGGTGCGCGGTCACCGCGGGCACCCCGAGGCTGGCTCCCAGCTCCAGTGACGCACCCGAGGGCAGCGCCACCGCCTGCTGATCGGAGACCACCGTCCACTCGGCGGCGGTGCCCCACCGGCTGCCGGCGGCGGCCATCCAGACCCAGACGCGCTGCCCCACCCGAGCCTCGTCGACCCCTGGTCCCACGGCATCGATGACCCCGGAACCGTCGTGGTGCGGGATCTGGAACTCGTCGACCTGCCTGGCGGTGGCCCCGCTCCGGGACTTCCAGTCCGTGGGATTGACCCCGGAGAAGCTGACCCGCACGCGCACCTCGCCGGGCCCCGGCTCCGGGCGGGGGAGGTCGACGACCCGCAGCACCTCGGCGGCCGCGCCCAGGCGGTCGTACACCACAGCCTTCATCTGCCATGCCTCCAGCAAGCTATCAGGTCCGACCGGGCCGGCCCCAGGCCGCAGGCCATACCGGTGGTCCTAGGGGAGTGCGAACCCCACACGTCTCAGCATGATCGCATTGCGGTCCGGCGGGGTCCCCTCGAACGCCGACCCGAACCCGGCCATCGGGAAGTTGGCGGCCAGCTCGCGATGGAGGGCGGCCATCTCCAGGGTGGTCTGAGCATGCCCCGGTGCGGCGGGGGCGTCGTGGTCGATCATCGTGCTGGCGATGCCCAGCACCCCGTCGCCGGCGTCGAAGAGCTCGACCAGTCGGGCCTGGCACGGCCAGTCCACCAGTGACCCGGTGGTGACCTCCCAGAGACCGTGCCCCTCGCCGCCCGCCGCGGGGCGGGCGTGGATGGCGTGCCCATGGGTGTGCCCGTTGAGCCAGAGGACCACGTTGTCGAAGCGGAGGAGGGTCGAGAGCAGCCGGGCACCCGCTCGGGGGATGGTGCCGTCCGCGTGTGACCTGGTGCTCACCGGGCCGTCCGACCCGTGGTGCGAGACGACCACCACCAGCCGGTCCTCCGCCTCCGTCCGCACCCGCCGGCCGTCGGCGGTGCGATAGGACGAGTGCACGTCAGCCAGACGGTCCTTGAGCCAGCCGAGCTGTGATTCGTCCATGCAAAGGTCGGCCGACCCGCCCGGGCAGGCGGTGTCCAGCACGATGAACCTGACCGTGCCCGTGTCGTGGACGTGGTAGGCGGTGTGCTCCCTCCGGTTCCGCTCGTCGAATCCGTGGCCCCTTCCGGCCGTCTCCTCACCGTGGGCGGAGATGTATTCCCCGATGCCGCAGGGCCGCCGCTCGGCGTCCGGGGTGACGTCGACCGCGGGGCCGGTCAGGAACTCCTCCGGCCGGCGGACGAAGGTGTCGTGGGCCTGGTCTCGGTCGAATCCATCGGGCAGGGCGAATGGTTTGCGCCGGGCGACGAGTGCGTCCCGAAGGGCGGGCGTCACCAGCCCGACGCCCTGGCAGAGGCTGTCGTGGTTGCCGTGACAGCCGAGCCAGGGAAGGCGAAGCCCGGGCGCATCGAACGGAACGAGAGCACGCTGGAGCAGTCCCGGCAGCACGGGGTAGCCATACTCGCGGACAAAGAGGTCGGGCGCATCCGGTCTGCCATCCGGCACCCAGAAGATGTCGTCGGGCCAGTCGACCAACTGCACCCCCTCGTAGGCGGGTGCGCCTGAGTTGGGATTGACACGACCCCCGTCGAGCAGACGCAGCAGCGTGAGCACCTCGTTGTGCTGGCCGTTGTCGATGGCGTCGCCCCCGGTGAGGATCAGCTCGGGTGCGGCTCCGGTGATGGGGCCGGTCAGGCCGCCGTTCAACGTGCGGACGAGAGCGTCCAGCGCGCGGGCGGTGAGGGCCTCCTGGGGGCGCTGCGTGGGGACCAGCCCGGCGAAGCGGGGGTCGCGGAACTCGCGGTTGAAGAACTCGAAGCGGGCCGGGGACTGGACGTCGCCGACATGCAGGTCGGTCATGTGGGCGACGCAGGCGATCGCTCTCCGCCCACCCGAGGCAAACGCAGGGCGGTCGCCCGCTGGCGGCGCGACGGCCTCACCCAGCAGTTCGGCCCGGATCACATGCTCCTCTCCCGGGCCGGGCACCACAGCCCGATACGGGTAGCGGGTTCCCATGCTCAGGATGTCGCCCGGTCCGAGGGTCTGGCGGTGGGTGAGCGGCATTCGACCTATGGCCTCCCCTGACTGCTGTCGCGAGTGATCAGCACGGGGTCCTGGCGCAGCGCGATGCGGACCCGCGATCCCCCCGGGTGGGCCGTGGCATCGGCGGTCGGGACCTGGACCAGCACGGTGATGTCGCCCAGGTCGACCGTCAGCCGGCTCACCGCGCCGAGGAAGGAGACGGCGATGACCGTTCCCGAGAGCGGTCCGTTGAAGCCCTCGAGAGCCGGTGCCAGTGACACCGCTTCCGGTCGCACCAGGGCCACCGCGGGCCCGTCCGGCGTGTCGCTGGCGATGAGGGGCAGCCGGATGCCGCGCACGTCGACGGCGCCTCCGGTCACCACCCCGGCCAGGCGGTTGGTGAGGCCGACGAACTCGGCCACGAAGGGCGTCGCCGGCTGGGAGTAGATGCTGGTGGGTGTTCCCATCTGCTCCAGCCGGCCGGCACGCATGACGCCGACCCGGTCGGCGATGGCAAGCGCCTCTTCCTGGTCGTGGGTGACGAAGAGAGTGGTGATGCCGACCTCGCGCTGGACGCGGCGGATCTCGTCGCGCAGCTGGCTGCGAACCCGGGCGTCCAGCGCGGAGAGGGGTTCGTCGAGAAGCAGAACCGACGGGCGGATGGCGAGCGCGCGCGCCAGTGCCACCCGCTGCTGCTGGCCACCGGAAAGCTGGTGCGCGTAGCGATCCGCCTGCGTGCTCAGCCCGACCAGCTCGAGCATCTCCCCGGCGCGCCGGCGTCGCTCGGCGACCGCGACCTTGCGCATGCGCAGTCCGAAGGCGACGTTCTCCCGGGCGGTCATGTGCGGAAACAGCGAGTACGCCTGGAACACCATGCCGCTGTCGCGCCGGCTGGTGGGCAGATGGGTCACGTCCCGGCCATCGATCACAACGCGGCCGCCCTCGGCGTCCTCGAGCCCGGCGACGAGGCGCAGCGCTGTGGTCTTGCCGCATCCCGAGGGTCCCAGGAGGGCGACGAGCTCGCCGGGTTGAATGGTGATGTGGAGGCCGTCCAGCGCAATGGTCGATCCGTAGACGCGGCGCAGATTTTCGAGGCGCACCTCGGCGGCTGAACGCGAGCCACCCCACGATGCACCGATCGGGCGGGTGTCGAGCGCACCCATCTCAGGCCTTCGCCGCGCCGCCGCGGCGGCGCGATAGGGCCCGGCCGAGGAACGACAGCACGAGCAGGAAGAAGAAGACGAAGACGAGCGACAGGACCGCCAGCGCAATCGAGTCCCTTGCGTTGCCGGTGCCCAGAATGGAGATGGCCACCTGCAGGTTCTCGAAGTTGAGCAGGTTGGCGACGGTGAATTCCCCGAGCACCACCGCGACGCAGAGCAGGCAGGCGTTGGAGACCGCGCTCGACATGTTGGGCACGATGATCCGCCATATCACCGTCCCCCAACTCGCGCCCAGGCTGCGTGCCGCCTCCGAGAGGGTGCGGAGGTCGACGGCGGAGAGACCCGCGTCGAGGGCGCGGTAGCAGTACGGGAGGACAAGGATGAGATAGGCGAATGCGAGCATAAGGATCGAATCGCTGACGTTGATCTCGATCCAGTTGTAGATGGGTGCGAAACCGACGACCAGCACGATCGCCGGGATGGTGAGCGGGGTGAGGCACACCAGCTCGACGGGTCGTACCATCTGCGGCACGCGCAGGCGAATCCAGATCATGGTGGGGAGGAGCAGGGCCAACATTCCCACCGAGGTGATCGCGGCCAGCTCGAGTGACGCGGTGATGGCGTCGACCAGCTCCGGATCGGACCCGATGCTGGTGAACGCGGTCAGGGAGCGCGGGCTGCTGATACCGACCCCGCGGGTGGCGAACTCCACCATGGCCGCGATCGGCAGGAGGAAGAAGAGGCCGAGCACGACGTAGACCACTGTCTTGAACGCGGCGAGGCGGCGACTACGGCGGCGGTTCACCACAGGTGACCCCGCAGCGCCGTCATCGCGGCAGCCAGCGTGCCGAGCGGCGCTGCAGCCGGGCGTAGAGCACGGTGATGATGGCGACGATCACCACCATGCCCAGGGCGAGTGCGGCGGCGAAGTTGGCCTGGTCGAGGCCCACCTCGCTGCTGAGCGCCCGGCTGATCTGAAGCGGCACGATGATGCCGCCGATGTCGAGCAGCGCGGCTGCCGTCGCATACGCGGAGAAGGCGTTGGCAAAGAGGAGCAGCCAGGCACCCAGAAACGCGGGCATCAACAGCGGTCCGGCCACGTGCCGCCAGTAGTGCCAGGTGCCCCCACCCAGGGTCTCGGTCGCCTCGCGCCATTGGGGGCGGATGCCGTCCAGGGCGGGCATAAAGACGATCACCATCAGCGGGATCTCGAAGTAGGTGTAGATCAGGGTGAGCCCGGTCAGGGAAAAGAGCCAGACACCGTTCGGGTAGAAGGTGATGCCGTGCTGCTGCAGCCAGATGACAATGAAGCCCTCGGTGCCGATGGTGGCGATGAATGCGAAGGCCAGGGTGACGCCGCCGAATTGGGAGAGCACCCCGCAGAACGCGGTGACCAACCGGCGGAGGATCCCGTCCGGCGAGCCGCTCGCGACCGTGTAGGCAAGGACGGCCCCGACCACCGCCCCGATGCTTGCGCTCACCGCCGACAGGACCAGGCTGTTGAGGAAGGCGCTGACGACGTACGGCTGGCTCAGCTGCGCCAAGTTGGCCAGGGTCGGACCGTGAGGGCCGCTGAAAGCCCCCACCGCGACCAGCACCGTGGGCAGGAACAGGAAGAGCCCGGTATAGACGAGGAACGGTGCCGCGCCGAGCCAGGCGGTGGATACGCGGAGGCGCCCCCCCAGGGGGCGCCTCACATACGCTGCTTTGGTGACAGGGACTGCGGTCAACTGCCGACGGCCGCAGACCAGTTGCTGGCGAGGTATGAGGCTGCGCTGGAAGCCTGGCTCTGATCCAGGGTCACCGGCGACCCGCTCACGGCCGGGAGCGCCGCCGCGTAGGTCTGGTTGAGGGTGCCGTTGGCCTGCATCGCGGTCATCTCGACGGGGCGCGCACCCCCCTGCAGCCAGAGGTTCTGGCCGGCGGCGGAGTAGAGGTACTCCTCCCACAGTCTGGCCGCAGCCGGGTGGGGTGCGGTCTTGGTTATGGCCTGGGCGTAATACCCACCCAGAATCGCGTTGGACGGGACGAACACCTTCCAGCTGGGAAGGTTCACCACGCTTGCCGAGTTGAGGTAGTCCCAGTCGAAGACCACGGGGGTCGTCCCGTTGTCGATGGTGGCCGCGGTGGCCGTGACCGGCACGAAGTTACCGGCAGCGTTCAGCTGCTTGAAGAAGCTGACGCCGGGGCCGATGTTGCTGACCGATCCGCCGTTGGCGAGCGACGCCAGCATCACTCCATTGAGCGCCGCGTTGGCCTCGGTCGGGTCACCATTCAGCGCGACCGCGCTCTTGAAGGCAGGTGTCAGCAGGTCCGCCATCGAGGTGACGGTGTACTTGCTCGAGTCATAGCCGATTGACATGTAGCCGCCGTAGTCCTGATACCAGAGGCCGCCGGCATCCTTCTGATCGGCGGGGATGTCCGACCACTCGGAAACCTCGTACGGTGCGAAGAGGCTGGTGTTCGCCCAGGCCACCGCCATCCCGATGTCGAGGACGTCCGGCGCTTTGCTGGTGCCCTTCTCGGAGTTCACGGCGTTGACCTCGTCCTGGCTGCTCCCCTGGGGGTTTGCCTGGTTGACCTTGATGCCGTACTTGGCCGAGAAGTCCTTGATGATGGTGCCGTAGTTTGCCCAGTTGAGCGGCAGGGCGATGACGTTCAACTGACCTTCCGCTTTGGCTGCGGTAATCAATGCGCTCATGCCGCCGTTGGACGCCGCGGATGTCGCGGTCGACCACGAGGAGTCGCTGGAGCCGCCGCACGCGGCGAGCGTTCCCACGACCGTCAACGCGAGGCCGAGGCACGTGGCCCTGGCTGCGCTTCCCTTCATAACCTGCTTCCCCTTCCGAGTGACTTTGACGCTACGGCGGGGATCATGCAGGGAGCCCTTTCTGGTTCGCAACCGTACAGAAACACGGTGTGAATGGGGGGCATCCAGATCTTCTCCAGGCGATAGCGAATTGATAATCGCTCTCTCCCGGATTGACAATCTCGGCATGGTCGTTGGCTGCCGGCGGCGCGTGCGCCGGCGCGCGCATCCGTATCAAGAATCACGCACCCAGACGTTACGGAGAACCCTGCCCTGGCCATCGGCGGCAGCGGGTGTTTTTCGCTGCTCTCGGTCGCGGCAAGCTGCGCGGCGCTCACCCGGTCGTCGGGGTGGGTGCCGGCCGGGCGCAGGCGGCCGACCGGAGGCGACTTCCCAGATCGGGGCGATCGACGCCTGGGCGGACGCATCGCTCGGACCCCGCGGAAGCGGTATGGTCCCCGGATCGCTGATCGCCCCTCCGTTCCGATCCCCAAGGCGGAGCTGCACCTCCACATCGAGGGCACGCTCGAACCGGAGCTCGCCCTGGCGGTCGCCGAGCGCAACCGGCTGCCCCTCCCCTATGCGGATGCGGCGGAGCTGCGCGCTCGATACCAGTTCCACAACCTCCAGTCCTTCCTCGACGTCTACTACGAGACCATGGACGTGCTTCGCACCGAGGAGGACTTTGCGGATCTGGCCGGCGGATACCTGGACCGTGCCCGGGCGCAGGGCGTCCGTCACGCCGAGATCTTCTTCGATCCGCAGGCGCACATCGAGCGCGGCGTGCCCATGGCGACGGTCGTCGAGGGTCTCTGGTCGGTGCTCGCTGCCAGCGACCACCGCTACGGCATCACGAGCCGGCTGATCATGTGCTTCCTGCGAGATCGCAGCCTGGCCTCGGCGATGGAGGCTCTGGAGTCCGCCCTGCCGTACCGGGATCGCATCGTTGCGGTGGGGCTCGACTCCGCCGAGGTGGGCCACCCCCCCTCGGAGTTTGTCGAGCTCTTTGACCGCGCGCGGCAGGAGGGCTTCCGCTGCGTCGCCCACGCCGGTGAGGAGGGGCCCTCCGGCTACATCTGGGAGGCGCTCGACCTGCTGCGGGTCGACCGCATCGATCACGGGAACCGCTGCATGGAGGACCCGGCGTTGGTGGCGCGCTTGCGCGAGGAGCAGGTGCCGCTGACCGTCTGCCCGCTCTCCAACCTGCGCCTGGGGGCGGTCGGTCGGGTGGAGGATCACCCCCTTCTCACGATGCTCGACGCCGGGCTGCTGGTCACCGTCAACTCCGACGACCCCGCCTACTTCGGCGGCTACATCGACGACAACTACCGGCTCATCCAGCAACACCTCGGCATCGACGACGCCCAGCTCCTCCAGCTGGCGGGGAATTCGTTCCGAGCCGCGTTCCTGAGCGACGCGGAGCGGGCCCGGTACCTGACCGAGCTGGAGGAGTACTCGCCGGCGGACCGGTAGCCCACACTTGCGACCCGGCCTCTCCGCGCGGTGGTGAGGAACCGCCCTTACGCGGATCCTCTGGGGCTCGAGAGAAGGTCGTGCACCAGGGCGGCGAGCAGGGCGGCCCGTTCCGGCATCCTCTCGATCTCGACCCACTCCCCCTCGGCGTGGGCGTGGCCCCCGACGGCACCGAGGCCGTCGAGAGTGCGGATGCCCATGGCGGCGGTGAACTGCCCGTCCGAGCCACCCGGTGCGAGCACCCCCCGGAGGGATGGCAGCCCCAGGGTCGCTGCCACAGCCTGAGCCCTCTCGAACAGCCCACGCGAGATCTCGCGGGGCATTGGGGCGCGGTTGATCCCGCCCAGCACGGTGATCTCCGTCCCCTCCAGATGCGGCTGGAGCCCGCGCATCGCCCTCTCGATCCGCTCCAGCTCGGCCGTCGAGGCGGCGCGCGAATCGACCCGGAACTCCGCATGCGCGGGCACCGTGTTCGCGGTCGTACCCGCCGCCGCCAGGGTCGGGGTCGCGGTCGTCCCCAGCCGGGCGTCGGCGAGGGCGGCGACGTCGAGCATCTGGCGCGCCATCTCCAGGGTCGCGTTGACCCCCCGATCGGGCTCCGAGGCGTGCCAGGCTCGCCCCCTGATCTGGACGGTGTACTGCGCCGTCCCCTTGCGGGCGACCTTGAGCGCGCCCTCGTACGAGGCCTCCAGGACCAGCACCGCCTCGAGCCCCGCTGCGGAGTCCTCGATGAGCGGACGGGACCTTGGCGACCCCACCTCCTCGTCGGTGGTGACCAGCAGGCGCACGCCCTCGGGCGTGCCGAGCGCGGAGAGGGCAAAGAGCGCCTGGACGATCCCCGCCTTCATGTCCACGACCCCGGGGCCCGTGGCCCTCTCACCGTCGACGCTGAACGGCCAGCGCGCCAGCGTGCCTCGGGGCCAGACGGTGTCGACATGGCAGAGGAGGAGGACCCGCGGCCGCCCCGTCTCCCAGACGAGGTGAGCGCCGCCGCCGGCCTCGATCCGCCGGCCAACGCTCCCGGCGAAACGCGCCAGCATGCCGTCGACGGCGTCCAGCGCAGCGCCGAGCAGCGCGGGGTCGCCGCTCGGCGACTCACGGTGGACCAGCGCCTCCAGACAGTCGACCATCTCCGCCTGACGGCGGCGCAGACCCTCGAGCAACGCGGGAGCCGGCGCCGCCCCCGAGGTCGGGCTCACGCCGGCCAATCCGATCCGTCGGGGCCAAAGACGTACCACCCCGGCGCGAAGGCTGCCACCGGCCGCAGACCCACCGCGAAAAGAGTGGTCATGACCTCGCGGAGTGCGCCTCGCCACGCATCGGACTGCCGGCGGTCGCGGCTCCGCACCGCGAGGATGTCGTCGGGGATGCGCGCCAGCGCCCGGTCCGGACGGCCCGCGGTCGTGCCGGCCCACGCCGCCAGGCCGGCGAGCACGGGTTCACCGCCGGCCCCGAGGTCGAGGACCACGGGGGCGCCCTCCCGGAGCAGGAACTCGACCGGTGGGGCCGGCGTCCGCCCTGAGAGCGCCCTCGCGACCCGCGGACCGGCCAACCTCCAGACCGCCAGGATTCGATCCGTGGCGTCGCCGGCGTTGGCGTCGTCGTGGAGCGTGCCGTAGAAGTCGACGAGGTACTCGTCGGCCTCGGCTCCCAGCTTGGTCAGGTTGAAATGGGCGTTGCGGGAGACCAGCGGATCGAAGGTCCAGGTCACCGATTCGATCGCGTTGGCCAGGGCCCAGGCGCGCTGGCGGAGCTTGAGAGCCAGGCCGACCCCGCGGAGCTGGGAGCCGGGGACGATACCGGTGATGTGCGAGTGGAGGGTGGGCCGGCCCTGGTGGACGCCCCGGAAGGACACGGTGGCACCCACCATCTCGGTCCCCGACCGGGCAGCCAGGATGCAGTTGCCGCTGTGGGCGAGCGCCCGGAGCAGATCCGTCGCGACGGCCTCGCCCTCCCGGTGCCAGACGGTGTCGATGACCCGGTTGAGCTCGACGAGCTCGTCGATCTCGTGAACTTCGTCGACGGTCACGCCGGCACGCATCGCCGCCGAGAGCGCCAGGCCGGCCGCTCCCGCCTCTGGCTCCGTCATCCGCGTCGCACCACCCTGCGCCGGGTGGTCAGGCGGTCGATGACGTCCCGCCGCACCTCGACACCCAGCCCAGGTCCGGTGGGCACCCGAAGCCGGCCGTCGTGCAGGACGAAGGGCGCCGTGACGTCCTCGTGGAAGTAGCGGTCGGAAGCCGAGGTGTCGCCGGGAAGGGTGAAATCGGCCAATGCTGCCAGGGCCAGGTTGGCGGCCCTGCCGATCCCGGTCTCCAGCATGCCGCCACACCAGACCGGAGCCCCGAGCGCCGCGCAGACATCGTGGATGCGCTTCGCCTCCAGGTAGCCGCCGACCCGACCGGGCTTGATGTTGACGATGCTGCAAGCCCCCATCTCGATGGCCTCCACGGCGACCGTCGCCGAGAGAATCGACTCGTCGAGGCAGATCGGCGTCACCAGTCGTCGCGCCAGCTTGGCATGACCGAGAAGCTGCTCCTCCGGTAGGGGCTGCTCGATCAGCACCAGGCCGAATTCGTCGAGCCGGGCGAGGTGCTCCGCATCCTCCAGGGTGTACGCCGCGTTGGCGTCGACCTGGAGCAGCATCGCGGGACCGAATCGCTCCCGCACCGCCCGCACCCGGTCGATGTCGAGGCCGGGCTCGATCTTGAGCTTGATGCGGCGGTACCCCTGGTCCACGTAGCCGGCGACCGTCTCCAGCAACTCTTCGGTGGTGTTGGTGATGCCCACCGAGACGCCGCAGTCCACCTCGGCGCGCACCGCCCCGAGGTACTCGGCCAGCGACCTCCCCGCCACGCGCAGCTCGAGGTCCAGCCAGGCCATCTCCAGGGCGGCCTTGGCCATCCGGTGCCCCCGGACAGGCGCGAGCACATCTCCCAGCTCGGCGGCGGCGACTCGCTCCCGGGCCAGCAGCCGCGGTAGGAGGTGCTGCCCGATCAGCTGATCGGCCCCCTCGGTGTACTCGGACGAGTAGCCGGGCTCGCCCATGGCGACGCACTCGCCCCAGCCCTCGCCGTCCTCTCCGAGAAGGTGGACCAGGAGGACGTCACGGTCGGTCTGGACGCCGAACGAGGTGCGGAAGGGGGCCACCAGGGGCATGGCGATCCGGACCAGCTCCACGGCCTCGAGGCGCGCTCCGGCACCCGGCTCCGCCGCTCCCCGCGGGGGCGAGGCGGGGAGCGCGGACCGGGTCATCTCGTCATCAGCGCAGCTCAGCTCAGCTCAGCTCAGCTGCAGCCCGATGTCGCCCCGCAGTTGTGGCACTTGTAGCAGGCGCCGGAGCGGACCATCAGGGAGCCGCACTCGCTGCAGGATGGTGCATCCGCCTGATTCTGGAAGGTGCTGGTCGGCGTGATCGGATCGAGGCCGAGCGACATGAGAACCTGGGCGGAGTTGGCCGGCCCCTCGACCGGGGGGGGGGTCTCCGTCTCCTCGGCATCGCGCCGGATGATGCCGATCTCGGTCTGCTTCTCCGCGCTCAGGAACCGGGAGCCCAGCCACCGGAAGATGTAGTCGACGATCGACTTGGCGATCGGGATCTCCGGATTGCGGGTGAAGCCCTGCGGTTCGAAGCGCATGTGGGCAAACTTGTTGACCAGGAAGTCGAGGGGGACCCCGTACTGGAGCGCGAAGCTGACCGCGATCGCGAAGGAGTCGGTGAGCCCGGAGACCGTCGACCCCTCCTTGGCCATCTTCACGAAGATCTCACCGGGGGTGCCGTCCTCGTAGAGGCCGACCGTGATGTAGCCCTCGTGGCCACCCACCTCGAAGCGGTGGGTCAGCGCCTGGCGCTCGGCGGGGAGCTTGCGCCGCAGCGGCCGCTCCACGATCCGCACCTTCTCGCCGGTCGTCTTGTCCATCGAGGTGGCGAGCGGCTGGGAGCGCTTGCTGCCATCGCGGTAGATGGCGAGTGCCTTGAGCCCCATCCGCCAGCCGTCGATGTAGGCCTTCTCGACGTCCTCGACGGTGGACTCGTTGGGCATGTTGACGGTCTTGGAGATGGCTCCGGAGACGAACGGCTGGACCGCCGCCATCATCCGGACGTGGCCCTGCCACGCGATCGACCGCTTGCCGTTGCGCGGGATGAAGGCGCAGTCGAAGACCGGAAGGTCGTCGTCGCGCAGCTTGGGGGCACCCTCGATGGTGTCGTTGGCGTCGATGAACGCCACGATGTCGGCCACCTCGCCCTCGCTGTAACCGAGGTGTTTGAGGGCGGCCGGGACGGTGTTGTTGACGATCTTGAGCATGCCGCCGCCGACCAGCTTCTTGTACTTGACCAGGGCGATGTCCGGCTCGACACCGGTGGTGTCGCAGTCGAGCATGAAGCTGATCGTGCCGGTCGGCGCGATGACCGAGATCTGGGCGTTGCGGTAGCCGTGGCGCGCGCCCAGCTCGTGAGCCTCGTCCCAGGTGGCCCGGGCGGCCGCGAGCAGGTCGGCGTCGACGGTGGAGGAGGGGATGGCGTAGGCGGCCTCGCGGTGCTTGGCCATGACCCGGAGCATCGGCTGGCGGTTGACCGCGTAGCCGTCAAAGGTGCCCACCTCGCGGGCGATCCGGGCCGACTGGGCGTACCCCTCACCGGTGAGGATGGCGGTGAGGCAGGCGGCCAGATCACGGCCCTTCGGGGAGTCGTAGGGGATCCCCTTGGCCATCAGCAGAGCGCCCAGGTTGGCGTAGCCGAGCCCGAGCGGTCGGAACGCCTCGCTGTTCTTCCCGATCTTCTCGGTGGGATAGCTGGCTGGGCTGACCACCATCTCCTGCGCCGTGATGGTCAGCTGGACGGCGTGGCGGTAGTCGTCGATGGCGAAGCTGCCGTCTTCGTTGAGGAAGCGGAGCAGGTTGATCGACGCCAGGTTGCACGCCGAGTCGTCGAGAAACATGTATTCAGAGCACGGGTTGCTGGCGTTGATGCGCCCGCTGTTCGACGAGGTGTGCCAGTCGTTGATGGTGGTGTCGTACTGGATCCCGGGATCGCCGCACTGCCAGGCCGATTCGGCCATGAGGCGGAGCAGCTCGCGCGCCTTGATCGTCTTGAGGATGCGGCTCGGGTCGGTGATCGCCCGGAGCTGCCAGTCGCGATCCTCGTCAACCGCCCGCATGAACTCGTCAGTGACCCGCACCGAGTTGTTGGAGTTCTGGAAGAAGACGGAGCCGTAGGCCTCACCGGTGAAGGCACCGTCGTAGCCTGCGTCGATCAGAGCCCACGCCTTGCGCTCCTCGGTCACCTTGCAGGTGATGAAGCTCTCGACGTCGGGGTGGTCGGCGTTGAGGATGACCATCTTGGCCGCGCGGCGGGTGGTCCCGCCGGACTTGATCACCCCTGCGAAGGCATCGAAGCCCTTCATGAAGGAGACCGGACCGCTCGCCGTGCCACCGCCGGCCAGCTGCTCCTGGGAGGAGCGGATGGCGGAGAGGTTGGAACCGGTGCCGCTGCCCCCCTTGAAGAGCATCCCCTCGCTCTTGGCCAGGTTGAGGATGGACTCCATGGAGTCGTCGACACTTTGGATGAAGCACGCCGAGGCCTGGGGGGTCCTGCCGGGAACCCCGAGGTTGAACCACACCGGGCTGTTGAAGCTCATCTTCTGGTGGAGGATGAGGTGGCACAGCTCGTCGGAGAAGGCCTCGGCGTCGGCCTCGGTCGCGAAGTAGCCGCCCTCACGCCCCCAGCCGGTGATGGTGTCGACCACCCGGGAGATCATCTGGCGGACGCTCACCTCTCGCCGCGGCGTCCCCAGCGGGCCCCGGAAGTACTTGGAGACCACCACGTTGGTCGCCATCTGCGACCAGAAGGCGGGCACCTCGCAATCCTTCTGCTCGAAGACCAGCTCCCCCTTCTCGTTGGCGATGCTGGCCGTGCGCTGCTCCCAGCGCACCTCGTCGTAGGGGTGGATCCCGGCCGTGGTGAAGCGACGTTCGATGCGCAAGCCGCTGGTGCTCACCTCCAGCTTCGCCGTGCCGTTGCGGTGGGAGCCGCGCCGGCTCTCACTGCCCATCGCCGCCGGAGCAGCGGATGGGTCCGACGGCGGTGGGGAAGCGGAAGTGCTCACTGCGTGTTCCTCTTTGCTGAATTGTCTGGCGCGGCGATGGAACCCACGTCCACGAAGGACGGCTCCAGGCGGGCGGACCCGGCCACACCGAGTACTCTGTCCCCCACAGTATCCCACATGTTGGGGTCCGCCCGGGCTGGAGCCCCCACATCTTGGTACTGACTGTCCCCGGTGTCAAGGGGTCTTCTGGCGCCTCGTGGCCATCATGCGTCGTCGCCGAGGGTCTCGTGCTCACCCGCAGATCATGGCGCGATAGACCTCCGGAAGGTCGACCTGGACCATCCCCCTCCGGGCGCCGGACACCAGGAGGAACTCGCCGCGGGGGGCCCGTTCGAGCCGGCGCCGCTGGTCTTCGGTGAGACCGAAGGCACGGTCCATGGCCGCGACCTCCACGGCGCGGTGCCCTCCGCAGAGCACCACCGAGCAATTGCTGGCGACCACCGTCCCCTCCTCACTGCCGAGCAGGTCCTGGACGTTCTGGGTGGCCACCACCAGGGAGCTGCCGTGCTTCCGGGAGCGACGCGCGAGTTGTGAGAGGAGCCGGCGCAGGGCGGGGTGCGAGGTGAGCATCCCCACCTCATCGAGGATGATGTGGCGGCGCCGGGGCGCCCGCCGGACCAGCTCCCAGAGCAGCCGGCCCAGCAGCAGGGTGGTGACCGGGATCAGCTCCTCCCGGACCTCGCGATGCCCCACACCAACCAGCGGGCGGGTCCAGGCCGCCGCGGTGGGGCGATCGAGGAAGCCTGCCAGCCCGCCGTCCAGGAAGCGCCGCAGAACGTGGGACACCCGGGGCGCACTTCGGTCCAATTCGTCGAGGCACTGCCGCAACCGGGCGCGCTCACCGGCACCGCGGGCGGCGGCCTGAGCCGAGCGCGCCGCGGCTTCGACGGCAGCCCGTTCGAGCTCACTCATCCCCTCGCAGAGCATCGCGCAGACGTCGACGACCACCGCCGCAGCGTCGCCGTCCTCCCCCAGGTCAAAAGGATTGATCGCCGCCTCGGTGACGAGGTCGAGCCAGACCCCGCCGAGACGCTCGACCAGCCCTCGGTACTCGCCCTCGGGGTCGACCACGATGGCCTCCGCCCCGTGGCGGTGGGCCTCGATCAGCAACCCGCCGATCAGGAAGCTCTTGCCTTGCCCGGAGGCGGCGAAGATCCCGATGTTGGCGTTGGCGTGGTGGGCCTGGACGAAAGGATCGACGCTCACCGGGAGGCCACTGTCGACCATCCGACCGATCCGGTAGCCGTCCGGATCGTCGATGCAGGCCTGCAGCCAGGGGGCGCAACTGGCGGCGGCGCGGGACTCGACCAGCTTGCCGGGGCCGGGCGGCGGTCCGAGACCCCCTGCGGCGAGGACGCCGCCCAGGTGCTCGAAATGGCCGGGGCGGTACCCGCCGAGGCTGGCGCCGAAGCCGCCGCGCAGCTGGCCCCATGCGGTTTCCAGGCTGGCGGCATCGTCCCCCAGCGCGACCGCGGTGAGCCAGAGGTGGAGCGGGCGTCCGGTGTTGCGCGCCAGCCGATCGCGCAGGCGGCGCGCGGCCTCGAGGCCGGTCTCGACGGCGGCGTCGGGCACCAGTCCGCGATCGGCCTCCAGGAGCTGGTGCGCGCCGAGATGGCGCATCCGGCGGCTGAGCATCCCCGTCGCCAGCCGTCCGGAGGTCGGCGCGAGATGGACGGCGATGTCGCATTCCACCGGGGAGCGGATCAGCGCCGCCAGCCAGCCGGCGTCGACGGGGCCGCCGGGGAGGCGGTCGAGGACGGCCACACGTGCCAGGCGTTCCCCCACCCGGGCCTGCTGGGGCTGATCGGCCCAAGCGAGGCGGGGCAGGTCCAGGCCGGCGTCACGAAGATGCTCGCGCAGGTCGGCTCCCGCGAGCCGCCGGGCCGGGATGCCGGCCGCGGCCAGGCTGGTGATCACGGAGCCCAGCTCCCGTTCCAGGCCGGCGGGATCACGGTGGCGGATCGAGGCAGCCACCCGGCGATGAAGCGTCGGGGTTGCGGCCAGCCGCTCCCGCCAGTGGCGGTCGAGCGCGCTGGTCAGATCACCGGCATCCCCTTCGGGCCGCCCCGTGGCCAGCCGATGACGGCGCGCATGCACGGTCAGGACCAGCTCGGCGGAGAGACTGCGCAGCAGCCGCTCCAGGGCATCGACGGCCGCCTCCCGCCGCCATGGCTCGAAGGCGAGTAGGTCCACCTCGTCGCCGAGGACCACTCCGAGCAGGAGGCCGTCCGGGGTGACCACCCGGTCACCGTCGATGCGAACGCGCAGCCCCGCCGCGACGGATCGGGGTCGTGGCAAGGTGGCGCTAGCCGGCCCGGTGCCGGAGAAGTCGCCGCGCGGCGGGTGCCGTGGCCGGGTTGCGGGAGGCCAGGAACCGCGCGTCGACGGTCGCCGCCAGTGCTCGCAGGGCCGCCGCGGTCGCTCCGCGGCCCTCCAGGCCGACCAGGCGGTGGTCCATCTCGGCGCGTTCGAGTTCGAGGTCGTCGGGGATCTCCGCGACCACCGCGCCACCGAGGTCCAGCATCGCTTCGTCCAGGCTGGGCAGGCCGCAGGCCCGGTTGACCACGTAGCGGAGCCGGCGGCGCAGGCCGAGCCGGCGCAGCGCCTCCGTGCTCCGGTAGGCGTCGTGCACCCCACCCGCGGTTGGGGTGACGACCACGAAGATGTCGTGGGCGCTCCGCAGCGCCCACTGGGTGAGGGCGCTGAGGTCGCCGGCGACGTCCAGAACGATGGTGTCGCAGCCCCGCCTCTCCAGGTCGTCGACGGCGGCGGAGAGGCGGTGGACGACGTCCGTCTGATCGCAGCAGCCGGCCGGGAGCAACCGGGCGGGCCCGGGGAGCACCAGCAGACCGCTCCGGTGGACGGACAGGAGCCTCGTGACCTCCGGTTCCACGGGACCGGATTCCTCCAGGCCCCACTCGGTCGGAGCGGGCACCCCGAGACGAATGGCGGCGCGAGGGCTGGTCAGATCGAGGGCCACCAGGGCGACGCGGGGCGGGACCAGCATCCCCCAGGCGTTCCCCCGGCCTGACTGGCCCGCCAGGAGCCCCGCCACCTCGACGGCCAGGGTCGTCCGCCCGGAACCGCCGCTCAGCGAGAAGAAGGTCAGACGGCGGGTGACCCGGGGAGCCGGAGGGCCCGTGCCCACCCACCCCGGGTCCGCGCCGCTCGACGACCCGGTCCCGCTCGCCGCTCCCGCTCCGAGACCTCGTGCTGGCACCTCAAGCAGTGCCGCGTCGGCGACACCTAGCATCGAGAGGGGACGATTCCCAGCCGGGGCAGCCTCGGCTTCGCGCTCCGCCGACGGGGTGAGCGGCTCCGGGAGGAGCACGAGGGGCACGCGACGGGACGTCTCCACCTGGTCTCCGCTGTCCCATCGCAGCCGGGCGGGGGAGGGCCGGAATCGGTCTTCCCGGTCGAGGATCGGAGGCACCTGCCGGCGGGTGGGACCGGGTGTCCCCTCCGTGCCCGGCAGGTCGGGTGCCTGGACCACGACGAGGAGACCACGACGTGGCCGGGTCCAGAAGCGCGCCGCCGCGGCGGCCCAAGAGATCAGCGTCCGTCCCTCGCGCCGTACCAGCCCCAGGGTCAACCCGGCGCTTGCCGCGACCAGCGCGAGCGGGACGGCCACGAGGCGGGGGAGGGGGGAGTGGAGAGCGAGGTAGGCGAGGACGGCGCCCGCCGCCACGGTTCCCAGCTGGATCGGCGTGAGCCCCCACGCCAGTGGCTCCGAGGTATCGAAGCCATCGGCGAAATCGATCTCGGCCACGACCCGTCCTCCTACCTCGCGCCTCCTTCCCGCAGCCCCCCAGCCCTCTCGGAGCGACGACCCAGAAGCTAAACGGGGTGGACGGACAACGGCCGGACATCGGGGGCGCGCCCAGCCGCGGGCCCCACCTCCGGAGCGACCCCGTCAGAGATCTCGGAGGGGGGCGGAGCTACCTGGCGGTAGCAGGTGGCGATGGCGAGGGCCGCGGCGCCGATCAGCACCCAGGGTGTCAGGACCCCCCATGGTCTGGCGGCATTGCTGGCGATGTCCACGAAGGCCGCCACGCTGATGGCGATCCAGGCTGCCACGACCCCGGCACCCAGGCGGCCGGCACCACCGGGCCGCGCCGCGAGCGCCGTGAGGGACCACGCCGCCGCCGGGACGAGCAGGGCGAGGTCGTCCCAGTAGGCGTGCGGCGAGGCGAGCAGGGAGAGCACGACCGCTCCCGCGAGGGCCGCCTCCAGCCGCACCGGCCGGTTCCTGGCCGCGGAGCCGAGGGCCGCGGCGAGGCCCATGGCGACCAGGGACCCCACCGCCGCCAGGACGTGGGACGCGGCGCCGTTGCCCGCGATCGAACCGGGGATCCCGACCAGGCTGACCATGTTGGCGAGCTGCCAGCGCGTCGTGGAGTGGATCGCGGCGCCGACGAAACCGGCGATCCCGGCCGGACCAGCCACCAGGAGGGAGAGCAGCAGGGAGGCGACCACCCCGCCGGCCGCGCCCAGCAGCAGGCGACGGTCGCGCATCCCGATCACGAAGGCGGCGAGCCCGAGCGCGAGGTGCGGCTTGGCGATCAGGGCGGTCACCGCCAGGATGGCGCCGGCGGTCGCCGGCCGTCTTCCGCGCAGGCAGGCGTACGTGATGGCGAGGCCCAGGGCGGAGAGCCCGTCCCACTGACCGAGGAGGAGGGTGGCCAAGGTGCCGAGGCAGGCGAGCGCGCCCAGCCCGACCGCGAACAGGGTCAGCGGTGGCAGGGTCCGCCGGCCGGGGGCGGCGCGGATGGCAACCATCACGGCGCCCACCAGCAGGGCCAATTGGAGGAGCGACCAGATCCGGTACGCGGCCTGGAGGCTGAGCAGGCTGACGGGGAGCGCGACCGCCGCTGCGAGCGGCGCGTTGACGAAGGGGAGGTTGCCCTCCCGATCGGGTGCGATCAGGGAGGCGTGCAGAGGAGCCTGCAGTGCCTCGTCGTACATCGAGGCCCCGTGGCCCTCACGGAGCAGGGTCGCCCCGACGTAGGTGGAGGTGAAGTCGCTGCGGCCGATCTGCAAGGCTCCGACGCCCAGCCAAAGGAAGAGGTAGGCGACCACCATGGCCCCACAGAGGGTGGCCGCCACGAGCGGTCCGGATCGCTTGCTCCTCACGGAGCCCGAGGATACGAGGCCGAGGCGAGCCGTCTCACCGCATTGCGCGAACCTTGACGGCCCGGTGACGGCCATCACAGCTTCGTTACAGGGTGGAGAGAAAGGGGCTCGGCCGAGCCGGTGGCCGGCGGGGCCTCCGAGAATCCGCGGAGTGCCGCCGGCCGATCTCTTCCGCGCGCTTCCCGTGATCCTCCTTCTCGGAGCCGTCCCCGGATTGGCGCTGGCGACCCTGATCGCCCCCCGTCTCTCCTGGCCTGAGCGCCTGGCGGCCGCACCGGGCCTGTCGGTGGGTTGCATCGGAGTCATCGGGCTCGTCCTCCATCTCCTCGGCCTGCCCTTCTATCCGCCCACCGCCATTCCGATCCTGGTCGTGCTCCTCGGAGCTGCGATCGGCCGCCAGCTCATGGGCGGGGGGCGTGGGAAGCCCGTCTCCGGAGCGGGCTGGGCGGTGGTGGCGGTTGCCCTGGCCAGCGGAGCGGTGCTGGTCGGCATCGCCACGGCCGCGGTGAGCGGCGATGTGCTTCCGCCGGCCAACGACCCGTCTCTCCACGGCGCCGTCGCCGCGACCATCGTTCAGGACCGTGACGTCCTCCCCGTGGTGCCAATCCCCGCGGACGGATCTGGTTTCGTGCGCACCCAGGCGGCCTTCGAGGCCACCGACGCCCTCGCCTCCGAGCTCGGAGCCGGCGGTCCCGCGCAGGTCATGCTTCCCCTGGCCCTCGTCAGTCTCCTGGCTCTGCCACTCGGCGTCGCCGTGCTTGCGCATCACGTCACCCAGGATCGGCGCGTGGCGGCGGTTGCGGCCCTGCTCAGCCTCGGTCTGATCTTTCCGGCCTGGCCCGTCGGCTACGGTGACTACCCCTATCTCGTCGACTCCACGCTGGTCGTGCCTCTGGTCCTGGCCGCATCCCGCTGCCTGCAAGGGAAGGCGATGGGCAGCAGCGCGGTGATGGTGGGCGCTGCCGTCCTGGCCATGTGGTCCATCCATGGTCTGGAGATACCGACCGCGATTGCCGTCGGAGCATTCCTCTGGCTCTCGATCCTGGTGAGTCGCAGGCGAGCAGCGTTCGGTGGCGCCGCCATTGCGCTCACGTCAGTTGTGATTGCAGTGGGCGCCGGCTACGTCCTGACCCGCGCGCCCTCCCTCCCGCTGGCTCATCTCTCCTCTCGGTCCGTGCCCAACGAGGCGGTGACCTACATCGCCGGGCAGCGCAACGCGGGTGTTGGGGCTCTCACGCCCTTCATCAATCTGGACCTCTCGCTCATCGGCGGGATCCTCCTGTGCGCTGGCGCCGTCACCGTGGTGATGACGCGGCGCTGGCGCTGGCTGCTCGGTTCGCTGGCGATTCCCGCGATCTGTGTCGCGGACGTCGCCGGTCCGCAGTGGCTCCATCCCCTCTGGGTGAGGCTCTATCCGTGGACGGACCTGGACAGGCTGTACGGGCTCGAGTACTTCGTCGTTCCCGTGATCGCGGCCATCGGAACCGTGGGGCTGGTGGACCTGCTTTCCCGCCGCGCCGCCCGGCGCGGGCCGGAACGCTCCCGGGGCATGTCCGTCTGGTCTGCCGCTGCGATGGGCGTCCTCGCGGTCGGCGGGCTGGTCCTCGGTGCGTCCCGCACCTCCGACATGCTCTCCGCGATACTCGCCATGTCGCCGCGCGTCCCTGCCCAGGACGTGACCGTGATCGATGAGCTCGCGGCCAAGCTTCCACCGGCCTCGCTCGTCCTCAACGACGGGGTGGCGGACTCCGGGCAGTGGATCACGGCATTGACCGATGACGTGGAGGTCGAGCCCCGCGGCTATGCCGAATCCTTCCCCAACGACTGGCGGCTGGTGGCCCTGGCGGGGGCGTGCTCCGATCCCTCGGGCGCTCGGGCCGCTCTGAGCGGCGTCCGGGCCGTCTTCGTCGGCTCCGAAGCAGGGGCGATCGGCCCCCACCACTGGAATCCGGCATGCATCGCGGCGATCCCGGGGCTGCGCCTCGTGGCCGGGTCAACCTCCGGAGCCGCGGGATTCCTTGTCACCGGCTGAGGACGGGGACAAGGGGCACGGAAGTGACATGTAACGATCCGGTTCGTGAGGCCTCGGCGGTCCCAGCCTCAGAGAACAATCCCTTGGGGTTGCAGACCTCACCTCGCCCAGCAGGCATGCCCCTAGGGAGTCATTCAGCAGCGATGAGCTCCACGCCGGCCGCCCGGCCGCTGATCAGCGTGATCATCCCCTGCCACAACTACGGCCGGTACCTCGAAGCGGCCTTTGACAGCGTCCAGCGGCAGACGCGCGGGGCCGATGAGATCGTCATCATCGACGACGGCAGCGACGACGACACCCCGGACGTCATCGCGCGACTCCGCCTTCGCCGGCCGGATCTCATCGCCGTCCGGCGCACCCCGGCTCGGGGGACCTGCGTCACCATGAACGACGGTGTGCAACTGAGCTCTGGTGATCTCATCCTTGCCCTCTCTGCCGATGATCGGCTTTCGGACCGTTACCTGGAGCTGACCGAGCGCGCCTTGCTGGACGATCCGGGCGCCGATTTCGCCTACACCGCCCTGCAGTGCTTCGGAACCAGCGACCGCTGGATCGAGGTCGCCGATTGGGACGCCCGGGCACTCTGCCAGGACAACTACGTGCATGGCACCAGCGTGTTCCGGCGTTCTCTGCACCAGCGATTGGGCGGCTTTCGCGTTGACTTCAATCGGATCGGCCTGGAGGACTGGGAATTCTGGGTCCACGCCGTCGCCGTTGGGCGACGAGGGGTGCCCGTCTCTGGCTGCTGGCTCAACTACAGACGTCACGGAGCCTCCCGCAACCATCTGCGCCTGACGACGCTGGTCTGGGCGCATGTGAAGGTCTGGTGGCTTCATCGAACCAGCGTCCGGGCCACGGACGTGGTCGTCTGGCTGGTTCGCCCGGTCTGGAAGCGGTTGCGGCCGAGACTCCCGGGGGGCGCGAGGCGTGGCGGTGCCGGGGCGGGACGGCGGGTGGCGCAAGACCGCGCCGCGCACCGGCCGGAGCCCCACCACGTGTCGCCTGCAACGGGCGAGAGCGCGGCGGAGCGTCGTACCGACATGAGTGCACCCGAGCAACGCGGAGCGGACTCGTCGAAGGGGGCGAACCGGGGATGAGCTGGCCGGGGGCGTGAGATGGCGGTGGTGACCGGCGGCTCCGGACCGAACGCACCGGTTGCGGAGGGATGGCGGTCAAGATCCGCCGGCCTCGCCCTCGGTCGGGCGGGCACTTTGGTGCTCCAGGCCGCACAACTTGCCCTGGTGGCACGGCTCCTCAGCCCGACAGAATTCGGAAGCTGGGCGGCGGCGACCGCGCTGGTGATGGTGGCCTCGGCGCTCGCCGATTGCGGCCTTGGGCCGATTTCCGTGCTGTACCTGGCCTCGCCCGACGCGTCGGTGGACGATGTGGTTGCCGCCAATGCGGTGGCCATGGTGGGCGCCACCCTGCTCACCTGCGCCGCATCCACCATCTTCGGCTGGCGGGTGGCGGTGGCGACGCTTTCCCTGGTTCCCTGGTTGGTGCTCGTCCGCATCCAGGGACCTTCGATGTCCGTGCTACAGCAGAGGTTTCGCTTCCGGCGGACGGTCGTCGGTGACGCGCTCGGCACGGCCGTGCAGACGGCCCTGCTCGGCGCCCTGCTGTTCCTGGCTGGAACCAGTGGCGAGACCACGCGAGTGTTGCTGACCGGCGCTTGCCTGGTGATCGGCGCCGCCGTCGAGCTGAAGGTGGTGCTGGTCACCCGCATCTGGCCGACCCGTGCGAGCCTGCGCGGTCGAGGCTGGGCCCGGCTGCTGCGTTCCGCAGCGTCCCTCGGCGTGGTCAACGGCGTGTCGATGCTCCACTCGAAGGTGGATCAGCTCCTTCTTGCCCTTCTGGTGAGCCGAGCCACGCTCGGTGGATATGCGGTCGCGTATCGCGTGATAGACGCCGGAGTCGCGCTGGCTTCGGTCGCCAGCCGAGCGGGTTTCAGCGTGTTGGCAAATCGAGGCGAGGACCGAGCCCGGGTGGTGCGCGGCATGATCCGGATGTGGGCGCTCATCGGGATGGCGGCGGGGCTGTGTGTGTGGGTGACGGCCCCCGTCCTCATGCCCCTGGTTGGAGGCTCCGGGTACCCTGAGGCACCGCAGCTGCTGCGGATCCTGGCGCCCATCGTGGCAGTTGCCGCCATCAACAATGCCGCTGCACAGGCGGTGATCGCGGATCGATCCATCCTCCCACTGCTCCGCATCAGCATCGCGGGGCTGGTCGCCAACGCCACTTTGTGCGTCACCCTCATCCCCAGGTTCGGCGCGCCGGGCGCCGGCGTCGCCTCACTGGTGACGGAATCACTGGGCATGCTCATTGTGGTGGGAATGGCGCGAAAGATCCGCCTCCGCGATGAGGCCGCGGACCCACGGCGTCGCAATCCCGTCAGCACGGTGTCGCCTCCCGATCACCGGCATCCGGCTGACCGTTGCTAGGGTCAGGATTGTGACGCAGGGCCCTCTCACGCTCAGCGTGGACGCCGCGCGCCGCCGGGGCATGTCGATCCGCGAGCGGCGGTGGCTCCTCATGGGCTTCGACGCCCTTGCGGTGTCGCTCGCATTCGTGGTCGCCTTCAACCTTCGGACCTCCGAGGTCCGCCACGCGGGCTTCTATGTGCCGCGGCTCGGCACCGTCATCGCGCTCGGATTGTGGGTGGTCTCGGCCACCGTCGTGGACGCCTGGAATGTGCGCGTGGCCTTTTCAATGCGCCTGACCATGCCGCGAGTATCCACCGCGATCGGTCTGTCCCTGGTGGGTCTTCTGGTGGTGTTCCTGGTGGTGCCCTACCAGATCAGCCGTCCGACCCTGATCCTCTGGGCACCGCTGGCATGGATCCTGGTCATGGGCGATCGCCTTCTCTACCGCCGGGTGGCGGCTGCATCTTCGCCCGCGACCCGCATCGCTCTGGTCGCCAACCGGGACGCCATGACCCGGGTGTGGCCGGAGGTGAAGGACCACATCCGTGGCCTCTACCAGGTTGTTGCCCTGGTGAATCCCGCCCGGGAGGACTGCCCCCAGAAGCTGCGTGACGCCGTCCAGCAACGCAACGTCGGAGAGGTGATCCTGGGCCTCCGTGACGACATCGACCGCACTCTCTTCCAGGCCCTTCTGGCGTGCCATGACGCGGGCATCAGGGTGAGGTCGCTGGCCGATCTCTACGAGGAGCTCACCGGACGCCTGCTCCTGGATCAGCTAGGCCACACCTGGCTCTTCGGGCTCCCCATGCGAGGTCAGACGTCGCACATCTACGCTGCGATCAAACGCACTCTCGACATCGCGCTGGCCGTTCCGGCCCTGGTTCTTCTCGGGGTGCTCATCCTCCCCCTCGCGCCCGTCATCAAGCTCGACGGTGGTCCAGTCTTCCACCGGCAGACCCGGATTGGGAAGCACGGCGGTTCGTTCACCGTGGTGAAGCTGCGGACCATGCGCCACCGTCCTGACGGAGCGATGACCTGGACCGAGGCGGGTGACCAGCGGGTGACCCCGGTCGGACGGCTGCTCCGGCCTCTCCACCTCGATGAGCTCCCTCAGGCCTGGGCAATCCTCCGCGGCCAGATGTCCCTGATCGGGCCGCGTCCCGAGCAGCCCCAGTATGTCAACCAGCTTCGCTCGGAGATCGACTTCTACAACACGCGACTCACCGTCCGCCCGGGGCTCACCGGATGGGCGCAGGTCAACTGCGGGTACGGGAGCAGTGTCGACGACACTCGCGTGAAGCTGAGCTATGACCTCTATTACGTCAAGCACCAGTCGCTCAGCCTCGACCTGATCATTCTGGCCCGGACGGTGATGGCGGTCCTCTCTCTGAGCGGGAGATGAAGGTGGCGGGGCTCTCGCTCAGCGTGAGATGACAATTCGTCGCGTGGCTGGCCGGCGATCGCATCGCCCTCCCGAGGCGCCCGACGAAACGGACGGCGTGGTCGCGGTGGTGGTCACCTACTGCAGTGGACGCGACATCGGAGCCTGCATCGCATCACTGGCCGCGGAGCTCCGCTCGTCCGACCGCCTGGTGGTGATCGACAATGCGAGCCCTGACGGCTCATCTCTGGCGGTGGGCCAGATCCTCAGGGCCCAAGAAGGTCTTCCCGAGTGGCGGTACATGATCTCGCCCACCAACCAGGGCTTCGGCCGGGCGTGCAACGCGGCCGCTGCGGTTTGGCCGGGGCGCCACGTCCTGCTGCTGAATCCGGACGCGATGCTGACACCGAACGCGCTCAACACGCTGCGACAGACGCTGGTCTCCAACCCGCGCTTCGGCGCGGTCGGGCCACGCATCGTGCGGCTCGATGGGTCAGCCGAGCCGGGGGCGCGGCGATCCCTACCTGACCCCCGCGTGGCATTCGGACGACTCTCGCGGCTGGACCGCGTCTCTCCGGAGCGCTTCGGTGCCTACAACCGGCTGGGGGAGGACCCGCTCGTTGCCGCCGACATCGATGCGGGATCCGGCTGTTGCGTGCTGATCCGACGGGAGGCGTGGGACGAGATCGGGGGCTTCGACCCGCGCTTCTTCATGTACGGGGAGGACCTCGACCTGTTCTGCCGGCTGGGCGAGGCCGGCTGGGTGGTGCGCTACCAGCCGGCGGCCCTGGTCCGGCACCGCAAGGCGGCAAGCACCGAGGGGCGCCGGGCCCGCATGACCGTCGAATTCCATTGGGCGATGTGGCAGTACTACCGCAAGCACCACATGCACGGCCGCGACGCACTGGTGGCCCCGTTGGTGGTGCTGGGCCTCGCAACGCGGACCGCCGTGCAGCTCGCCGGTTCCTGGGCGGGCATGCTGACCCGGCGCCAGGACGGTGGCGATGCGACCACTGAGGCGCGAGCAACCCCGTCCCCGGAAGCGCGCGACTCCTCCGATATCAGGGTGACCGCCATCGTCGTCAACTGGAATGGCCGCCAGTGGCTTCCGCGGACCCTGGCCACGCTGCGCGCCCAGACCGGGGTCAACCTCAACATCGTGGTCGTCGACAATGCCTCCACCGACGACTCGGTGAGCTACCTGAGATCCTGTCTCTCCGACGGGACGGTAGTGACCAGCAAGGTGAACATCGGCTTCGCCGGGGGGATGAATCTCGGTCTCGTCCACTCGTCGGGCGCCTACGTGCTGGCGCTCAACCCCGATGTCGAGCTGGATCCGGCCTACCTCCGCACCCTGGTTCACGAGCTGGAGGCACGGCCCGGGGTGGCGGCCGCCACCGGCGTGCTCCTCAGGCCACCTCGTGCCGGCGGGCCGGCTACCGTGGACAGCCTCGGGCACAGGATGCTGGCGGGATGCTGGCCCGAGAACATTGGCGAGGGGGAGCCGGCGCCGGCGCTTCGTCCGGGAACCTCCGAGGTGTTCGGTATCTGCGCCGCTGCCGGCCTCTACCGGCGTCGCGCTCTCGAGGACGTGAGCCTCCCGTCCGGCGTCTTCTGCGCGCCCTACTTCGCCTACCTGGAGGACGTCGACCTCGACATGAGGCTGCGGGCGCGGGGATGGTCCGCCATCCTGGTAGCCGAGGCGGTCGCGTACCACCGGCGAAGCGGCACCGGTGCTCGAGACCGAAGCTTCGTGCGGCGCCACATCGTCAAGAACAGCATCCTCCTGCCGGTCAGGACCTATCCCGCCCGCTGGATGCTCCGTGAGCTTCCCCTGCTCATCGCGATCCGGTTGGGTGTCGTCGTCCAGTACTCGGTGGCGTCGCCCTCCGCGATCATGGGTCTCGCCGACGCGTGTGGCGAGCTGCCACGGTCGCTTCGGGAGCGGCGGATCATCCTTGGCACCGCAACCGTCTCGTGGAGATCGCAACGGCGGTGGATCGGGCCGTTCCCGTGGCGCGCCCGGTTGCGGAGGTTCCTGTACAAGGTGCGCCGGCGCGCCGTGTGACCCCTGACGCGCCACCGTCAGGCGCTGGCGCTACACGTGGGCGCCCTGACCCCCGGTGATCCGCTCCGCGAAGCCCGATATCGCCTTGGCCACCTCGGCGGGCCGTTGCACCGGAAGATCGTGCCCACCGTCCACCCACGCCACCTGCGCGCGCGAGCCGAGCACATCCTGGGCCCGCTGCAGGGCCCGTGCCTTCTCCTCGGTGGGCCAGGGGCCGCCGAGGGCCGGCACGAAGAGCACCGGACACTCGAGCCTCGACATCAGGTCAAAGGAGTCCAGCTCGTACAGGTGACGGGCGATCTCCATGTGCTGGGTCATCGGCAACCGGGGCCGCACCGTGCCGTCCCCCACCGCCTCGAAGTTGCCGAGCAGGATCTCCGCGGCCACCGCGGGATCCCCGCCCTTCGCGAGCGGCCCGCTATTGGCCCACTCCCGCACCGCGTCATCGGTGAGCCCCGAGATCCGGGGCGGGCGGAGGCGCTCCTCGGCCTCGGCCCAGGTCGGGAGGTGCTCCCGCATCGATCCGGCGCCGCCGTCGACACAGACGCAGCCGAGGACCCGTTCGGGGAGGGCGGCCGCGAACCAGAGAGCGACCGACGCCCCCCAGCTGTGGCCGGCCACGATCACTCGCTCCAGGCCCGCCGCATCGCAAAGGCCGCGCAGGTCCTCGACCACTTCCGCGAAGGAATAGCCCGTCTCGGGCCGGTCCGAGCGGCCGTGGCCGCGCAGATCCGGAGCCAGCACCCGCCACCGGGGGCTGAGCCGCGCCGCCACCAGGTCCCACCAGCGGGCGTTGCTCGCCAGCCCGTGGAGGGCGAGGATGGGCGGGCTGCCGCCCGGGTGTTCGCGCACCGAGAGGTGCTGGGTGCCGCAGTCGACCAGGTACTCGCGCACGCCGGCCATTCTGGCATCCACGCGCTTTTCGGGGCCGACGCGGAGTGCGGGAGGCGGCTACCCGTAGATGGTGACGGCGCCGGAGCCGGGGACCATGCCCGGCGCGAAGGCGCGCATGTCATTCGCCATCGCCTGGGCCGGCGCTCCCGCCGGCGCATAGAAGATCACCGCCGTGGCGTCCTGGTTGGCCCCCGCCCCGATCTTCCAGGCCGCCACCTTGACGTATCCCTGGGGGACCAGGAAGTCGAAGGTCGGCGAGTAGAGGGCCACGGCAGCCACCTGGTCCTCCCGGGCGAGCACCGTCGTGTGCGCGGAGTTGTACTCGCCGTCGTACTGGAGGCGCAGCACCGAGACACTGGCCAGTGCCCAGGCATCGAGGAGGCCGCCCCGGTGCTCCCAGGTCACCCGCCCGATGTCGTTGACCATCACCGTCCGGCCGTCGTAGTAGCGGGCCAGGAAGCCGGCCATCTGCTGCTGCACCTGGGTCTGGATGAGCGCCGACTCGGGGGCGTAGACCATGTAGTCGAACTTGCCGACCGGCAACACCACCAGCACCAGCACCAGCGCCAGCACCAGGTGCTCGCGGACCGGTGCCCATTCGATCCGCGGGAGCGTGCGGAGGGTGAGCCAGATACCGACGATCACCAGGTACGCCTGGTAGCGGTCGTCCCATCCGAACTGGCCGTAGCTGGCGTGGAGGAGGGTCCCGATGACCCAGGCCGTCCAGAGGGGCCGCAGCACCGGGCCCCGAACCGCCATGACGATCCCGAAGCCGAGGAGGACGATCAGGAAGGGGTCGAGACCCAGGTTGGAGCTGATCGCCGACCAGGTCGGCACCAGCGTCTGCAGCAGGCTCTGGTGTCCCAGCAGGGCGGTCTTCTCGACGATCGAGTTGGGAAAGAAGAAGGCGCCGTGGGCGAGGTCCACCACCCCCATGACGACGATCGGGACCGCGGCCGCCGCTGTTCCCGCCGCTGCCGCTCCGATGCGCGGCCACAGCCCGGGGTCGGGTCGCCGCAGCCGGGCTGTCGACCAGAGGGGCGGGACCACCAGGGCGAGGGCGCAGCCAGTGCTCAGGAAGAGGGTCTCGAATCGGATGGCGCCGCCGAGGAGGCTGAAGAGGGCATACAGGAGTACCCGGCGAGCGTTGACACCGTCCCGGATCAGCCATTCGAAGGCGATCAGCAGTCCGAGGATCAGTGCCGTCTGAACGGTGTGCTCCATGCCGAGGACGATCAGCTCGGGCAGGAAGAGCACGCTCGGCAGCAGCATCACCGCCAGGTAGCGCACCGGCGAGTTGCTGCCCCGGCGAAGCACCACCAGCTCCTGGCGGCTCGTCACCAGCCACACCACGACCAGCGCCGCCAGGCCGTTGATGATGAAGGGGAGCCACTCCGTCACCGCCGGCACGACCTTGATCAGAGCGGCCAGGAGCAGGATCCAGCCCGGCGACGAGTCCGCCGACTCCCAGTCTCCGGGAACCACCCCCCAGGTTCCCGTGGTCGCGAAGGTCCGCGCCATCGAGAGATGGATGTAGGCGTCGTCGATGATGTACGTGAGGGTGCCGCGCGTCAGCACGACGATCGCGACCATCAGAGCGGCGGTGACGATCGCGAGGCCCGCGCAGGCCACCCAGAAGGTGCGACGCCGGTCGATCTCCTCCGGGGGGACCGCCAGCGCAGACGTGATTGCCATGACCTCGCAGTGCAAGTCGCAGCGCGGCCACCTGGTGGGCCGGCGTGTCCCCGTTATTACCATCCGCCGAGGCCCCGTCCCGCCCATCGTGACCGAATCGAGATACCACCTTGGCGAGTCGGTTGCCCGGGAGCCCGGCGGGGACATCTGTCCGCCCCTCGGGTAGGCTAGTGGGGATGCCCAGACCTGACCGTGTGCCCCTCCTGGAATGGACGGACGACCCGGCGGCCAACTGCCTGATCGCCGAGAACCCACTCGCGCTGCTGATCGGCTTCTGCCTCGACCAGCAGTTCCCCATCGAGCAGGCGTTCCTCGGGCCGCTGCGGATGCGCGAGCGGCTCGGCACCCTCGACCCCGGGTGCCTGGCCGCCACCGACCCTGAGGTGTTAGCCGTCGTCTTTCGCACCCCGCCGGCGATTCACCGCTTTCCTCGCAGCATGGCCGAGCGCGCCCAGGGCATCTGTCGCATCGTCGCGGAGACGTACGGCGGCGATGCCTCCCGTCTCTGGCGGGAGGCCGGCACGGCGGCGGAGCTCCACCGGCGGCTCGCGGCACTCCCGGGCTTCGGCCAGCTCAAGGCGCGCGTCGTCACCGGTGTCCTCGCTCGCCATTTCGGGGTGAAGCCGCCCGGCTGGGAGGAGGTGGCCCCGGATTTCCCCACCCTCGCCGACGTCAGCACCGCGGATGAGCGTCGCGCGTACCAGGCCGCCAAGCGGGCGCACAAGGCGGCGATGCGCGCCGAGGGCGCCCAGCAGCCTCCGCGCCGCGCTCCGTCACGTGCGGTTCCCGGCCCGGCCGGGTCGTCAGCCGCCGCGCCCGGAAGGGCGCGAGCCCGGCGCTCCCCGGCGGCACGGCCATGACCGAGACCAGGCCAGCCATCGTCGAGGTCATCGAGGACGGCGACGTCCGGATCGTCCGGGTCGGTCCCATGGGCCCCTACGGCAACAACGCCTACATCGTCCGCGACACCTCCGCGCATGCCGGCCTCCTGGTCGACATGCCGCTGGAGGAGGGCCCACTCCTGGAGGCCATCGCCGCCGAGGGGGGCGTCCAGACGGTGGTCGCCAGCCATTGGCACCTGGACCACTGGGAGACCTACGACGCGGTCCGCGTCGCGACCGGTGCCCCCGTCCTGGTCGGCGACGCCGAGATCAACATCCCCGAGGAGCGGATCGACGGCCGGCTCGCCGACGGCCAGGAGCTCCGGGTCGGAGGCATCCGGATCGATGTCCTCCACACCCCCGGCCACACCCCGGGCAGCATCTCGCTGCGCGTGGGCGGGGCGGTGATCACCGGAGACACCCTCTTCAACGGCGGCCCGGGACGGACCTTCGCCACCGGTGACCTGGAGACGATCCTGGTCTCGATCGACGCCCGGCTCCTGCCCCTTCCGGCCGGCACCATCGTGCTGCCCGGCCACGGCCGGACCACCACCATCGCCGAGGCCAAAGCGGGGCGCGACGGCTACCGGCGGCATCCCAAGCCGGCCGGTTTCTCCGGTGACGTGGAGTGGGGCCGCTGAGGCGCTGCCGGCGCCGTACCCGCACGGGGAGTCGAACCCCGGTTGCCACCTTGAAAGGGTGAGGTCCTGACCGCTAGACGATGCGGGCGCTGCCGAGATGGTAGGGGTCCCCACGCCGCAGGCGGCGCGGGGCCTTCCCCACGCGGCAGGCCGCGTGGGGACCCCTCTTCTTCTCACTGGGGCTCGCCGCCCCTCGGCGGCGCGGCTCAGCCGCGCTCGCCTCACCCCGCCACGGCAGCACCCGCGACGGCCGACCTCAGGCCACGAACTGGCCGGTCGCCATCAGGGTGGCCAGGAAGCCCATCCAGCCCGCCGCTACCGCGATCAGCACCGGGCGCGACTGCGGGTGGCGCCGGGTGATGTCCGCAAGGGCGAGGTAGATCGGCACCACCGTCATCTCGTACCGGGGCACGCTCAGCCAGTAGATGAGGGAGGTGGACATCAGCCACGCGATCGCGGCGAAGACCGTGAGCGCGGGTGCCACCGTCCGCCAGTGCCAGGCCAGCCAGAGGACTGCGATGAGCCCCGCGACGCCGAAGAGCAGCTCCATCCCGAAGACGAAGCTGTTCCCATTGTCGCCGCCCACGAACGACTGGAAGGTGGCTCGCGCTCCATCCCACGGCCAGGCGAAGATTCGGTTGAAGGAGGCCGACCGCTCCACCTGGAGGTAGACGAGCGGGTTGCCGGTGGCGAGCCACCCGTAGGCCACGAAGAGGAGCGGGGCGAGGGGGGTAGCGAGAATGGCGATCAGGCCGCGTCCAGGCCGGCCGCGCCGGCGGATCAAATGGTCGACGATGAGCGCCGGGATCAGGGCGACACCGGTGACGCGCACCAGCATGGCGATGGCCGCGGCGATGGAGGCGCGCCCGTCCTTGCCGCGCCGCATGTAGTAGAGCGAGGCGGTGGCGGCGGCGAGGAAGGTGCTCTCCGAGAAGACCGCGGTGAGGTAGACCGCGTAGGGGAAGACGGCGAGCGCCCAGCAGGCGAAACGCGCCGACGCCTCGTCGCCCCGCTCCAGCAGGATCAGCTTGGCCAGGAACAGCAGGCCGATCAGCTCTGCGGCGCCGCTCACCACGATGCCGGCGAGGATGGTGTTGGGCACCACGAAGGCGGCGATGTGGACGAGCAGCGGGTAGCCGGGGAAGTACGCCCAGAGGTGGCCGGCGGCGCCGACCGTCAGGTTGAGCGGCCCGCTCGGATAGCCCCCCTGGGCGATCTCCGCGAAGGAGGCCCCATCCCAGAGGGCGAAGGGTTGGAGGAGCGCCGACCCGGAGGGCACGCCCGCCCCGGGGCCGCGAACCCACGTTGTCAGCATCGGCACCAGCAGCCCGATCAGCTTGCTGGCGACGAAGGGGGGAAGGGCGACGCGCAGCACGCGGGCCTGTCGCGTGGCGCTCCTCCGAGCGGCGGCAAATGGGGAGGCCATGGCCGGCGAGTCTATCCGCCGGCCCGAGGCGGCGCTTGCCGCATCACGCGCGGCGCATTGCTGGCAGGATGGGGCCCTCATGCCTCTGATCACCGAGCGGAGCCGGCACCTGCTGCGCCTGGCCGCCGTCTGCCTGCTGCTCGGCGACCTCGCAGCCCAGGCTGCGCGTGGGGTGTGGAACATGGCGGCCGGCGCCTCGGTCACCGTCGACTGGATCCCGTTCGCCGCGGCCGCGCGCCTCCTCAGTCGCGGCTCGTCGTGCCTCTACTGCGGCGCACCGCTGGCGGCCTCCGAGGCCGCCTATCTCGGTCACGCCCTGCCCACCTCTGTGGGCAACCCGGCGGTGCTCGACATGCTGCCGTCGGGGGTGGCCTACGCTGCCTTCCTCAATCCCCCGCCCGCCGCCGCCGTGCTGGTGCCGCTGGCGGTCCTGCCGCCAGCCCTCGGTTTCCTGATCTTCACCGTCATCTCGGTGGCGGCGCTTGCGGTCGCCTATCTCGTCCTCGTCACCCGCCTCGACTGCCCCCGGTTCCCCACCCTCTGCGCCGTGGCCGCCGTCCCCGGCGTCCTGGGGCTCGCGCTCGGCCAGTGGGATGCCCTGCTTGCCCTCGCGCTCGTCGGCGGCCTGTGGGCGGCCCCGCGGCGTCCCTGGGTCGCCGGCCTGCTCCTCTCCGTTCTCGTCGTCAAACCGCAGTCGCTCTGGCTCGTCCCGGTGGGCCTGCTCATCATCCGGGAATACCGCGTCCTTCTCGGTCTCCTTCTCGGTGGGCTTCTCTGGGTGGCGGCGAGCGTGGCCCTCGTCGGTTCCTCCCAGTCCGGCGCGTGGCTGGGCGCGGTGATCGGCGCCGGCTCGAAGCACATCGCGATCAGCTTCGGGCTCCCGGGTTTGGTCGGGGTGGCGGCGGGCGCCGGCGCGGGTTACGTGGCCTTCGGGGTCGCGGGCGTCCTCCTCATCGCCACCGGCCTCTGGTTTCGTGTGCGACTGCGCGCCAACCCCGAGCTCGCCATCGCCCTCTTCGTGTGCCTGTCCCTCGTGTTCTCACCCCACGTCCTCGCTCCCGACTTCGTCCTCACCGCCCCCGCCCTTGCCCTGGCCGCCAGGTGGCGTCCCGGCCCCAGCCTCGCCGCCGCCGCCGTGCTCTCGATCGCGTTCCTTCCGGACCTCAACCTCAGCTCGCCCAACGCCCTGCTCGGCTTCGTGGCGATCGCGGCCGCCACCCTGGCCGCCGTCGTCGCACTCGGCGGCCGCAACGCGACGCCGAACCCGCCGACCTCGGTTCCGGCCACGCTCGGGGCGGCCCCCTGATCCCGCCCCGCCCGGCAGCCTTCCCGCCCGGCGGGCGCCGGTATACTCGAATGCGTTTCGGCAGTCCGCCAACGCAGAGGTGCCATGCCCGCCCGCGACGAGATGCCCCCGACCCCTCCCGTCACCGCCGGATCGATCCCAGCGTGGGGGATGGGTGACGACCGGAGTGGTGCCGTGCCGGTCGACGGACGCCCGCGTGGCGGTGGGTCGCCCCGCCCGGTCGGTTTCTCGGTCTCCGGCCTCGACGCCGCCATCCTGGTTGCCGTCCTGCTGATCTGGACCGCGCTCTTCGTCTACTTCTTCGCGCAGCGCTGAGCCCGGTCCGGTGGCGCCCATCCGTACCCGATTCGCCCCCTCGCCGACCGGATTCCTCCACCTCGGCAACGTCCGCACCGCCCTCTTCGCCTGGCTGGCCGCGCGTTCGACGGGCGGCAGCTTCGTGCTCCGCATCGAGGACACCGACCAGGGGCGGTACGTCCCCGAGAGCGAGGCCGCCATCCTGGAGACGCTCAACTGGCTGCAGCTGACCTGGGACGAGGGACCGGAGGTGGGCGGCCCGCATGGTCCCTACATTCAATCGCTGCGCCTCGAGCTCTACGCCGAGCACGCGCGCCGGCTGGTCGATGCCGCAGCCGCCTACTGGTGCACCTGCGCTCCCGAGCGCCTCACCGAGATGCGTCTCGAGCAGCAGCGCCTCCACCAGCCCCCGCGTTACGACCGTCATTGCCTCACCCGCCAGGATGAGGTGGCGGCCGAGCGCGCCGCCGGGATGCCGGCGGTGCTCCGGATGCGCATGCCGGAGGGCGTGACCCAGTGGGACGACGCCGTCCACGGGACGATCCGATACGAGAACGCCGACATCGACGACCAGGTCCTCCTGAAGTCGGACGGCTTCCCCACGTACCACCTGGCGGTGGTCGTCGATGACCACGCCATGGAGATCACCCACGTCATCCGCTCGGACGAGTGGATCCCCTCGACCCCCAAGCACCTCGCCATCTACGCGGCGCTCGGCTGGGAGCCGCCCGTCTTCTGCCACGTGCCCACGGTGCTGGACGAGGCCCGGCAGAAGCTCTCCAAGCGGCGCGGGGCGAAGACCGTCCTGGAGTACGCGGAGCAGGGGTACCTGCCCGAGGCGATGATCAACGCCATGGCGTTGCTCGGCTGGTCGAGCGGCACCGAGCAGGAGGTCTTCAGCCGGGAGGAGCTGATCGCCGCCTTCACCCTGGAGCGGATACAGTCCTCGCCCGCGGTCTTCGACGCCCGCCGCCTGGACTCGCTCAACGGACTCCACATCCGCCGGATGGACCCCGAGGCACTGGTCGCGACACTCGAGTTCCACCTGCCCGAGACCAGCCTGGAGACCCGCCGCCAGCTGGTGCCGCTGCTCCGCGAGCGGATGGTGGCGCTGCGCGACGCCGTGCCGCTGGCCGAGCCGCTGCTCGGGCCCGCCCCCTGGGATCCGGACGTCGTCTTCCCGCCCCGCAAGGTGGATGCCGGCAGCGCGCAGGCGCTTCTCGACGCTGCCGTCGCCGAGGTGGAGGCGGGAGGCCTGGACGGCCTCGAGGCCATGAGGGAAAGGCTCACCGCCGTGCTGGAGGCCCGCGGGGTCAAGGCGCGCGACGGCTTCCGGGTGCTCTACATCGCCATCCTCGGCACCCCCGCCGGGGTCCCCGTCTTCGACGCGATGGCCTTCATCGGTGCCGAGAAGAGCCTCGATCGGCTGCGCGCCGCCCGGCAGGAGCTGGATCACCGCATCGGGCCCGCCGAGTAGGGTCGGGGCCGTCTGCCGGGTCGGGGCCCCCTCCAGCGCGGCTCACCCGTCGCGAAGCCTTCCCCCCGGGTCAGCCCGTCCGGATGGGGCCGCTGCGCTCCACCGTCAGGCGGACCAGCACCCGGCGCTCGCGAAGCATCGCGAGGCGGTAGTCCTCCCAGTCGGGGTGCTCTCCCGAGGTCAGCCGGTAGTAGTCGACGAGCGGCTCCAGCGCCTCGGGAAGGCTGAGGATCTCGACCGTGCCCTCGACGGTGCGCCACGCCCCAAAGAAGCGATCGGTGAAGGAACAGAGGGTGGCGTGGGGGTCGCGCCGCAGGTTGAGGGTCTTCATCGCGCCCTCCCGGGTGGAGATCACCACCCGGTTCTCTGCGTCGACCGCAGCCACCACGGGAGACATCTGGACCCCGCCGTCGCGACGGCGGGTGGCGAGCACGCCACGACCGTTGTTGCGAATGAAATCGAGCGCGTCCTCATGAGCCATCCCCGATTACTGTACGGCGGAGGGGCGGCCGCGGGGTGGCTCGGTCAGGCCAGGTCCGTTCTGACCCGCTCCGACAGATGGCAGGCGGCGAAATGTCCGACCGCCTTCTCCTCGAGTGGTGGCTCCTCCTCGCTGCACACCCCCGGAACCTGGGCGATCGGGCATCGGGTGTGGAAGCGACAGCCCGAAGGGGGATGCAGGGGGGAGGGGATCTCGCCGGAGAGCTCCACCAGCCGGCGCTGCGACTCCACCCGCGGGTCGGGCACCGGGACGGCCGAGAGAAGGGCCCTGGTGTAGGGGTGGTACTGGTGGTCGTAGAGGTCGTCGCTGGGTGCGATCTCGACGATCTTCCCCAGATACATCACCAGCACCCGCTGACTGATGTGGCGCACCACCGAGAGGTCGTGGGCGATGAAGAGATAGGTCAGGTGGAACTCGGCCTGCAGGTCCTCGAGCAGATTGATGATCTGAGCCTGGATCGAGACGTCGAGGGCGGACACCGGCTCGTCACAGACGATCAGCTTGGGGTTGAGAGCCAGGGCCCGGGCGATGCCGATACGCTGGCGCTGGCCGCCGCTGAACTCGTGCGGGTAACGGTTGTTGAAGTAGGGGTTCAGCCCCACGACCCGCAGCAGCTCCTGGACCCGGACGTCCTTGGCCTTGCCGTGCATGACCTTGAAGTTGGTGAGCGGCTCGGCGATGATGTCGCCGATCGTCATCCGGGGATCGAGCGAGGCGAAGGGATCCTGGAAGATCATCTGGAGATGCTTGCGCTGCTGGCGCAGGCTCTCACCGCACAGCCCGGTGAGCTCGACGCCGTCGAAGACCACCCGGCCCGAGGTTGGCGGGGTGAGCTGGGTGAGCACCCGGGCGAGCGTCGACTTCCCGCATCCGGACTCACCGACCAGCCCCACGGTCTCTCCGGCCTGGATCTCGAAGCTGACGCCGTCGACGGCCCGGCAGACGGCGCCGACCCCGACGTTGAAGTGCTTGACCACGTCGTCGACGCGCAGCAGGGGTTCCCCGGACGGCTCGGGACGCGTGCCCTCCGGCGTCGGCGCGGGGAGTGCGCTAGCCACGGTCCTGTGTCTCCGGCTCGAGACCGTGGCCATCGGTCCCGGAGGGACCCGGAGCCTCCGGTTCGATGAGTGGGCGCGTCCCGCTGGCGGCGCCGGGGCCGGTGTCGACCAGCGAGCCCGCCCCCATCTCCGCATACGCGCGTTTCATGGTCACCCAGCATGCGGCGACATGGCCATCGCCCACCGGCATCAGCTCGGGATCCTCACTGAAGCAGCGCTCGAGGCGGAACGGGCAGCGCGGATTGAACTTGCAGCCCGGAGGTGGTGCGATCAGGTCCGGTGGCAGCCCCTCGATGGACCGGAGCCGCTCGTGCCGGTCGGCATCGACCCGTGGCAGGGATCGGAGCAGCGACCAGGTGTAGGGGTGCTGCGGGGAGTCGAAGATCTGCTCGGTCGATCCCTCCTCCACGATCTCGCCCGCATACATGACGACGACCCGCTTGCAGAGCCCGGCGACCACTCCCAGGTTGTGGGTGATGAGGATGATCGAGGTGCCCAGGTCGCGGTTGAGATCGCGCAGGAGCTGGAGGATCTGGGCCTGCACGGTCACGTCGAGGGCGGTGGTCGGCTCGTCCGCGATCAGGATCTCGGGTCGGTTGGAGAGGCCCATGGCGATCATGACCCGCTGGCGCATCCCGCCCGAGAACTGGTGCGGGTAGTCGCGCACGCGCCGGGCTGCGTCGGGCACGTGCACCTGCCGCAGCAGGTCGAGGCCGCGAGGCCTCACCTCACGAGGCGCGATCTTGTCGTGCGCCCGCATCGCCTCCTCGATCTGAGCGCCGATGCGGTGCACCGGGTTGAGCGAGCTGAGCGGGTCCTGGAAGATCATGGCGATGTCGCCGCCTCGGATCTGGCGCAGCTCCTCCCGGTCGATGTGCAGCAGGTCTCGGCCCTTGAAGAGGATCTCACCGGCGACCACCCGTCCCGGCCGCGACACCAGGCCGAGGATGGAGAGGGCGGTGACGCTCTTGCCGCACCCTGACTCACCGACGATGCCGAGGGTCTCCCCCGCAGCCAGGTCGAAGCTGACATCGCGGACCGCTTTGACCTCACCGTCGTCGGTGAAGAACGACGTGGAGAGCCCCCTCACCTCGAGCACCGGGTCGCTCATGGATTCTGTCATCAGCGTCGCTGCCTCGGGTCGAAGGCGTCGCGCAGGCCGTCGCCGAAGAAGTTGAAGGCAAGCAGTGTGACCGAGAGCGCGATCGCGGGCCAGAGCAGGATGTAGGGATCGAACCCGGCGAGCAGCGGAGAGAAGCCCTCGCTGGCCATGCCTCCCCAGTCCGCCTGCGGGGCGGGGACCCCGAAGCCCAGGAAGCTGAAGAACGCGGAGGTGAGGATGGCGGCGGGGACGACGTAGGTGGTCTGCACGATGATCGGTCCCAGGGCGTTGGGGAAGATGTGGCCGAAGAGGATCTTGCCGGTGCGGGCGCCCCCGGCGCGGGCCGCCTCGATGAACTCGCGCTCGCGAATGCTCATGGTCTGGCCCCTGACCAGGCGGGCCATGTCCATCCAGGAGCTGGCGGCGATGGCGATGATGATGTTGATCAGCCCGGGGCCCAGCAGCACGTAGAGGACGATGGCGATCATCAATGGGGGGACGCCGTAGAAGACGTTGATGACCAGCGCGAACGCGGCGTCGACGACGCCCCGCACGTAGCCGATGAGGAGGCCGACACTGACTCCCAGCACCACGACGATGGCCGCCGTGATCAGACCCACTGCGAGCGAGACCTGCGAGCCGACCATCAACCGGCTGAGCAGGTCGCGACCCAGGTCGTCGCAGCCGAGCGGATGGCCGGGCGTGCCGGGGAGGGCGTAGGTGGGACAGGCGCCCACCAGGTTGGGGTTGTACGGGGTCCAGAACAGCGACACCACGCAGACGCAGGCGAGCAGGCCGAGGTAGATCACCGCGGCCAGGGCCAGCCGGTTGCGGCGCAGCCGGCGCAGCCCGTCCCGCCAGAGGCCGACCTGCTGGCGGGCAAGCGTGCCCCCTTCGTACTCCACCAGCCACGGGGTCGTGGGGCCGGCCATCAGTACCTGATCCTCGGGTCGATGACCGTGTAGATGAGGTCGACCGCCAGGTTCGACAGGCCGATCAGGAGAGCGAAGATGGTGAAGACGCCGACGGTCACGTTGTAGTCGTGCTGGAGGATGCTCTCCACAAACTCCTTGCCCAGGCCGGGGATGCCGAAGATGTTCTCGATGACCAGCACGCCGACCAGGATGCCGACCACGGTGGTGCCCAGAATGCTGATCACCGGGACCAGGGCATTGCGCAGCGCGTGTCGGAGCGTGACGACCCACTCGCGCAGGCCCTTGGCGCGGGCGGTGCGGATGTAGTCTTGCTGGATGACCTCGAGCATGCTGGCACGTGTGATGCGGGTGATCTGACCGGAGGTGTAGAGCCCGATCGAGAGGGCCGGCAGCCAGAGCTCACCGATGGTGCCGTAGGTGCCGGTCCACACCGGCGAGTAGGCAATGGCGCCTCCGGTCACGCTGCCCAGGAAGTTGGCGAAGATCATGATGCCCAGCCCCGCGATCACGAAGCTCGGCACGGTGTAGCCGATCACCGCGAGGCTGGTGAGGAGGTAGTCGACCCAGGTGTTCTGGCGGATGGCGGCGAGGACACCGAAGGTCATCCCCAGGCCGATGGTGACGATCAACGCCGCCCCCCCGAGCTCGCAGCTGACACTCAGCTCGCGGAGCACCAGCGGGGT
>Ga0187851_10000143_pt1 | contig 75162 bp, 57 predicted proteins | sample June2016WEW_6_10_FD_132997 | JGI IMG/M metagenome (GOLD analysis project Ga0187851, IMG submission 132997) | Peatland microbial communities from SPRUCE experiment site at the Marcell Experimental Forest, Minnesota, USA - June2016WEW_6_10 | ecosystem: Environmental > Terrestrial > Soil >... | reverse complement strand
GTGTGACCGGCGGTCTGCCACCCTGCCGCCTCCATTATTTTCAGTTTTGCGAGGGTCATACCGGTACCGGCAGAAGTAGTATCAAGAAAAATCATGGGGAAAAAGTGGGTTGCCCGGTAGGTCGTGTCAATTGAACGCATGCATGGAAACGCCACCGAGTACACGGTCGGGTGGCCGTCATCGAAGGTGATGCAGACGATCGGTTCGCCTGTTGTGGGGGTCAATTCGTTGAGGCCGGGAATGCAGGAAGCGAGGAGCGCAAGCCCGGTAGCGGCTAACCAGAAAGCAGTTAAAAAGCGACGCATATGTTCCCCGTTAATTCGTAAAGTGGTGAAGAGGAACCGGTCCAGCTGCGCTCGATGCCGATTGAGAGTTGCGATGATGGATCGGGCGCCGGTGCGATGAAGAGGCGCAGTCCCGGCGAATAGGTGATGATTCCGTCGTCGTCCATGCGTTCGCCGCCGCCGCCGATGCCCCAGATGCGGCCCAGGAACCAGCGGCAGTCGAGCCCGGTAAATACCTCCGATTGATTGAAATAAAGCGTTGAGTAACGGTAAATGCCCAGCATATCTACGATGAGGCTGCGAAACGGCAATAGTCTCCCCTCAAGAAATCCATCGAAACGGTTTCCGGGCACCAAATCGGGTTGGGCATTGGGAGAATAGCCGAAATTATGCACGTAACGCATGGCGAGGTGAATTTTAACAGCGTCGTTCTGTGCCGACGATTCAAGACCGAAGGTGAGATCGTTATCCTGATTCTCGAGGGAGTAGGTCTGAAATCCGCAGAGCAATCCGGCTCGCATCGATGGGGTTTCGATGCCCGCATAGCCATTCACTGAGCCATTTTCGCGAGAGTTCATAAGGGCGCACCCCTGAAGCACCACGAGTCCAGAATGCGACGACACCGCTCCACCAAATCCATAGTCGTCCCAGATAATTGGATTTTCGAAGAGCGGGCTATAGGTCGACCATGGCTTATAGTATTCGCAAATTCCGTATCGGCTGGTCAGGTAGCCGCCGGAAAGCTGTACAGTGCTGTCGCGCCATGACAAGGCACCGGTTTCCAGAAACGGAAGGGGCAGCGCACTGTAGCCGCGAATGCCCACCGTGGCAAACCAATGGTCACCGATCTCGTGATCAAGTACTGCACGCAGGAAACCATTTTCCGACCCTTTAATACCGGATGATTGTTGATAAGTTGCCTCCGCATCGCCTGCCATGAATACCGAAAGACTGTCATCCTGAAAGACATTGATCGCGGAGGAGGAGGAGGCTATAATGCTAACTACAGCGAGCAGGCGAACCGATATGCGCGGAATTACCTGAAGAATATCGAGGGGTTGCATGACATTTTAAAATAATTAAAAGTCCATCAGGGAGTGAAGTCAAATAAAATTGCTGAAAATGGCCACAATCGTTATCCGAACAATCACGCTTCTTATTGGCCGCGCCCCGACTGCCCTGATAAAGCCGGATTACCATTAATCGCACGACGGCTGAAAAGTATTTTTAAATTAAAAGGCCATCCGTGGAGGGATTGAGATTAAAAATGGGAAAATCTATAGCGAGAAAATTATTGGAAGCACATATTGTAGAGGGCCAGTGGGTAACCGGCGCAGAAATTGGCATCAGGATAGATCAGACGATGACACAGGACGCGACCGGAACCATGACATACCTCCAATTCGAAGCCATGGGGCTGTCGAAGATAGCCACCGAACTGTCGGTAAGCTACATCGATCACAATACGATCCAGATCGGTTTCGAGAGTGCCGACGATCATAAATACTTGCAATCCATTGCTGCCAAGTATGGTATCGTTCTCTCTCGGGCTGGAAACGGCATCTGTCATCAGGTACATCTCGAACGGTTCGGAAGGCCGGGCAGAACCCTTCTCGGGGCCGATTCGCATACGCCTACCGGCGGCGGCATAGGCATGATCGCAATCGGCGCCGGCGGCCTAGATGTGGCGCTGGCCCTGAGCGGTGCGCCATTCTATCTACGCTGTCCTAAAGTCGTCCGCATCAATCTTACCGGCAAGCTCTCGCCTTGGGTGTCGGCCAAGGATGTGATCCTCGAAGTGCTACGGATTTTCGGCACCCGAGGCAATGCCAACATCGTTTTCGAGTACGGTGGTCCGGGAGTAAAAACCCTTTCGGTTCCCGAGCGCGCCACCATCGCGAATATGGGCGCAGAGTGCGGAGTCACTACCTCGGTATTTCCGAGCGACGAGGAGACAAAGGCATTTCTGTCACTCCAAGGTCGCGCGGACTCCTGGATCGCCATCGATGCCGACACCGATACCGTATATGATCAGGTGACTGAAGTAGACCTGTCTAAACTTGTGCCACTTGCCGCGACTCCTCATTCACCCGGGAACATAGCAACGATTGCATCTCTCGAAGGCATGTTGATCGACCAGATATGCATCGGCTCCTGTACCAACTCTTCGTACAAGGATCTGGCTACGGTCTCGCAGATACTGAAAGGTAAAGTCGTCTCGCCGAATGTCTCTCTCATCGTTTCGCCGGGTTCACGACAGGTTCTCCAGAATATTGAGGCGACAGGTTTTCTCGCCGACCTTATAGCGGCGGGCGCCCGCATCGATCAGTCGGTCTGCGGGTTCTGCATCGGCAACAGTCAGTCGCCGGCATCGGGCGCCGTCTCGCTGCGCACTTCGAACCGTAACTTCGAAGGCCGTTCCGGAACAATAGATGCCTGTGTGTATCTTGTCTCGTGCGAAACAGCAGCCGCTGCGGCACTGAAGGGCGTCATGACCGATCCGCGGAACCTCGGTATACCCTATCCCGTAATCGATATTCCTCAAACCTTCGTCATAGACGACCGGATGTTCATTTTCCCCTCTTCGATCCCCGATTCTAGCCAAGTCGAGATTTTCCGGGGACCGAATATCGGCGCACCTCCCGAAAACACGTCGTTTCCCGCCGATCTCGCGGGAAGCGTGGTCATCAAGGTCGGTGATAAAATCACCACCGACCACATTATGCCAGCCGGGGCACGGATGAAGTACCGCTCCAATATTCCCAAATATGCCGAGTTCGTCTTCGAAACCGTGGATCCCGGTTTTGCCGCACGGGCGAAAAACCTGCGTGATGCGGGAAGCCACAACATCATCGTAGGCGGGACGAGTTACGGCGAAGGATCGTCGCGCGAGCATGCGGCCATCTGCCCCATGTTTCTTGGCGTCAAGATGGTGCTCGCGAAATCGTTCCAGCGAATCCATACGGATAACCTCGTGAACTTCGGCATTCTGCCCTGCACCTTTAAGAATGAACGCGATTTCGATGCCATTGAAATGGGCGATGATTTGACGGCTCCTGGGATCGCACGAACGATTGCCGGCAGCGCGCCGCTTATCATCCGGAATAACACCCGTGGCAAAGATATTGCGGTCGAGTATCGCCTGACGCCGCGCCAGAAACAGGTTCTTCTCGAGGGAGGAGCTCTCCGCCTAATGGCAAAGCGGATAGTCCACCGATACCAAGAACAAAAATAACTGGATTAATCAGCTAAAACATTGCTGCCCAAAATGGATACTACCACCATAAATAAAAGAACATACGGATAATGGCTAAAAAAATCGAGACGAAAAACATCATCGTCGAAATGGACGGTGATGAAATGACGCGGGTCATGTGGACAATAGTCAAGGAAAAACTTCTTGGCCCGCACATCGACATTAATGTGGAATATTACGACCTCGGGCTTGCCAACCGCGATGCCACCGGCGATACGGTGACCTTCGACTCGGCCCATGCAGCAAAGAAGCACGGCGTTGCGGTCAAATGCGCCACCATCACCCCCAATGCCGAACGGGTCGCCGAATACGCCCTGAAACAGGAGTGGAAAAGCCCGAACGGTACGATCCGGGCCATTCTTGACGGAACAGTATTCCGCTGTCCGATCTTGACCTCGAATATCCACCCGACGGTGGCAACCTGGAAAAAACCAATTATCGTCGGCCGTCACGCCTACGGCGATGTATACAAAAATACCGAGTTCAGTGTCGAGGGCCCCGGCAGAGCGGAGTTAGTTTTTACTGATGCAAATGGCAAAGAGATATCCCGGCAGATAATCCATAATTTCACCAGTCCGGGAATCATTCAAGGAATTCACAACATTGATTCCTCCATTACCGGGTTCGCCCGCGCGTGCTTCGAGTTCGCCTTGGACAGGAAGATTGATCTCTGGTTCGGCGCCAAGGATACGATTTCAAAGGTCTATGACGGCCGATTCAAGACCATTTTCGAGCGCACCTATGCAGATTATTGGCATAAATTTCAAAACGCCGGCATTGCCTTTAACTATACGCTTATTGACGATACGATCGCCCGTATCATGCGCTCCGAAGGCGGCATGCTGTGGGCGTGCAAAAATTACGACGGTGACGTGTTTTCGGATATGGTCGCTGCATCCTTCGGGAGCCTTGCCATGATGACCTCGGTGCTGGTTTCTCCCGGAGGGCAGATGGAGTTCGAGGCGGCGCATGGAACCGTGCAGCGCCATTATTACAAGCACTTGAAAGGCGAAAAAACCTCCACAAACTCGATGGCGCTGATTTTCGCTTGGACCGGAGCGCTCCGCAAACGCGGCAAACTTGATAATACGCCGAAGGTGGTTGCATTCGCGGACGCGCTGGAGAAGGCGGCGCTTGCCACCATCGAAGCGGGCTTTATGACCGGCGACCTCGCAAAACTCTCCTTGCCGCCGCCTCAGAAGGTCTGCAACACCGAAGAGTTCATCGACGAGATCGCGCGTACTCTGGACAAAATTTGGTCGTCGTGACACAATGGGATTTTGCGTTCATCAGGCGGCCTCGTGCAGGAGCGTATGCAAACGGTACCTGAGCGGTATATGCGCGTGGCGACTATAACGCGGGCCGCATGAGGTGTGTCTTTATGTTATTTTGATTGAAGCGCAAAACAATCGTGGTTTTTGAAGCAATTATCTTCGTCCTTTTTTACATTTAAACCATTAATCATAGTACGGCAAGGAGGTAGTTATGGCATCGGTCACAAGGGAACAGCTTGTCGAATTGCTGAACAAGGATCTGGGGCTCGAATACACAGCATGCGTCCAGTACACCCAGCATCAGGGGGTGCTCAAGGGCGCCATGTATCAGTCGATTCAGAAAGAACTCATCATTCATGCACAGGAAGAGCTCGCTCATGCCACGATCCTCGCCGCACAGATTGACTATCTCGGCGGCGCGCCGACGGTGATCATGCCCGTTCCCAAGGCATCGCCGAATAATGAAGAGATGCTTCGGCTCGACCTCGACGGCGAAAATGACGCTATCGCCCGTTATATCGTCAGGCTGAAGCAGGCAGAGGAGTTGAACCTCTACCATCTTTCGCAGCAACTGCGGAATATTCTCGCCATTGAGCAAGAACATGCAATGGATTTGGAGCAAGCTTTGGGACGTTAGGAAGTACCGTCCGCTACTCCCGAGGATACCTTAAAAAAATCCGTGCGTGGTTGAGCTTGTCAAATCACGAACGGATTTTTTTAGAGCAATTCCTTATCCGTCTTCTTTGGCCAGTTCTACCCGAAGTTCGTCCGAAACCTTCTGCCGGAGTTTCTTTTCGATCACCTGCGCAAGCGTCATGGAAGAAAATGCGCATGCAGCACAATGTCCGGTAAGCCGGACGTATACCGTGTTGCCTTCCACATCCGCAAGTTCGCAGTTGCCGCCGTCCTGCGCAAGAAGAGGAATAACGTCCGCTTCGAGCGACTGGCGAATCCGGTCGATTTTCTGAAGGGTAGTAAGACGCGGAGGCTGTTTTGGTTGTTCGATGTGTTTCGTACTGTGCATGCGATCGATGATTTTTTGTATCTCCTCATGGCAACCGCCGCAACCGCCGCCCGCTTTTGTAAAATTCGTCACGTCTTGAACGGTGACAAGGTTGTTTTCGCGCACCGCCGATTCTATCTCCTTATCGGTCACCCCGAAGCAGGTGCAGACGATCGTTCCCTCTTTCATGGCGGGTTTGGACACTTTACCACCCGACTCGTAGTAGCGGATCGCAGCATCCAGCGCTTCCTGCCCCATAACGCTGCAGTGCATTTTTTCCTTCGGCAACCCATCGAGCGCTTCGGCGATGTCCTTGTTGGTAATCTTTTTCACCTCATCGATAGTTTTTCCCTTGCACATCTCGGTGAGGACGCTTGCCGAGGCGATTGCGCTGCCGCAGCCGAAGGTTTTGAACAGGATATCCTTTACCCGTCCGCCCTGATCGAGCCTGAAAGTAAGCCGCAGGGCGTCGCCGCAGGATATATTTCCCACTTCTCCAAAACCGTCGGGGTTCGAGATTTCGCCGACATTTCTGGGATTCAGGTAATGGTCGCGCACTTTTTCAGAGTAATCCCACATGGTAACTTCCGCTCTTCTCCGCATACCAGCGAAAACAATGCATCAGAGCAGTTTTTCCGGCTGGATATTTTTAATCCCGAAAAGTTCCTTCATACTATCTTCGAACTCCACCAGAATTTTATTGACCGTATCGACTGTTACCGGGATGCGTCCGGCGGCAACCTTGGCGTGGCCGCCTCCGCTACCGCCATGGCGTTCCGCTATCTGTTCCGCCAGAATTCCTGCCGTGGCATGGATTTTAGCCCTGATGGAAAAAAATATATGGTTTTTAAAGACGCCGGAGCAGACCATCCATTCAAGCCGTTCAAGGCTGTGGAACAGATCGGCCATCTCAGCAACATAATCAGGCGTGGAAACATTACCAAGGTAGGTATAACCGAAGGCTTCGGAAGTGTAGGTGGCCTCCACCGCCCGATGGATGATGCGAAAAAACTCCTCATCACGATCGGGATTCTCGATTCGAGAGAGCAAGCGATGGTCAATGATATCGAAAAGCAGCTTGTAGCACTCAATATCTTCCGGAACACTCTCTCGGCGTATCATATCGCCGGTATCGGTTTTAATTCCATAGAAGAGCGCGGTTGCGAGTTTTGGCGTAATTTTGCATCCGGCTTCGATAAGATACTTGGTAATTATTGTGGAGGTTGCTCCGAAATTCTCTCTGATATCGTGGAAATAGGGCGGGTTCAGGAGCGGCTCATGCGGGTGATGGTCGATGACCGCATTGACGAGCGCATTTGCTGGAAGCGAGACATTCCCCTTGCTCGGGAAACAGTCGACCAGGATGATTCGATCGTAATCCTTAATCTCGGTTAAGGCAAAGGGAACAGAGGGGATGTTGAGAACTCGGATCATCGCGCGGTTCTCGGCTCTGCCGACAAATCCGCCGAAGGTAATGATCGACGATTTCACCCCCCAGAAGTGCAGAAGGTTTGCAATGCCGAATGCAGAGGCCAGACAGTCAGGATCCGGGTAATCGTGCGTGACGATAAGCACCGTCTCCGCCGGCAGTATATGCTGCTTGAAAGAGAGGAGCTTTTCCCGGAAATTATCGGGTCGTGGATTCAAATCTGGATCGCTTGTCTCGGATTGGAGGGTCATTATTGTTTCCGCGTTATGATCATGCCGTCAGGGGAAACCGGCTTTGTGTTCATTGCAGCACCTGCCGGAAAATGTTGTTCAAGATATGGCATCTCATAAAATGGCATTCTTGACTATTTTGCCCGCACAGTTAGGAAATATAAGTTATGATTCTTTTCCGAATTCCAAAGGTAGTGAGATCGCACTACACGCTATGTCATCATATCCAACTATTTACGACAATATCGAGGCATTACAGGTGGTGATGGACGGTACCGAGCACCGAAATGTCGATGCCGCCATACACCTGGGGAATATTGTCGGATATTATCAGACCCGAAACCGTGCCATTAAGGTGGTGCGAACAAGGGTATGTTTTTGCGTTGCCGGCAATTACAACTATGTGACACTCGGCAGGATCGATACTCGCGACTTTACCTAATAACGCAACGCAAAATCAGTGATAATCGCCAGCCGCTCTGTCCCGCCAAGCATTTGGAAAACGGACGATAGCTTCCCCGGCAAAGCAAGTCTGCAGCAATCAATTATATTGGCCATGTTTCCAGATCATAGCGTTTGATACGGCGCTTATATAGACTATCGCACAATCGATCTCCATTCTCCAACAAAGCTCAAGGGTGGGAATTTTCTCGTTTTTTAAAGAGCAATAACAGAGGATTCCTGTTGGTGCCTGTGCATTTTTTTGAAGCGTTCTTCCGTTTAAATATTTTTTCAAGGCTTCCGCAAATGAATATACAGGCGAGGTTCCATTTATTCTAGGAGACATATTGGCAAATGTTTGAAACCATAGTGAAGATAGCCTGTCCTCTTTTAAACTTCCATAGACATAGGCTTCGTCGATTGGAATTCCGTTATAAAACTCATTAAACCTGAAACCATTTGCACTATTCTTACCCATTTGCCTTTTTTCTGGTATAGAAACCTTATCCATTTTTAATGAAAACAATGGATCCTCGGGGTACCCAGCTTCGCGAGCTATGTTTTTTCCAAAAGTCTGCCATTTTTTCCAACCCTGATCGATGGAAATGGAATCATGGGTGTTAATTTTAAGCCCCTCTAATTCTTTAATAATCGTTGCATATTTTCTATTTATTTTCTCGTCAAAATTCCGAATCTCAAAAATTCGAGGTTCATCCTTCAACAGGGTTATGACTATATTTTCACCGAAATTGTGAGTAAGCCCATTAATCTTTTTTTGCATTACCGGAGAGAGGCTATCAATAGCGACCTCTTTCCCATCTATAAAAATCTTGCCAAAAATCGGCAGACTAACCATCACAATTATTTCTAAGCAGATATTCAATTTTTTCACATAAATCTCCCTGCCATTAATCGATATATTATCTGCTCTTCGCCATTGTGTCAATAGTCTTATCGGCATGAAATATCGCCTGTACAGAAGCGTACAAACACAAACAATCGTCGATGGGCGACTATTTGATTCCGTGATGCTTCAAGTATGGCTACTATCGAGGATTTGGGAAATCAAGGTAAAGACGATCATGGCTTTTTCGCCATCAGGGCGTCGGCAACTGCGCAGAATTTATCAAGCGAAATTTCCGGTGCCTGTTCCCGCCGATTGAGTATACCGGCGAACTTCTCTCGAAGGCTTATCCGGTGTCCCTTCATTCTGCGCATCCAGCGTTTTGCGATATATACTATCGATCATGCGACGGAACAATAAAAGACACCGTTTGCTCTGGGGACTTTCCCGGGAAACGCAGGGGGGCAAACCTTGCTGCTGCCCCTTTTTTTAGAACCGCGCTTCAAGCTTGGTCATCCAGTACCATTGCGTCGGCCCGGTCATCGCTTCTTCATATTCATCCACCTCTGTATAAGCTGACTCCGATTGCATCCGCGTATGGTCGCGCGCGCATTGAACGATTACCGCGAAATGATCATTTGCAAACGTTTTTTTCGCATATACCGACCATTTCCAATTATCATAGGGATAGGGGTCCCGGTCATATGCGGGCGGGACAGGGACGCCATAGGCGGTGTTGTCACCTATTTCATAGGCATAGCTATCGGGGTATTTGCAACCATACCATTCAACTTCAGTAGAAAGCACATCCAGCAGTTTAAAAGTAGGAAAGTCGAAACCGACTACGACCGGAATCTTCTGGGCAAGCGTATTGTATCCCCAGGGATTTTCATTATGCGTTGTATAACCATTCGCAGTGCCTGAAAATGAATCATTTGCAGGATAATTTTCCAATCCGAGAATTGCGGCCTCCGCATACAGCTTGCAATCCTCCTTACCGAAAATGTCAGTCGGAATGAATGGTTTGGGATCAAAGCTGAAACGGGCCATCAATTTGGTTCCGGCGAATGTGTAATATGATGTATCGGCGCCATTTATAGCATAAATATCCTGGGAAACTTTGGGGGTAGTCTGGCTTGGGTCAACTGAAAACAGATTGGCGAATTGGACTCCCCATCCAACATTAAGGAATTTCGCGACATCATAGTTACCGATATAGGAGACCGACATATCATAATACGGAGGAAGGTCAGTCGAACAGGAGAGAATAATATCCTGATGAAGCTTTCCGAAAAGATCGCTTGAAATCTTCAGGCCGGTAAGCCGTGCAAAAGACTCATCGAAATTTGTGATAAGATAAGCAGGATAGGTCCCGCTCCGAAAAAGATACTCCCCCAGATTGCGAACATCCTGATCGTATTTGTAGCGAAAACGGCCAGCCGTTATGGAGAGATAGGGTGCCCCCGTGTCGCCGAACGAATAGGAGCCATAGGCATTATCGACGATGAAGGTACTGTTGTATTGAAAGGCAAAAATCACTGGGCCCAGAGGCCCGTTCCTCGGAACATCCTCCCACATTTCCCCCTCAATGCCACCGACGATTCTGATTCTTTTGTCGAAAATGGCAGCGAAACCGAGATCCAAAAAGTCCTGCTGCAACCATTGATTCGGAATGGGTGAAGACTCTAAATACCAACTTTTCATCTGCCCGGTTTGCAACCAGCCATCTACATTTAATCTAAGGCTGATGGTGGAATCATTAGTCTTTATTCCTATCTCTGCGCTGACAACTGAAGCTATGGAAACCGCAGCCAGCATTATCTTCATTGCATACCTTTGAGCGAGCATCAGTCTTTCTCCTCCTATCCGGTTTAGTTGCTTTGTACCATTGTTTCAAAAGCAAACCACTTGAATTGGTCTCATTCCGGAGGCGTCCATCCCTCTGGAATGAGATCAATCAGCCTGCGCGATCTTATTGAACCAGTATTTTCTTATTAGCAAGAAATAAATTGTTGTACTTCATATTGACGACATACGTGCCGGACGCGAGCCCTTCGGCGATGGTCGCCTGCGTCCCTCCTCTCACCTCCCGGTAGACAATCGTTTTCCCCGAGAGGTTGGTCAGGCGAACCTGCCACGTCCCGTTTCCGCCGAGGGAGGCAAGGAGCGATCTCCCGGTAAGGCGCAGGACAAAGGTGGCGGATTTTGGAATCCCGGGAAAATATTTTACCCCGATCTGGCCGGTCGTTTTGTTCAGGCTTACCATACCGCCATAATACGGTATCACCTTATCGATAACGCTGTCGGCGGTAATCGGTTCGCCCGCTCCATGGAGATGCGAAACCCAGACCACCTTGAAGGTCCTGCTCGTCAGCATGCCGGGGAACGATCCTGACGTCGGGCCGATGGTAAGCATCTGGGTCGCTTCGGTCCAGGTAATGGGAATGGTTGCAAAGGCGCCATTCTCATAGTTGTAATTATCGCCTTCATCTTCGTAAAGAGTAAAGGAGCCGTTTGCCCCCGTATACACCCGTAGTTCAATCGGATCGGCGGCGGAATCCGCGTACTTTATCTCCATGCCCATCGGGACAATCGATCCGGCCCGGATGAAGAGCGGCATGGTATCGAGCGGCGAATTTATCGAAATGGTTCGCCCCGCCGGGGAGATGAGGGTATCGCCGGTCCAGAAATTATACCAAGTTGATGCCGGCAAATAGACACTCAGTAACGTGGCTCCTTGCGTCGTGGCTGCCGCCGTGGTAACCGGACATACGAGAAACGCAGGGCCGAACATGAATTCGTTGCTGAGGTTGTACACTTTGGGATCGCTTCTGAAATCGAAGGCCAGCGCCCGCATCATCGTATAGCTTTGCTGGGTAACCATGCCCGCCATGGAATAAACATAGGGGAAGAGCCGGTAGCGCAGGTTGAGGTATTTGACCAACATGGACTCGGCCTGAGGGAAGTAAGACAGATTTCCGCCGCTGTCATTATTCCAGCACCATACCTGATTGCAGGTACGGGTGCCGTGAACCCGGAAGACTGGATAGAAAGCGCCGCATTCGAACCAGCGGATCTCCAGATCAGCGTAATTGGGACCGCTGAAACCGCCTATGTCGGTGCAGAATAGAGGCATACCGGTCATGCAGAAATTCAATCCTGCGGGCGTCTGCTCCTGAAAGGTGGGAAAATCAATGCCGACATCGCCGGTCCAGTAAGCCGCCCCTAAACGCTGCGATCCCGCATAATACGAACGCGTCAGATTGGTCACGCGCTTTAAATTGTTATTAGCTTTACGGTAGCCGTTATATAGCGTCTGGCTGTGCATAAAAGGGAACAGGTTCCCGTATTCCTGACCAGGCCCCAGCGCAGTACCGCAATACGGCCAACCTACCGATTCCGGCTCGGTCGCGTCCGGCCAGAAAGCGTCGACATTTTTCGTCACAAGGCTGTCATTGATGAACTTCCAGTAGTAAAACGTCGCGCTGTCATTGAACGCATCGTAGGTCTGGCCCAGGGCATCATTGACGGGAAGAAGATAGTTATTGTTGCTCATAAAATAATAATTATTATTTCCGGGCGTCGCGGTAAACGAAGGCCATACCGAAATAGTAAAATGGCAGTGCAGCAAATTGTGCAATGTGTCGATCATGCCCGCAGGATACGGATACCGGGTGTGATCGAAACACTGGCAGCCGTCAAACCCCGGAGGATAGTAATTCCAGTCCTGAACGATATTATCGATGGGATAATTCTTAGCACGATATTCTCTTACTACGTTCAGAAGTTCCAGCTCGGAGGCATAGAGATTCCGGCACTGCCAGAACCCATAGGCCCACTTCGGCCACATTACCGCCTGGCCGGTAATCGTGCGATAGTTGGCGATGATCTGGTCGAATTCCGGTCCGTACATGAAATAATATTCGATCGCATTGTTGGTCGCCCATGCGCAGGTAAGGTTGATCGGCGGAGAGACTGCCGCCCGTGAGTAATTGATCCAGAGCACGCCGAACCCCCGGGTCGAGATAAACATCGGCGAACAATCGGTAGTGTTGTGCTGCGCCAGCGAGTCCGTCAGTCCGTTCTGGTTGAGGATACCGCTCTGAAATTGCCCGAATCCATAGAGCCCCTCGGTGCTCGTACCGTTGAACGCCAGCGCCCCGGTATAGGCGTTCACCCCGCTGATCGACGTCGGCGTCAGTTGTTTCGCATTCGCTATCTCGTTGACTATCGGCGCACCCGCGGCGGTATTATAGGAAATCGCCCCACTCGTTTTATCGATATTTACCATCAGTTGGCTCGTGGTGATCGTATAGGTCGTTGCTGTCGAACTTGTATCCCAGGCGACCGTAGGCCAACTCCCCTGCACCACAATGACGTTCTGCATCGGGCCTGGAATAGTCGTTCCGGCAGCATACACCGCACGGATGATGCCCGGGCTGCACACCTGCACGTACATGGTCCGGTTGCTGGACATGGCGACCCACACGCCGGTCGAATCTTTTGTAAACGTCAACTGCCCGAATGCCGTTTGAATTCCGGCAATAGCGAAGAACAGAAAAATTCGAAAACAACGCATTCTTACTCCTTGGAAATAGTTTTATATGAACAGCCAATAATAGCGGCCGCTGAGACGCAAAATAATACTTTATTCAGCGGTGAATCCGCATTATAACCCCCGCATTGCCCGAACATCACTGCCAAACTTACTATTCTTTCCTTGAGCGAAAGACGTTTCATCATCATATTCTCAGGGTAACGTCTTGATTTTAACAATATGCGCTCCCATTGATTCTCCGAAATCCTTTCGCAGATCAATCGATCCTGCGGCAGTCACGGTTCTCTTAAGAAGCATGCCGTTCAGATTGTAGATTTCCACGGACTTTGTTCTTCCGGCGAATGCATGCGGAAAGATAATTATGGATTCGGCTGTTTTAAATGACATGCTAAGCGCCGGGGCAATAAGGGGCGAGGCACTGTGCAGAATACTTACCTCGCCCAAGGTTGTAATGGAAATCGGCGAGCCCGAATAGGTGACGTATTTGTCGGAATCGGTGGGCGCAATGGTCACGCTGCTGTCAAGACCCGTTCCATGCCCGCTTCGCACCCAGACGATTTTAAAAATACGCGTCTGGAGCATTCCCGTAAAACTGCCGGATCGCGTCCCGATCGTCACCATCTTTGAGGCGTCATTGTACGTTATTGGAATCGTCGCGTAGGCACCGGTCTCATAATCATAATTGTCGCCCTCGTCTTCGTAAAGCGTGAACTGGCCGCTGGCGCCGCGATAGATCCGCAATGCAATCGTATCGGGCTGTTTCTGATCGGCATATTGGATGTTCGGTCCCATGGGCAGGATGGAACCAGCCCGGATATAGAGCGGCATGGAGGTTATTGATGCGCTCGCCGTGATGGTGCTGCCGGCATACTGATTGCCGGTCCAGAAATCGTACCAGGTTGTTCCCGAACCGCCCGGTAGGTAAACGCCTCGCGACAGAGTGCCGGTACCGGATTCACTTATCGGACATACGAGAAAATCCGGCCCGAACATCCACTCCGTACCGGTATAGGGATTCGCCGAAAGCACCGTGGCGTCGTTCATGAAATCGAACGCGAGGGTACGCAGTATGGTATAGCCCTTACTGGTGACCATCCACGCAAGCGAGTAGATATAGGGCATCAGACGGTAACGAAGCAGGTCAAATTTGTATTGCGCCGAAAAAGTGGAATCGGTCGCATCGTACGGCTGGAATACCCACATGAATCGCATAGCTGAATTTTGGTCGCCGTGGACCCGCATGATCGGCATGAAGGTCGCTTCTTCGTACCAGCGGGCGAAACCAATTCTGAACGACTCATCGGTATAGTTAAAGGTCGATGATATCTGCGCGGGGTACCCGCTCCCGCTATAGAACGCCCCGACATCGAATGTCCAGTAGGGATCTCCCGCAGCGCAGAAACTCATTCCCCACAACGGGTCGTTCCGCACCTGCCCCCACGTGCACTGCTCATCGCCGCCCCAGCTGATCGCCGCATAGCGCTGAGCCCCGGCATACACGGAACGGGTCAGGATGCATACGCGTTTGGCCGATGTCGTGGCGCGCTGATTGGTGTACACGCCGGAGGAATGGCATAGGGAGAATCCGTCGCCGCAATAACGATAAAAGGAGCCAAGATAGTTCCCCCCTCCGGGACCGCTGCCCTGACCCTGCTGGCCGGTAATGGCGCCATATAAATTACTCTGCGTTTCGCCCTGTGAATTTCCGGTTTCCGGTTCCGATCCATCAAACCACCAGACATCGACACCCTTATTGAAGTACCCGTTTGACCCTGCATCGGTGGAGACGCCCGTATTCATGTAATTCCATAACAAATTGCGGGCCGAGGGGTTATAGGCGTCATAGACGTAGGCATTGCCATATTCGTAATGGAGCGGCCACGTCCATCCCCGATTTTTAAAATCGGCATAGATGCCGGTAATCGTTCCCAGCGTCGGCCATACGGAAACCGCGTAATGCATGTGCATGTTGTGTACGGAATCGATCATGGTGGCCGGCGCGGGAAAGCGAGTCGGACTCCATATCAGGCTGTTCCAGTTGCCATCGTTAGTGGAAGTTGCGTTCCATGAGAACCAATCCTGCACCACGACATCGACAGGAATTGGGGGGTTATGGGTCCGGAACTGCGTAAAGTTCTGTAGAAAATTTGCCTGCGAAGCTCCGGTCCCCGCGTTCCATGAATGCCAGAATCCATAGGCGGCTTTAGGGAACAGCGGCGCCGCACCCGTGATGACCCGGTACCCGGAAATAACGCTGTCGAGCACCGCGCCGTAAACCACGTAATAGTCAATCTGATCGGCGACCGTGGACCGCACGCTCATGGTTCGCGCCGTCGCGCCGAGAAAACTGAAATAGGTGTCCGAGTAGTTATCCCACAGCAACCCGTACTGGTTCGTCGAAACCAGAAACGGTATGGGCTTGTCCCGGTTCGCCACCATCATGCGGACCACCATGCCGTTCGTGTTACGATTCAGGGTGCTGTAATTGCCGTTCTTCGCCACCGGCAGGGCATTGTTTCCTGTTGCGCCAAAATTGCTGTCCGACTGAAAATGGCCGAGACCGAAGATATTTTCGCCTGCGGTGATATTGAATGCCAGATCCACGGTATAGCCGGTCGCATCGACCGAGGATATTGAGCTGATTTTGCCGGTATCCGGATTTTCGCCGAAGAGTGTAGCGCCGGCGGCGTTCAGGAAATTGACGGCGCCAGTCGCTTTTGTCACCACTGCCTGCAGGTTCGACACCTTGACCGTTACGGTTGAGGCGGTCGAATCAATGGACCAGGCAGGAGCAACAGGAAAGGTATCGGACGCCATGAGGCTCGCTCTCGTGGAAAAGGAGGCCGTCGGCGAATAGATCACCCTGATAATGGAACCCGTGCAGGCCTTCAGCTTCATCTGCCCGATAGCCATGGTAAAGAGGACGCCGTCGGTCTGCGGCACATACGATTGAACAGCAACCGGCGCGGCGAAAAGGCCGGTAGCCAATAGATAACCTCCAAGCAACGCCGACAGGATACCCGTTTTCTTGATCCCTTTCAATGAATCCCCCATACATCCCTCCTCTTGCCTACAATGTCTGAAATGAAAAGCCGTATTTCTTAATATTAAATTAAATTATAAAAAGGATCAGGCGGAATCCTATAAAATTACTTAAAGCAGATGATATAATAATTGATCGCAATGAAATTTTATAAAAAATCACTTTTTGGCAAGGAATTATAGAGAGGCGCCGCAGGCGCCTCTCTATGCAAGTCTTCGGGGCAGAATGCTCCCACTCTCGTCGCACTCTTACGGTGTCACTAATACTTGCGCAATATAGCTTTGTCGTGCACCGATGCATTGCACCATATAAATCCCAGCAGGAATTTTGGGCACGGATATTTCGACCGTCCCTGCCCCGGAGGTTCTTGCCGTAACGATGGTCCGTCCGCTCGTCGAGAACAATCGCACGGTGTATCGATCGTTTTCGGGCAGCGTGAGCATCATTCTGCCGTCACGGATTTCCGCATGCAGGGTAACCGATGCAGCACCCTGCGCCGCAGCCGCAGATCTCCGAACCGAAGCGCCATTCGGATTGGATAGAATAACCAGCATCACGCTGTAATAATGCTGTGAAAAAGCCTTGGTAAAGGTTGTCCCGGTAAGAGTAGTCGTGGTAACCGAATCATAATGAGCCAGATTCGAGGCCGCCCGGAGCGCATCCCACTGGGCATTGGATGGTACGGCAGGCTTATTTTGGCTCACCCATTGCGTATAGGTATTGCTGTGCGTGGTATCGACCAGGAAATCCTCCACATGGACCTTCCCCGGCGCCCAGGGGATATTATTGACGGTAAGGATAATGCTGTCCGTCGGCGCCGAACTCTGCGTCGTCGAAACGTAATGGTCGTAGATAAGTATCTGCATTGAATCATTGCTGCTGTCTGCGGTGGCGATCAAACTGACGCCGTTTGTCGCAGTAGCGGCAATGCCGCCGTAGGAGGAGTCTTCGAAGGCGCCTAATTTATGGAGCATTTTATAAGCCTGGAAAACTGGCTTGGGTATGTCCCAGGAGTTGGCGTAGTTCGGGGTACCCCTTAACATCATCCCAAAATTACCTTGTTCAAAGCTTATGGTACCATCCGCTATCATCTCCTCCTCATAAATATCGGAAATTGCCCAGTAGGCAAACGTGGGTGGCGGCGGATAATTCGGCCCGCCCTCATTCAGCAGATGGATGGTTCTGACCAGCCAGCTTGCACTTTGGTGCATGTCTCTGCACACGTACGCATCGTAGGTCGGCCCCATTTCGTCCTCAAAAACCGGACCGGTAAACCACGAATACTGTGACTTCATATCATCGGTGACACTTTGCTGAACGGTAGCCGAATTATTTGCGTTGAGGATGGCCCCTGTTATTTCGTTGGTTGCATTATCGGCATACCAATGGTAGGAGAGAAAATCAATTTTTGTTCCAACCTTGCCTGTTGCGGCATTACTGCCGGTGTGACAATGATTTAGCAGGTCGGGGAAATCGTCGCCGTCCTCAAAGATGTTCGTGCCTTCGCACGCCGGACCGCCTACCCGAACCAGGGAATCAGCTTGCTTCAAACCCTGGACGGTATAATCAAAAAGATCAAGATACGGCTCGGGAAAACCGGCATACCACCAGTCGGGTTCGTTCCATACCTCAAAGTACCAGTTGTTGCGGACCTCATTAACGCCATATCTTTTTTCACAATGGTTGACAATGCTGTCCATGAGCGCTACCCATGGTCCCCAGCCATACAGGGTCGGCGGCGATTTATTCGGAGAAACACCATTATAGTTGGCGCCAGTATTCAATTCAGTTGCGTTCGACGCAAGTGGCGGAGGCGTACAGCTGATTTCACATATCGGATGCATGCCAACGGCCAAACCGGTATCATAAACCTCGTCGAATCGGGTCCAGTTGAGGGTAAGCGTGGTGGCTGATGCAGCGGTGACGAGGCCGACGTCGGCATCCAGAACAGCATGGCCCCTCCAGTACTGAAAACCCGCCGAGTCGTGGCCGATCTTCAGCGCATTACCGATCCCTCTGCCCCAGTAGGATGTAATCAGAGTATTCTGATGATCGGTTGCTACCGCCTTTTCATAGAACCGGTTCCATGCCTGGGTACGTTTATTGCCCAGAACGGTCAAATTGTAGGTCGCGGCCTGCGCCTCGAACAGACCGGCGGCAAAAAACGCGACCATTACCGCAAAGAAAATAATTGTACGCTTCATTGACAACCTCCCTGTGTAAATTTAAATAAAAGTACCGTCGATTCAATTTCATCATTCTCTACGTTAAAAATCAAACCGCATCTTCAATGTCCACCACCAGTCACCGGGATTGAAGGTAACATCGGTCAAATCGTTGAAGTCATTTCCCAGTGGCTGACTGTAAGGCATCAAATGATCATTGGCCACCTGGCCGATGATGCTGACATGCGAAGCTATCGTTTTTTTTGCATACAGGGACCATTTGAATTTCGCATGCGACTGAACGGCTACGGGAACAGGACTCATATTATATAGCACATTGGTTATGCTGTTGGGATAGGGGCTATCCTGATATTCGAGTTCAAAACTGAGCACATCGAGCACCTTAAATGTAGGCAAATTGAATCCGGCCATCATGGGAACGCGCCACAATAGACTGTCATACCCGTCATGGTTCGCAGTATCAGGATCATGGTAATTCTTCAGGCCCAAAATCGCCGCCTCTCCATACAGCTTCAAATCTTCCTTGCCGAAAAGGTCAGCGAGAAAAGCATCCGCAGGAATAAGCCCTTTCACATCAAACGAGAACCGTGCCATGAGTTTAGTGCCGGCAAATGTGTAAGCTTTCCCTTGGAGGTTAGCTGTATCCGGAGTAGTGGGATCATTCCCAATAAAGAGTGCAGAATTATCTGCACCGACTGAAAATACATCGAATAGTTGTGCCCCCGCCCCGAAACTGAAAAGCCGCGGTATCGAATAGTCGGCAAGGTAGGAGAGCGACCAATCCTCATAGGGATAGAATTCCGTCTCAGTGGTCAATAAAAGGTCATGGTGAAAATAGCCCGGCCCTGCGGCAAGGGAGTTGCCGACACGAAAGCCTACCAGATCGGCGTACGGGCGATCGAACTCATTTATGATGGCCGCGGGGTAGCAATACGTCCGGAACAGGTACTCGCCGAGGTCGTTCACATCGGGATTGTATTTGTAGGGAAAGAATCCCGCCTCCACCTGGAAAAGGGGATGGTCGGCACTGCCGATGGTGTAGAGCGCTTCACCACGTTTGATCGTAAAAATCGTCTGGGGAAATCTCAACGAAATGTATTCATCATTTTGACCCTCTTCCTCTCTCCGGAAAGAGATTTGAAGCTGTCCCTCGCCAGCGACTAGTATGCGGAGATGATCGTTCACTGCGGCGTCGGCGCATAAGCCCATATAACCGGTTTCAAGCCAGTCACGATCCAATTTGACGCTTGCTGCATCGCTGTAACCCTTCATAACCTCCCCGGCCTCGAACGAGGCATAACCACTGATGATCGGCGTATAGTTCACGGCGGTATCGCCAGAAAAAGCCGCAGTTACTGAGAGCAATGCTACCGGCCCCATAAGTCGGAAATACCTCGAATTCATCTTTCTGACCTCCTTCTTTGACGAAAATGGTTAGGTAAAATCTACTAGATATTCTATCCTCCCCTGCGACGGAAAATCGCACTGCGCCATTAATCCTGATGACATGTTACAACCTTTGCCTCACCTTCGGATGCACTCCCCACCTGTGACAACGACGACACGTTATCGCAGACACGAAGTAGAAACTCCGTAAACCAGTCGATAAAACCTATGGAAATATTGGTTTTGCCGCTCAGGATTTGAGAAAAATGGCCCCTCGATTTTAACCCGATACGCCGGGCGATATAACGGTGTGAAAAATTTTTATTGGAGGATTTTTCCCCTTCGTAAAAATCCGACAAGAATATTCTGAAATCCGTGCAGTCAAAAACCCAAACCATTTCGCCCCGCCTTCCTTCCGATGTCTGAATATAAAAAAGCGGCAAGTTTTATACAATAAAATATTGCTAAAAACACGCTTAATAAATGAACACAATAAAGCACATAGTATACTGGAAAACATGCAATAATTTGATTTTTTAATAGGTTACATTCAATTATGCCTAATCGGGTTGTAGTATCAATCGAGCATCGGTTTTCTCATGGCATCCCACCGAGAGAAGTCTTCCGAGAAAAAGGAAACCCTTCGATGAGCAGTATATTTTTTCCTACCAATTTATTTCTTTATTTCAAAATAGGCATTATACCACGTTTATGTATTCATCGTCCTTCGCTGAAAGAAAATTAATTTTATCTTTTTCAAAATATTTATTTTATTATTACTACGTTACGTTGGAGGAGTGTGCGAGCTCTCTGACCTTGCATACCATCGTACATACGATGTCTTTAGGATGCGATTACATCAGGGGAAGCGGGTTTTCGTTTCCCCAAATGATGACGAGTCGGGAGGCGCTTCTCACCGAATCCAAGGTGAAACACCTACGTACAATAGTTCCAAATTGTATCTTATGATTGCCTTTATTATTGCCGCCGTCTTCCCGGGCGAAAGCCCGAATCGCACGTCAGGCGGGCCTTCTGCATTAAAGGAACGATCGGAGTCTTCATTATGCTGAGTCCGCAGTTCGAAGCAATGTCCCGTCCCGAGCTTACGGTTCTGCAGAGCCGGAACCTGCGCGCTCTGGTTGAACGGGTTTATGCGCGAGTGCCTTTCTATCGCAGAAAATTGGATGCAGCGGGGGTGAAACCGTCTGATATTACCGATATTCGCGATATCCACCTGCTCCCCTTCACGACTAAGGCTGAGATGCTCGACGTGTATCCCTACGGCCTTCTTGCTTCGAATATGAAAGAGATTGTCGAGATCCATACCTCATCTGGCACCACCGGCAAGCCGGTAGTCGATGCGTACACGCAGAAAGATATCGATATCTGGTCGGAAACCATGGGGCGAACCTTGTCCATGGCCGGAGCGACTTCCGAGGACATCGTCCAGAATGCCTACGGGTACGGCCTCTTTACCGGCGGTCTCGGTGTCCACTACGGCGCGCGCCGTCTCGGCGCCATGGTCATTCCAATCTCCGGCGGCAACACGAAACGGCAGCTTGCCGTCATGCAGGATTTCGGATCGACCATTCTCGCTTGCACCCCCTCGTACAGCCTGTACATGGCCGAGGTCGCCCGCGAAGAGAAGATCGATTTTTCTAAAATAAAACTTCGCGCTGGCGCATTCGGCGCGGAGTCGTGGAGCGACAACATGCGCCTCGAAATCCAGGAGAAACTGCATCTTAAGGCTTACGATATCTACGGCCTGACCGAGATCATCGGCCCCGGAGTATCGGCCGAGTGCGAATTCCAGAACCGGCTACACTTCTTCGAAGACCACTTTTACCCCGAGGTTATCAATCCGGCGACCGGAGAACCGGTTGCAGAAGGAGAGCGGGGAGAGCTCGTCATCACCACCATTACCAAGGAGGGAACGCCGCTTATCCGTTACCGGACTCACGATATCACCTTCCTCGACCGCTCTTCATGTCCCTGCGGCCGCACCTCGATGCGCATGAACCGCCTGCTCGGCAGAACCGACGATATGCTCATCATCCGGGGCGTTAATGTCTTCCCCTCGCAGATCGAAGAGGTCCTGCTCCGCCATGACGGCATCGAACCGCACTATGAGCTGCATGTCGAACGAAAGGGCAACCTCGATTCGCTGGAAGTGCATGTCGAGATGAGCGAAACGCTCTTTTCGGATGAGGTAAGAAAAATCGAGAAAACGGAACAGACCATCGAAAAAGAGCTCCGCGAAGCCCTGCTTATCTATGCATTAGTAAAACTCGTCGAACCAAAGAGCATTGCGCGGAGCGAAGGCAAAGCCAAACGGATTTTTGACAAGAGAAAACTGTAGCGGCGAACACCGGCAGGCTGCAAGGAGAACAAATCCATGATCATCAAGCAAATTTCGGTATTTCTGGAGAACAGGGCAGGAAGGTTGGCAAAGGTCGCCGAGGCGCTCAAGAACAACGGAATAAATATCCGCGCCCTCACCATCGCCGATACATCGGATTTCGGCATTCTTCGCATGATCCTCAGTGATCCGGACCTGGCCTATCAGGTGCTGAAAAAGGCGGGTTTTACGGTCAGGGAGAGCGGCATTCTTGCCATAGAAATCGCCGATCGCCAGGGGATCTTCTTTGAGTTGATGCAGCTCTGCGACGCAAACGGCCTGAATGTTGAGTATACCTACTCGTTTGTCGAGCAGGACTCTAAAAAAGCCATTCTATTCCTGCGATTCGAAGACAACGACAAAGCTTCGTCGCTCTTCCGGAGCAAAGGGTACAAGCTACTTACCGATGAGGAGATGCAGAGAATCTGATCACAACGAACTCGACGTAGACGCCTTTGTGATGTTGACGGTTAAAAAAGGCAAGGACCTTCTGTACAGTGACAAATACCCCCCAAGACAAGGAGAATATATGTTGAAATTTCGCAAGATACCGGCGCTGGTGATTGGTGCGGTATTTGTCCTGACTTTCGGCGTTGCTTTCATCCTCGCCGCAACGGCCCCCCCGGATCCCATAAAAATCGGCGCCATCTTCGCCGTGTCCGGTCCGGCATCGAACCTCGGCTCGCCTGAGGCAAACACGGCGGTGATGCTGGTAAATCGGATAAACGCCAAAGGCGGAATCAAGGGACATAAGGTGATCCTGCTCCTGCGGGACTCGGGCAGCGATCCGCAGAAAGCCATGTCGCTTGCAAAGCAGCTCATCGAAGAGGAAAAGGTATTCGCCATCATTGGCCCTTCCACGAGCGGGGAAAGCCTGAAGATCAAACAGCTCTGCAATGACGAACATACGATCCTGATCTCCTGCGCCGCGGCAGAAGGCATCACCAACCCGGTCGCGCAGTACGTCTTCAGCACCGCTCAGAAAGACGCCATGGCTGTGCGCAAAATTTTTGAAACCATGAAGGCGCTCAACTTGAGCCGGATCGCCATTGCATCAAGTAATACCGGCTTCGGCAAGGCCGGCAAAACGCAGCTCGAAAAACTGGCGCCCGAATTCGGCATCGAAATCCTGGCGGACGAGGTCTACGAAAAGGAAGCGACCGACCTGACCGGCCTGCTGACCAAGATAAAGGCGGCGAATGTCCAGGCGGTGGTTAACTGGTCGATCGAACCGGCGCAGGCTATCCTCGCGAAAAATATGCGGCAGATCGGCCTTGCGCTTCCGCTTTTCCAGAGTCATGGCTTCGCCAATATTCGCTATGCAAAAGCGGGTGGCGCCGCGGCAGAAGGCATATTGTTTCCGTCCGGATGCCTGATCGTTGCCGAGGCATTGCAAAAGGACAATCCCCAGAAAGCGGTACTCATGGAGTTCAAAAAAGAGTATCAAGCGGAATACAAGGAGGATGCAAGCACTTTCGGCGGTCACGTCTACGACGCGCTGATGCTGCTCTCCCAGGCCATTGAAACCGCACCCGACCTCGATAAAGAACAGGTGCGCAGCGCCCTTGAAAATATTAAAGGATACGTCGGCATTGGAGGCACGTTCACCCTGTCGCCGACCGACCACAACGGTCTTGATATAAACGCCTTTTCCATGCAGACGGTAAAGGGCGGAAAGTTCGTCCCCTATACCGGGAAATAATGCTTACGCCGCTCGCCGTCCGGCAGGGCGTCGGCGAGCGGCTTTATTGTGAATTTGTCAATTTTGCGACATCCTGACCGTCTATGTCCATCCCTCTCTTTCTGCAATATCTCTTTTCAGGCATCACCTCCGGCAGCATCTATGCCATCATTGCCATCGGGTTCAATATCATTTACAACACCACGGGTATCATCAATTTCGTGCAGGGCGAATTCGCGATGCTGGGCGGCATGACCGCCATAAGTTTCAGCCGCTTCATGCCGCTGCCCGCCGCTATTGCTTGTGCCGTAGCAGTCACCGCCATTACCGGCGGATTGCTTGAATTCATTTTCATCCGGCCCCTCAGAAACCCAACGGTCATCCAGATGATCATCGTCACCATCGGCCTGTCAATCCTTATTCGTGAATTTGCGCTGCACATCTGGGATGAGAAAGTACATTCGCTTCCTTATTTTACCGGCAATGAGATTTCCTCCATCAGGGTTTTCGGCGCTTACCTCTCACCCCAAGTCCTCTGGGTTCTGGGAATCTGCGCATTCTTGGTTATCGGGCTTGGCCTCTTCTTCGCGCACACCGCGGCGGGCCGCGCCATGCGGGCCTGCTCTGCGGACAGCATTGGGGCGACGCTCTGTGGTATCAACACCCGCAACATGGTGACCATGTCATTCATGATCAGCGCCTCGATCGGCGCGCTTGCGGGCTGCGTTGTATCGCCCATTACGCAGACGACGTATGATTGCGGTATGCCGCTCGCCGTCAAGGGATTTACCGTTGCAATTATCGGCGGGCTTGGCAACAGCACCGGCGCCGTCGCCGCCGGGCTTCTGCTCGGCATCGTCGAAGCATTCTGCGTCGCTGTCATGCCCATGGCCTACCGGGATGTCGTCGTCATTGCCATCCTCCTCATGGCGCTCTCCTTTAAGCCCTCGGGCCTTTTCGGAAACTCGGCGTCGCACGCCTTGAAGGAGTTCTGAGCGTGCAACGATTCGCCTTTGTCGTTATGGCGGCCAGCATTATTGCCATTCAAGTTGCAACCACCATGACCGGGTCGGAGTTTCTTCTGACCCAGCTTATCATGGCAGCCTGGTACTCCCTGGTCGTGGTCGGTCTCTGCCTGCTCATGGGCTATGCCGGACAGATCTCCCTGGGTCATGCCGCCTTCTTCGCCATCGGCGGCTATACAACCGCGGTTTTATCGACCGTAAATTTGCTTCCTTTGAAGAACGCTTTGCCCCTTAAAATGCTCGCCTCCCTCGGCCTGACCAAGGGCGGAACCGACCCGTGGGGATGCGAGGTGCTGCATCTGTCACCCTGGATATCGCTTCTCGCCGCCGTGACCGCGAGTGCGATCGTAGCCTATGGCATCGGCATACCGATACTGAGGCTCAAAGGCCACTACCTGGCAATGGCGACCCTCGGGGTCGGCATCATCACCTACCGCATCGCGCTCGGCACTCCACTCCTGGGCGCCGCCGACGGGTTGTCGGATGTGCCCCCATTTCCTTTTTTCGCAGGTCTCGCGCTCGACGGCACTCGGGCGCACCGCCTTTTCAGCTACTACTTCTCCTGGTCGATCGTCCTGATCGTCATGCTTCTTCTCGTCAACCTGATCGGCTCGCAGGCCGGCAGGGCTCTACGGGCAATCCATGGGAACGAGGCGGCGGCGCAGGCCATGGGGGTCGATACCGCGCGTTACAAACTCCATCTGTTCGCACTGAGCGCAATCATCGCGGCCATAGCCGGTGTTTTCATGACCCACTACAGCGGCGGCATCGGCCCGGCCGAAACGAGCGTCATGAAATCCGTCCGTTATGTTGCTATCGTTGCGGTCGGCGGCATGGCAAACGTGTGGGGAGCGCTCATCGCAGGGACGATCTTGAATTTTCTGTCACTACGCGGCTTCTTCGGAACTTACGACGATGCGGTTTTCGGCGCGGTGCTTATCGTCATGATGCTGTTCGCGCCAAATGGAATGGTAATGAGGAAAAAATCATAGGGGCGACCACGGGGCTCCCCAACAAATGCGATTTCGATATGATGGTTACTCCACGAGACCGACAATAATGGCCCTCCTCGAAGTAAAAAATCTCAGTAAATCCTTCGGTGGCCTTCACGCCGTCAGGGAGGTGAGTTTTTGCGTGGAGAGAGGGACCATCCACGGCATCATCGGGCCGAACGGAGCGGGCAAGACCACGCTCTTCAACTGTATTGCAGGCAGTATCAGGCCCCTCTCCGGCGGAACGATCGTGTTTGATAACCAGCCTATACACTCCTGCGCGTCCCACGAGATTGCCCGTTACGGCATTGCCCGCACCTTCCAGACCATCAAGCTTTTCCCCCGCATGACCGTGCTCGAAAATGTGATGATAGGGTGCCATACCCGCAGTCGCGGTTCCATTCTTTCCGGCATGTTTTCGCTTCCGTCTACCCGTGCTGTCGAACGGTCGATCCGCAACGCCGCCATGGAAGAGCTTGCCATAGCGGGAATCGCCGACCTCGCTGCGTCGGACGCACAGCAACTGTCGTTCGGCCAACAGCGGAGCGTGGAGCTCGCTCGCGCGCTGTCCCTTAAGCCGCAGCTTCTGCTCCTTGACGAACCGGCGTCAGGGCTTACCATGCACGAAATCGACCGAATGGGCGAACTCATCGGGCGCCTCCGGAACTCCGGCATCACGGTCCTCATCGTGGAGCATGACATGTCGCTCATTATGACGATCTGCGACAGGCTTCTCGCGTTGAGCTCCGGTCGTACCATAGCCGAAGGCACACCACACGAGGTGCAGACCCATCCCGAGGTCATACGCGTATACCTGGGAGGCAGGTGATGCTGCGCGTGAGGAACTGCGAATCGGGATACGGCAAGCTCCGTGTTCTCAAAGGCGTGTCGCTCCATGTGGGAGCGGGAGAAATCGTTACCATCATTGGCGCGAACGGCGCGGGCAAAACCACCTTGCTTCATACCATCGCCGGCATTCTGCGCCCCCGCGCGGGCGATATCACCTTCAACGGCGCCAACCTGAAGGGTGTGCCCGCCCATGCAATCGCCTCACGCGGCTGCCGCCTGATCCCCGAAGGCCGCCGCATTTTCGCACCCATGACGGTTGAGGAGAATCTACTCATCGGCGCGCATATCCACATCAAACGACGAGACTTTGCTTCCGTTAAACGCGGACACGAATACGTCTATAAACTGTTTCCGGTGCTGAAGGAGCGAAGACGGCAACTCGCCGGAACGCTTTCGGGCGGGGAACAACAGATGCTCTCCATTGGCAGGGCGCTCATGGGCAATCCAAGCCTCATGATGCTCGACGAGCCATCAACCGGGCTAGCGCCGCTCGTGGTGAAGAGCATCTTCAACGTTCTGGCCGAGTTGCGAAAAGAGGGCACGACCATGCTGCTTATCGAACAAAATGCAAGAGCCGCCCTTTGCATCGCTGATCGCGGCTATGTCATGGAAACCGGCGCCATTGTGCTGGAGGGATCGGCCGGCGATCTCCTGAACAATAACGACGTCCAGCGCGCCTATCTAGGCAAAGAGTACCGCAGTATCGACGAAAGGTAAAGGAGAATACCTATGAACGGCGAAATACTGGCGCGCGATGAGTTGCGCCAGCTCCAGATCGAACGATTACAGACTACCTTGAACCGGGCCTGCCGGAATGTCGCCTTTTACCGCCAGGCCTTCGATGCGGCCGGGGTCGACCCCGGGACAATCCGGGACCTCGACGACCTCCGGCGACTGCCCTTTACCACTCGGGAGGACCTCGCGGCAAGTTACCCCTACGGCATGTTCGCGGTACCGCTCAAGGATATCGTGCGCGTCCACGCCGCATCCGGGACCTCCGAGCGGCCCATAGCTCTCGGGGCAACCCGGAACGACATTCTGCACTGGTCGCAACTGACAGCGCGGCAGCTGGCGGCCTCGGGCATCACCGAACACGATGTAGTCCAGATTGCTTTCAGGTACGGTCTTTCCTCGGGCGGACTCGGCTTTCACTACGGCGCGGAAAGGATTGGCGCATCGGTCATCCCCGCGTCGTCGGGCCACAACGTCCGGGAGCAGGTGATCATCATGCGCGACTACAAGGCGACCGCGCTCGTGACCATGCCTACCCATGCCGCATCCATCGCCGCAGCCATGGAGGAGATGAACATTCACCCCGACCGCCTCAACCTCCGCGTCGGCCTCTTCGGCGGAGAACCGTGGACCGAGTCGCTGCGCGAGCACCTGGAACGCCGCCTTCACCTTGTCGCCTACGATACTTACACGGTTGCAGAAATCATGGGCCCCGGCATCGCTGCCGAGTGTTCCTGCCGCAAAGGGCTGCACGTGAACGAAGATCACTTCATACTTGAAATTATCAATCCCGCGACCCTTGAACCGGCTTGCCCGGGCGACGAGGGTGAGCTTGTGTTCACGACCATCACCCGTGAGGGATTCCCGGTCATTCGCTACCGCACCCGGGACCGCGCCCGCCTCCTTGAAGGTCCCTGCGCCTGCGGCCGCACCATTGCCCGCATCAGCCGGATCGCCGGGCGGACCGACGATGCAATCTTCGTGCAGGGCAACCGGGTGCTGCCCGAAGCGCTCCGGGAAACGCTATTCGCAACCATGAAGAGCCGGCCGGCCTACTGCCTTCTGGTGAACCGTAAAAACGGCATCGACGACGCTGAACTCCAGATCGTTCTCTCTAATGTAAATAGTGTGGTGGATGAGTGGAAGACGCTGGAAAAGCTCCGCAACGACGTTGCCGCCCGGCTTGTCGAGGCGTTTGCCGTCGAAGTCCGGGTCACGTTTGTCGAAGCGGGGTCGCTGCAATGCGGCAAAGGCGAAGGTGCCGCCGTGGTGGATAAAAGAAGGTAACGGCAAAGGCGTTTAAGCATATATATGTGTATATGCGGGAATGCAGGAAGAAGAACGGAATAAATCAATCGCGCACGATGCCGGGTAAATTTACCCGTAGAGACGTAGCGCGTTACGTCTCTACGCGCTACGTCTCGATAATAAGCCGGTTGGAAAGGATCAGAATGTACCCGTGAAGATGAGCTCCGGGCGCGTGAGTTCCAGGTAATTCAAGCCGGTCTCCGGATGCTCGTAAAAGACCCGAATGCGCGGGCAGATCGAATAATTTTTGCTCAGGAATATCGCATATTTCAGGTCGTAAAACCAGAAATTACCATTATCAAGAGCATTGTCTTTATTGATATTGGTACTCATATTAAAATCAAAATCGAATTTTCCGGGACCGATCATGACCGTGGTCCCGAGATTGACATTGGCACCCCGATAATTATATTGCGTATCCAGAGTCATTACTCCAGGCTCGGTTACCGGATTTGCCTCGACCATTTCGCCGTTCTGATAAGAATTGCTGTTTGAATTCTGGGCATAACCAAAACTCCCTCGCAGGGAAACATCACTGCAGATTTTGTAGCCGAGATCGAGGCCGATCCCGAGTTCAGGATCTCCTTCATTCGTTACAGGGTTGTAACTTCGATCGGGAATGATAAATCCCTGAGGCGTTGCCCTGAACCCTCCTGCGGTAATCGGCACTTCGAGCAGATACTCTATTGCGGGATGGTTGGTGACCATATCATCGGTAAGGGGTATGGCGGGGCTTGGAACCCACTGGAACATGGTGGTCATGGCATTGACCCCGACATTGACCGGGCCGCTTACAATCGGCACGCCGATTTTCAATCCGGTCTGGCTGAAGTTGGTGACCACTCCCCAGGGAATAAAGGCCGTATACTCGTACGATTTATTGTTTATGATCGATTCGCCGAGCAGATCCATGAGCGCATTGCCGCCTACCGGAATGATACCCGCGGCGATATGCATATAGCCGGGGTTCCACTGCGCATAGGCAAGATCAAAAAACGGGGTGGCAGCATCCCGGTAGGGAATCTGGGGCAGGGGGGAAAAGAAGTTGCCGGGGATTCCGGTGGCGACATCGGTCCCATACCAATCGTTTCCCAGCTCGAACTGAACGAGTACATCCTTGGTGGGAGTTGCCTTCACCCCGATTTTATACCCCAGTTGATAAGAAAGGGTGTTGTCGTCTGCATCGAGATCCGCAGTCGTCTGGGTAGAGAGAATATCATCCCGGAACCTGAACATGGCCATCCCATACCAGGTTACCGGCATTCCGCCGATATCCGTCGTCGTGCTTGTCGATGGAGTGACCACCAGGGGAGGGGCCGTCTGGGCAACAAGCCCGGTAACTGCAACCACTGCAACCGCTACGCATGCAAAAAATTTGGAATGCATGAAACCTCCTTGAGTTTGAGGGGGGGTCGATACGCTTCAGCTGGCTTTTAATATTCAATATTATCGCGGAACATTATTCTAACCGTATTGTAACAATATAATTATCCGCATTGTAAGATTATGACAGAAGATTTTCAATAGTGTGTTTCAGATCGTGGGATTCGGACGTTCCGACAACCACCATATACAGAAATGAGGACGACGCAAGCGCCCCCTTGCAAATTGAATGAACTCTCCATCTCTTCGCCTATACAATCCAAAGGCCATCACTATTGCGTCCATTAAACCGGATTCTGGCGGCTTAATGGGAAACTCTCCAACCCCTCCGCCATATCCGCCACGAGCTCCTTCTTCCGGTAGGCAAGGCCTTGGAAAACAGCCAGAAGAACGCCCTGACTGTCGGTCACGTGCACGGTGCAGGAAGCAAGCTTCGCACTCGTGGAGATCTCCCTCGCCTCGGCATAGATGATACCCGAGGAGACGGATTTTACAAAGGTGATGCTGGCGTTGATGGCCACGGTGACGATGCCGTGGGAGTTGACCGCCGCCGCAAAGGCGAGGTCGGCGAGGGTGAAGATCGCCCCCCCCTGCGCAATGCCGACGCCATTGTGATGACGCGGCGTTATGTCCACCGATACCTTCGCATACCCTTCGGCAATACCGAGAAGTTTCACCCCGGCATCGGCCGCGAAACGATCGTTTTCAATCAGCCGCCGTACCGCATCGAATCCCATAATCACGCCCCCTGTGGAATAGGGTGCATCCGTTCGCACCCCGTCCGCGAGAACTTATCGCGGTAATGTGTTATAAATTATATCATTAATGCCGATACTAAGAACAAAAAAACGCGGAAGTGGTTTCTTTGGGTCAAATAGCCTGAATCGCTGTTTCGATTTCCACCTCATTCTCACCCCTTATAACAAGATGCACCGGGTAGGAGACCAAACCATAAAAACAACCTATACGACTATGGGGCGCACTCCACTCAATCGATATTTCCACGCGGAAATTTTGGTAGATTAGCCACGTACGGAGTGGCTTCAAGCAAAAATAATTTTCTCGCTAAAAGGCCTCTACTATAGCACTGATCTAAATTATATTCGATAACCGAAGATATTACCAAAAGGGTAGTGCTAGAAACTCAACCTTTAATCATCAAACGGCTATTTCAATTATTGATTTTTTGCATTAAAAGGACTAAATATGCCCGTACAACATTTTGCGGCTAATATTCATGATACTATATTTTTGTTACAAAAATTATGTGACTCAATGAAAATTACAGCGCTTCCTAATCTCTCAACAGCTAGACACGTATCTGTCGATAGTGTTAGAGGTTGGGCAGATTATGTCTTGGCAATAGGCACTATTGTATCTGTTATCCTAGCTGGGGCTGCACTTCGTATTTCGCATCAATCTACGCAAGCCGCAATTAAAAGTTCAGAAGCCGCAATGCAAGCGCTTAAAGAAACTGAAAAACATCAAAAATTATCTGCTACACCATTTCTTTGTGTTCGTAAAGACTATTCTAAACTCATTGATAAACAACTACCATTTAATACAACGATAATTGAACTCCATAATGACGGAATCGGCCCAGCAATTATTCAAGAAATCGAAATAGAAATTGACGAAAGGGTAGTTGATTGCTCAAATTTTCCCTATGCGGCTAATATGCATAAGGCTTTAAAATCTACAAAAGAATATTCCTGGATTGCGTCTTCAATTGATAAAGGCTTCATTCCTGTAGGGGGGAATGGTTTCCCTTTTATTGGCGTTAGTGTACTTAAAGAATTAAGCCTTTCTGATATAAGGGAGATTATAAGAGTTTCAGATAGCTTCGTTGTTAAAATTAAGTATCAATCCATTTATGGTGAACCATTCGAGTTTAAGTTGTAGGTATTGAAATCCTAACAAAGTGCAAAATAAGATCGCCAAGTGAATAATAAACTTTTACTACGAATATTGCGGAACATAATAAGTAAAAATGGGAATAAAAATGATTTTGCAAAAGGCATGAATTTGGATTTTGCGTCTTTTCCCCCTGGATAAATGCAGAATTTCACACATCTCCCTGGAGACAACATGAAATATATCGCCGGAATCTGTTTTGTCGCGTGTTTATGTGTCCGTAGTTTTTCACTGACCGTGGATAATTTTCGAAACCTTGATTCCACCAAAGCAACGAGAATAAGCCTTCCGGACCTGGTTGATGCAAAATATCTTCTCGATGAACGGATAAATTATTTATTAAAGTACGACGCGAACGACTCGTCCACGGCCATAGAAAAATGGCAATCGGTAAAAGCAATCGTTCTATCCCGAATCGACTATTTAAAGGTTGAATGGCCTTTAGTGCATTTTGATCTCGACTCCGCTGGAATCGCGGCGATGGACCGCCAGGACCTGTTGAATGCAAAACGCGTGATCGATGACCAGATACATAATCTGAATGTGACAACCCCATCGGACCCGGAAGCGTTGAAAAGGTGGCAATCGATACGGGATATGGTCGTATCACGTAAGATTAACGGTAAAATTCTGGCGAAGGGGTTCTAAAACTATCGGTTATTTAACGACCGGAAAATCATCGGGGGAACACCGATTAATAACCTTTGAAACCGCTTGAAGAGGCAACGAAGAAAAAACTACCACGGGCGGCCGCGGACAACCCGAAAACCACGGTTAAACTGTCCTTAAAATAGCAAACTATTCGGCAAAAATCGCAAATCACACGCACCGTTATAGGAAGAAGAGCTTAAAACATAAAAAGGGACGGCTCGCTGAGAGTCGTCCCTTTTTAAATACTTGCGACACTATTGCATACTATGCCTATCGTACGTTGACAACTTCCTTCGTTTCCTGCATTTCGCCAGCCCGGATCTTCAGGAAGTAGACCCCGGTGGATGCCTTAGTCCAATCATGGAACAAGGTATGACTCCCCGCGGCCATTTCTCCCCGCAGCAGGGTAAACGACTCACCCTTCGGATTGACCAGCGTTACCGCGACGTTGTTCGCTTGCGGCAAGGTGTAGGAAATCATGCCGGATTTCATATTTACGGCGATGCCGAACGCGGATTTCGCCGGCTGGGCAAGGTGGTCAACCCCGACGGTTGAAGTTCCTACTTCTATTAATACGCCGGTATTATCGATCGTGAGGGTGCTGCCGAACGTGATCTGGTACTCGGACGTATCGGCGATGTTGACCGCAATCGTGGCCGCTACGGGGCTGCCGCCTGCGGCAGGCTTAACAACCGCAACGTTTTGCGCGAACAGCTTCTTCGTATAGAAGGTGTTGAACTGCATCGGGTTATCGAACCGGATAACGAAACGCTGGTAGTTCGGGGTCGATGTCGTGACTGCCTTGTAATCTACGGTGCCGCACGAAATCGGGTTGATGAGCGGCCCGGAAACAAGCGAGTCCATTGCATATTGCGCACTCGTCGGCAGCGATGGCTTGAGACGGAGTATCTTCGCGTTGACATCGATTGAAAAACCCGTAATGCCGAAAAGAGCGGCAAAGCAGGCCGGCGGGTTCATATACCGGTCGATACCCCAATCCGTACCGTTTCCCGCAACGCTCATTTTGCACGGCATATTATAAACCCTCGCGTACTTGCTGAACATATCGTTCCAGAAGGCTTGCAGCGCCCGCATGCTGACATCGGGCTGATTGTGGCCGAATGCGGTGCACAGTTCGCCTGCCCCATAGGAGCCATAGGTGATATAACTGGATGGACTGCCGCCCATATTACAAAAAGTCCCGGTTGGAGTGGGGCCCGTGCAATTAACATCCGCGTCAGCCATCATGATCGAATAGGCCGGCGGATTATCATGATCCAGGCATGCATCATAAATGGACAGGAGAGAGCTTTCGATCCTGTATTCAGGATGAATCGGACCAAGCCCGCACACGTCGGCGGCCCACTGCCCGATAAGCTCACCGTCCCATATGGCCTTTCCATTAGCGTTAGTGATGTTTGACGAGCCGGTGTAATGGCCGAGCCTCCCGGTTACAGTGGGGGTGGTAGAGTCCCATAAGCCGCTGCTGGCGTAGGTAGTGTTGGTGGCCCGCTCAAAACTTTCGGAGACCGTATCGTAGCGGCCCATGTAGGCGGTTGTGTCCGCCGCCGAGCCGGCCGCAACTGCGGTCTTCGCCGCAGCTTTCAATGATGCGATATACAGTTCGTCTTCATACTCTTTTGAGGGAATGACCCACCCGTCCGCTTGCGGATTATCGAACGTGGTGACATAGTTGTCGTCGCAAAGGCCATCGGTGGTGGTCGTATTCAGGGTTCGCATGCCGGCGATCGCATTTTTAATATCGGGATACAGCGTCGTGAGCTGGGCGGTGTTTCCGGTCCACTGATAAACCTTGTATGTCTCAAGAATGAACTTCGGCCCCACGTCAACGCGGTAATCGGTGCCTTGTTCGCCAAACATGTGGTCGAACAAACCGTTAGGCTGCTCCGAGCTGGTCATGCGGGCGACCTGGGACCATTCGGCCTGCGGCGCGAAGCACGACAGGGCGAAGTTACCATGGTATGCTTGATCGTTGCAACCTATGGTGCCGCCGCTGCTGCTCATGGATTCCTCCATGCCGTAGCTGCCCGTAATGCCGTTGGCTGTCGGCGTTGTCCATTCTGTATTGCAAGTGTACACGTAAAGGCAGTTGATGACGAGATCCTGGAGCCAGGACGGAAGATTTGAATTCAAAATCTTATTGTGCCAGTTGTCGACCAGGGCTTCCAGAACAGCGGCGCTGTCTATGCCGTAGGTCGCTATCCCCTGGGCGCTGGTCAAATAATTGGTATAGTACCCATTGGTAACATTGGTCCAAGATACGCAAAAGGTAATGGTGCGGCTCGAATTGGGCCCGACGACAACGCGCTTGGCAATAACACCGGCGCCGGTGTTATTGAGCATCCCGGTCGTGGTGAACGTGGTGGTGGAACTGCCGCATGTGATGCTGTCGGCGGCATTGAGCTTCGTCGTATCGGCCATGACGCAGACAGTACTGCTCTTTATTCCAGCCACCCTGCCATTCACGAGCACGGAGCTCGAGTTTGCCCCGTTGGAAAGGGCGATCGCCGCAGTGTCGGTCGAGGTCGAGTTGTTCGTGAGCGTGAACTTGTAAATAGCGATGGGCAGCGATGAGTTCATATTGTCGCTGGCGATGCCGGCGCCGGTGATAATGGGCGAAAAGCACTTGAGCGCCACGCTGTCATACATACCGGTCTGTTTATACCCCATGAATACGGTCGGCCAGTAACCGGTAAAGGTAGTGGTCATGCTTCCCGCGTTCTGTAATGTCGCGGAAAACACCGTTGCTCCCCGTTTCTCAAAAGCGATACAAAGCGGATAAGCGTTGGCATCCGACGTTGTGAGGACCCAGGACTGATTATAGGTACCATCCGGGCAAAGATTGAAGTTCCCGGCGCCGATTCCTCCCATGGGCATACCCAGCGGGTAGTTCCCACTGGAGTTTTGAGAATCAGCTAATGAACCGCCGCAGGTCCAACCATAGCTTGCGCCGCAAAACACCGCCGCAGCGATCAACACAGCGCCTGCAACAACACGAGATCTTACCATATACCCTCCGTTTTTAAGAATAAGGTCTAATTCAGGTTAGCAGGGTCCGGTTAAGCTGTTATTTATTTGATCTCAATATACTATTTAAGAATAACTATGAAAAAGAGAAAACAACCTTAGAAAAATTAAGAGCTTATCGAAGACAAAATTCATCGACCGGACGCAAAGAAATTTAGTAGATTTATTCTACTATGACTACTTGTACCTCACGCCGGCTGCTGTCCGGCGATGAAGCGCTTGCGCGCGGGGCTTTTGAAGCCGGAGTCAAGGTCGCATGCGCCTATCCCGGCACTCCCTCAACGGAAATCCTTGAAAATCTCTCGCTCTACGCGGAAATCGACACCCAATGGTCGGTCAACGAGAAAGTCGCCTTCGAAGTTGCCTATGCCGCGGCAATCGGCGGAGTCCGAAGCCTCTATGCTTCCAAACATGTCGGCCTCAACGTGGCCATGGATCCGCTCATGACCTCCTCCTACGCCGGTGTGCTGGCGGGCTTCGTGGTGGTGGTGTGCGACGATCCCGGCCTGCACTCCTCGCAGAACGAGCAGGATTCCCGCTGGGTGAGCATGTTCGGCAAACTCCCGCTTCTCGAACCGGCGAGTCCGTCCGAGGCGTATGAGTATGTGCAGGAGGCCTTTTCCATCAGCGAAAAGTACGACACCCCGGTCCTCCTTCGCATGACCAGCCGGGTCGCGCACACAAAAGAGGATGTCAGGTGCGGCGAGCGGGTCGAACATGCGCCGTTTGAGTTCAAGATCGATGCGGCAAAATATGTCATGGTGCCGAAAAACGCCTATCGCGCGCACGTAAAGGTTGAGAAGCGGCAGGCGATGCTTGCGAAGTTCGCCGATGCCACCTCGCTCAACCGCATCGAACCGGACCGTTATCAGGGAAAAGGTTCGATCGGATTCATCACTACGGGCGTTTCTTACTATTATCTCAAGCAGCGGTTTCCGGACGCACCGATCCTGAAACTCGGGTTCAGTTATCCCTTTTGCGACGAAAAAATCGCGGCCTTCGCAAAGACCGTCAACGAGGTTTTCGTGATGGAGGAGCTTGATCCAATCATCGAAGAGCACTGCCGGACGCTCGGCATCGCGGTCCGCGCGAAGCATCCAAGCTTCAGGGTCGGCGAACTCCGTCCCGAGTTCATGGAGTCCATTGTCGAAGGAAAGGAGAAGGGGGAAGACCTACCCACGGCGCGACGCCCGGTGCTCTGCCGCGGCTGCCCCCATCGTTTTGTTTTTACCCTCCTGCGCAAGTCAAAGGCAATCGTGGCTGGCGACATCGGCTGCTATACGCTCGGCTCCTCTCCTCCCCTGTCCGCCCTTCACACCTGTATCTGCATGGGCGCCTCAATCACCTTTCAGGAGGGGCTGCGACGCGCCCTGCCCGGAAGGAAAATTGCGGGCGTCATCGGCGATTCGACCTTCATCCACTCCGGGCTGACCGGCATCATCAATGCGGTGTACAACCGGGCGAAGGGGCTCATTATTATCCTCGACAACAGCACGACCGCCATGACCGGCGGCCAGAACCATCCCGCTACGGGGGTCACCATTACCGGCCAGCCGACGAAAAAGTTCGTCATCGACGAGGTGATCAAAGCCTGCGGCGTCGATCATGTGGATGTCGTTTCCGCCTACGATTTGAAAACCCTTGAACCGCTTATCAAGGAGCGCCTCGCCGAAGATGCGCTGTCGGTGATCGTTGCCCGGGCGCCCTGCCGCCTGATCGACCGGGATTCGCGTCCCGCGCCGGCGTACGATAAAGACAAATGCAAGACGTGCGGCACCTGCCTCTCCATTGACTGCCCGGCAATCACCGAAACAGCCGGCGGCTATATTGAAATCGACCGCGACACCTGCATGGGCTGCCACCTCTGCGCGGAGGTGTGCCTCCCCGGCGCGCTGACGCGGACGCGGGTTGCGGGATAAGTGGTTTATACAATAAGGGAATAATGCATGGATCAAGTAACAACCGGCGTTCTTTTCTGCGGTATTGGCGGTCAAGGGGTCCTGAAGGCCTCGGAAGTTCTCGGCGTCGCGGCAATGCTGAGCGGTGCGCGGGTCAAAAAATCCGAAGTCCACGGCATGGCGCAGCGCGGCGGATCGGTGGAATCGCATCTCATCTTTGGCCAGACGGTGTACTCCCCGCTCATCATTCCGGGCGAAGCCGATTACCTCGTCTGTTTCCATGCGAACGAGGGGAAACGCCTCGCCCACTTCCTGAAAAAAGACGGGGTCAGTCTCCTGCCTTGGCTCAAGGACGCCGAAAATCTCCCTGATTCACGGTATATCAACACCTTTCTTCTCGGGGTGCTCAGCTCCATGCTGCCGATCGCCAAAGAACATTGGATGACCGCCATCGAAACCGTGGTGGCGAAAAAAATCGAGGAGAATAAAAGAATCTTCGTCCTCGGCATTGACCGGGGTAAACGGTAAAGAAGATAAAGGCATAGCACACTACGTCTCTACATATATAAACCATTATGGAAATACCATTCTACGACTATCCTACCGAGACCCTCGACCGGCATGAACTCGCCTGTCTGCAGCTTCATCGGCTTCGCTTGTCGGTGGAGCAGGCACGGAATTCGCCATTCTACCGGCGGCGCCTCGGGGAACATGGCTTCAATTCGATCTCGTCGCTCAACGATCTGCAGCGGCTGCCTTTTACGGTCAAGGACGATCTTCGCGCCGCATACCCAAGCGGGCTGCTGGCCGTACCGCGGGAAGAGGTTGTGCGGGTGCATATGTCAAGTGGAACCACCGGCGCGCCCACGGTCATCTACCACACGGCAAAGGATCTGGAAACGTGGACCGATCTCATGGTCCGTTCCATCGCGGCGACCGGCGTTACCAGACGCGACGTGTTTCAGAACATGATGACGTATGGCCTCTTCACCGGAGGGCTGGCGCTCCATTACGCCGCCGAGAGTATGGGCATGATGGTCATTCCGGCCGGGTCGGGTAACACCAAACGGCAGATCAAGCTCATGAAGGATTTCGCCACCACGGTGGTGCACGCCACACCAAGCTACCTGCTCCACCTGTATTCCGCGCTCGAAGGCGAAGGAGTATTACCGGCCGATCTTGCGCTTGGGAAAGCGTTTCTCGGAGCCGAGCCCTATTCCGAAAGCACCCGGCTGAAGATCGAAGCGCTTATGGACATCGATGCTTATAATTCCTATGGGTTAAGCGAGATGAACGGCCCTGGCGTCGCATTCGAGTGTGTTCACAAGGCGGGTATGCATGTCTGGGAGGACGCCTATCTCATCGAGGTTATCGACCCTCATACGCTTGAACTGGTTCCGGATGGCGTCGAGGGAGAACTCGTTTTCACCACGCTCAGGCGCCAGGCCACTCCGCTCCTGCGCTACCGGACGCGCGATCTGTCCGCCATCATTCCCGAACCGTGCGCCTGCGGCCGAACCCACCGCCGTATTGCGCGCATCAAGGGACGCACCGACGACATGCTCATCATCAACGGCGTCAATGTGTACCCCTCGCAGATCGAGGGAGTGCTCATGAAAATCCGTGAAACCGGCTCGAACTACCAGATCGTGGTCGAGAAAGAGGGAGCGCTCGACCGGATGATAGTGAGAACGGAGGTAAGCGGCGAGCTTTTCACGGGTGACCTCCGCTCCCTCGAAGCGGTACGGTGCAAGATCGGCAACCGGCTGAAAACAGAAATCCTTATCCACCCCTCGGTCGAACTCCACGAACCCGGTGCCCTACCGGTCTCCGAAGGCAAGGCAAAACGTGTGCTTGATATGCGGCCTGCGATTTGAAAATTTTGAATAAGAAATTGCGGTATTGCTCAGCAGGTATGGAAAGACATGTGAAATCTTTCAAAAAACGCCAGAAATCTATAACTAATTAGCAAAGCCTATTTTCATTATTTACCATTCTGGCGTTCCTGCCGACTCGCCATTCCTCTGTGCTCTCACCTCGTGAGCTGGTATTTTCAGGCCTCTGCTTCGCTTTGGCCAGCAAACGCTGTCGCCCACGTTGCACCTGACTGTCCTGCATGTTGCAATTAACTATCTTTCTCAGTCTAACAATATTTGGTCTCTCAATATTAATATACGGTACAGAAATGAAGAGCAATTATTTCTTGTCCAACCTTTTTTCCAATCCCGCTGCATGAGGCGATAATGTACGCCTGTTACAATGCAGCTACCGGTTCTATCCTGTGAGGTGATCGTCTTATGGCGGCTATGAAAGATGTACGTGATCGAAAACAATTCGCCCGGCCGTTTGCCGGAGTATGGATACATACCGGGGCAGCGTTTGCACTTGCTCTTTTTTGCATGACTTTATCCTGCAAATCGTCGTCCGAAGGTTCCGCATCAAGCGGCTCCTCGTCCGGGCATTCCTCCCGCCGGGGAGACAATGCAGCCAGTCAGCTGGTTCCGGTTGTCGCCATCCCCGCAGTCACCGGAAACATTAACATTTACCTTACCGGAATCGGTTCGGTAGTCCCGCTCCGGACGGTTACGGTAAAAACCTTGGTCAACGGGCAGCTTCAGCAGGTACTCTTCAAAGAAGGCCAGCTTGTCCGAAAGGGTGACCTGCTGGCGGTGGTTGACCCCCGGCCGTTCGAAGCGCAGATCATGCAGGCCGAGGGTGCGCTCATACGGGATACGGCCCTTTTGGCGAATGCACGGATCGATCTCCAGCGTTATGAAGTGCTTTCGAAGCAGGACGCGATTCCTGAGCAACAGCTCGCCACCCAGCAGGCTCTCATAGTGGAGGATGAGGGTATCGTGAAACTGGACCAAGGCAACCTTGACAACGCACGCCTCCAGCTCACCTACTCCCGCATAACGGCGCCGGTGACCGGCGTTGCGGGCCTGCGCCTCGTCGATCCGGGCAATATCGTTCAGACCACCGATGCCAACGGCATCGTGGTCCTGACGCAGGAACAGCCGATCACCGTGGTTTTTACGATCTCCGAGGACAACCTTCCCCGCCTCCTCGCACGGATGTACAAGGGCGGCAGCCCGACCGTGGAGGCGCTCGATCGAAGCGATAACAAGAAGATCGCCGAAGGCAAGGTCCTCGCTGTGAACAACCGGATCGATTCGCTGACCGGAACAATGCAGATCAAGGCGATCTTTCCGAATGAACACCATGAACTCACTCCCGGTCAGTTTGTCAATGCACACCTGCTGCTCGACGTCAAAAAAGATGCCACGGTCATCCCGCAGGCGGCCCTGCAGAACGGCCCGCAAGGAACGTTCGTGTACGTGGTGAAATCCGACCGGACCGTGGCGGTGCAGCCGGTCACTCCCGGACCTTCCGAAGGCGACCGGGTTGCCGCCTTGAATGGAATATCTCCCGGTGATAGCGTGGTGGTAGAGGGCGCCGACCGGCTGCACGAAGGCGCGCACGTAGAAATCCGGGGGAGCCGGAGCAGAGAGGGGACATGAACCCTTCGCGGATCTTCATCCAGCGACCCATTGCCACATCGCTTTTCATGGCGGCGATCCTCCTCGGCGGCCTGTTTGCCTTAAAGCAACTACCGGTATCCGCGTTGCCCGAGGTCGAGTATCCGACCATACAGGTCATCACCCTGTACCCCGGAGCGTCGGCCGACGTGATGGTATCGACGGTCACCTCTCCGCTCGAAACCCAGTTCGGCCAGATGCCCGGCCTCAGGGAGATGAATTCGTCAAGTTCGGGCGGCGCCTCCGTGGTGACGCTCCAGTTTGACCTGAAGCAGAGCATCGACGTGGCGGAGCAGGAGGTGCAGGAGGCCATCAATGCCGCTTCCTCGTTTCTGCCGACCGATCTGCCTTCGCCGCCGGTGTACAGCAAAATAAACCCGGCCGACGCGCCCATCATGACGCTTGCTCTCACCTCAAAGACCCTGCCGCAACCGCAGGTGGAAGACCTCGCCGAAACACGGCTCGTGCCCAAGCTTTCCGAGGTATCAGGCGTGGGAGCCGTCACCATCGGTGGCGGCCGGCGGCCGGCGGTGCGCATCAGGGCAAACCCCACCACGCTCGCCGCGTACGGCCTGACGCTTGAAAATATCCGGACCGCGGTCGTGGCGCAAAATGTCAATGAGGCCAAGGGAGAATTCGATGGCGCGCGCCAGTCTTCCACAATCGGCGCAAACGACCAGCTGACAGGAAGCGCCCAGTATAAGCCGCTCGTCATCGCCTACCGTAAGGGAGCTCCCGTCCGCCTTTCCGATGTCGCAGAAGTGGTGGACGATGTAGAGAATACCATGCTCGCGGCCTGGAAGGACGATACACCGGCGGTCATCCTCGATATCCACCGTCAGCCGGGCTCGAACGTTATCGGCGTTGTCAACAATATCAACCGGCTGCTGCCGCAATTGCAGGCAACGCTTCCGCCGGGCGTGACGGCGCAGATTGTAACCGACCGCACCATCAGCATCCGCGCATCGGTAAAAGATATCGCCTTCGAGCTTTGTATGGCAGGCATCCTCGTGGTCGCGGTCATCTTTCTCTTTCTTCGCACCACGGCGGGCACCCTCATACCAGGTATTGCCCTGCCGCTGTCGCTTATCGGCACCTTCGGCATCATGTACCTCCTCGGGTACAGCCTCGATAATCTTTCGCTCATGGCACTGACCATTGCCGCCGGCTTCGTGGTCGATGACGCCATCGTTATGATCGAAAACATCTCGCGGTTTATCGAACAGGGAGATAGCCCCCTCGAAGCCGCGCTCAAGGGATCGCAGCAGATCGCGTTCACCATTATATCACTCACCATTTCACTTGTCGCGGTGCTCATCCCGCTGCTATTCATGGGGGATGTCGTGGGGCGGCTTTTCCGCGAATTTTCCGTCACCCTCGGCGTTACAATCCTCTTCTCGGCCGTGGTTTCCCTGACCCTGACACCCATGCTGTGCGCGCTGCTTCTGCGCCAGACACCTCCCCTTGAGAAGCAAAACCGATTTTATGCCCGGTCGCAGGCTATGTTCGACCGGGTCATTGCGGCTTACGGCAAATCGCTTGAGTGGGTACTTAAACACCAGCGGCCGGTACTCTTTGTGTTCCTCGGCACCTTAGTGCTGACGGTAATCCTGTACATGGTCATGCCGATAGGATTCATCCCGGTGCAGGATACCGGGCTTCTGGAAGGGTTTACCGAGGCTCCCCCGTCGATCTCCTTTCAGGCAATGAGCAGTGCGCAGAAAGAGCTTGCGCACGCAATCCTCGCCGACAGCGCAGTGTCAAGCCTTACGTCGTTTATCGGCGTCGACGGCGTCAACCCGACCCTCAATTCCGGAAGGATGCTCATCAACCTGAAACCGCCGGAGCATCGCAAAGGCAGCGCCGTCGAAGTCATGCGCCGCATCCAGCAGGAAACCGCCGATATCACGGGCATACGGCTCTTCCTGCAGCCGGTCCAGGATCTTACCATCGAAAGCAGGCTCTCTAAAAACCAGTACCAGTTCAGCCTCCAGGATCCTAATTCCAATGAACTCAACGACTGGACGAATAAGCTGATCGGCGCATTGGCACAGCGGCCGGAATTGACCAACGTGTCAAGCGATGCGCAGAACAACGGCCTCGAAGCGCACGTCGTCATCGACCGGCCCACGGCATCACGGCTCGGCATCTCGGCGGGCACCGTCGACGCGAATCTGTACGACGCCTACGGCCAACGGATAGTGTCGACCATTTTCAGCCAGCTTTCCCAATATCGGGTAATTCTGGAAGTAGAACCGGAATTCAGCGCAAGCCCGGCAAACTTCAATGACATTTACCTGCAGAGCGCAAACGGTACGCCCGTTCCAATGAGCGCGGTAGTGCAGGTGGCTGAAACCACCACTGCGCTATCCATCGAGCGGCAGGGCCAGTTTCCGGCATCGATGATCTCCTTCAACCTCGCACCCGGAACCTCCCTCCTTAAAGCGATAGGGGCGATCAATGACGAGGTAAAAAAGAGCGGTCTTCCCGCAAGTATCACTCCCAGTTTTCAAGGAACCGCCGATGCACTGCAATCGTCGCTCGGCAACGAGCTCTTTCTCATTTTTGCCGCGCTGCTGGCCGTGTATATCGTGCTCGGGGTTCTTTACGAAAGCTATATCCACCCGCTGACAATACTTTCAACGCTCCCTTCAGCCGGTGTTGGAGCGCTCGCCTCGCTGCTCATTTTCCGCACCGAGTTCACCATCATCACCCTCATTGGCATCATCCTGCTCATCGGCATCGTGAAGAAAAACGGGATCATGATGGTGGATTTCGCGCTCCAGGGGGAGCGAAACGAAGGTTTGAGTCCAGAAAAGGCGATCTTCCAGGCCGCCAAGCTGCGGTTCCGTCCCATCATGATGACCACGCTGGCTGCGCTCTTTGCCGCAGTGCCGCTGGCCTTCGGCGGTGGAATGGGATCCGAGCTGCGGCGCCCGCTCGGTATCGCGATCATCGGCGGCCTCATCTTCAGCCAGGCGCTTACGCTCTACACTACGCCGGTCGTCTATCTTTGGTTTGACAGGATCGGCAAGAGACGCAGCGCGCGGCAACGGGGTGAAACGGAGGCCGCATGAACATTTCGGCCCCATTCATCAAAAGACCGATCGCGACCGTGCTCCTGACCTCAGGCCTGACCGTGGCAGGTTTGCTGGCGCTGAAAATCCTGCCGGTCGCTCCACTGCCACAGGTCGACTTTCCCACTATTTCCGTTTCGGCCTCGATGCCGGGGGCAAGCCCGGAAATCATGGCCGCCACAGTCGCCGCCCCGCTCGAAAAGAGGCTCGGTATCATCTCGGGCGTTACCGAAATGACTTCTACAAGTTATCTCGGAACCGCCGGGATCACCCTGCAGTTCGACCTGAGCCGGAACATCGACGGCGCGGCGAGGGACGTTCAAGCCGCCATCAATGCAGCCCACGCCGACTTGCCAAGCAACCTGTTGAGCAATCCGACCTACCGCAAGGTCAATCCATCCGATGCGCCGATAGTCATTCTGGCGCTCACCTCCGACCGCGAACGGCCGGAGCAGGTTTATGATGCCGCATCGAGCATCATGGCGCAGAAGCTCATGCAGGTTCAGGGCATCGGCCAAGTGATCGTAGGCGGAGCATCGCTCCCTGCAGTGCGGGTTGAGCTTAATCCAACCGTTCTTTCCAGCTATGGGATCGGGTTCGCCGATGTACGCGGCGCTATCGACTCGGCCAATGTTACCCGGCCGATCGGAAAGCTTAACGGCAAAGATCGGCTCTACGAAATCGTGACGAACGGCCCGCTGCGCAAGGCGGCCGAGTATGCGCCGCTCGTCATCTCATACCGCAATGGCTCTCCGGTCAAGCTCTCCGATGTCGCACTTGTCCGGGATTCCGTGCAAGATTTGCGCAATATGGGCCTGGTAAACGGCAAGCTCGCGACGCCGGTCATACTCTTTAAACAACCCGGCGCCAATATCATCGAAACCATCGACAACGTCAAGAAAGTACTCCCTGGCCTGGCCGCCGAAATGCCCGGCGATGTGAAGGTGACGGTCGTCATGGACCGCAGCACCACCATACGCGCTTCGCTGAAAGAAGTCGAGCGGACGCTCCTGTTCTCAGGCATCCTTGTCATCCTCGTTGTTTTCGTTTTTCTAAGAAACGTCAGGGCGACGATGATTCCCGCGATCGCGGTCCCGGTATCGCTCATCGGCACCTTCGGAGTCATGTACCTCCTCGGGTACTCTCTCGATAATCTTTCGCTCATGGCGCTTACCATCGCCACGGGGTTTGTGGTCGACGATGCAATCGTCGTTTTGGAAAACATATCGCGCCACCGGGAACAGGGGAAGCCGCCGGTCCAAGCCGCGATCGATGGCGCACGCGAGGTCGGGTTTACCGTTTTGTCAATGAGCACCTCGCTCGTCGCCGTGTTCATCCCCATCCTCCTCATGGGCGGCGTTTTAGGGCGGCTGTTCAACGAATTCGCCGTGACTCTGTCCGTGGCCATTCTTGTTTCCATGGTGATTTCGCTTACGACAACGCCGATGATGTGCGCAACAATGTTGAAATCGTTTACGCCCTTGCCAGAAGGAAGCCGAAGCCACCGAGCCGACTTCTTCGAAAGGTTGCATAAGGGATATGCGAAAAGCCTCGGAGTTGCGCTTCGTCACCGAAGAATCATGGTATCGCTCACATTCCTCGCCGTCGCGGCCACCATCGTTCTCTTTATCCTGGTACCCAAGGGATTTTTTCCGCAGCAGGATACCGGACGGATCATGGGATCCATCCTTGCATCGCAGGATATTTCTTTTTCTGAAATGAAGAAAAAGGTGCAGGCGATCGGCGACATCATCATGCGCGATTCAGCCGTGGAGAACGCGGTGGTCTTTACGGGAGGCGGGCAGACCATAAATACCGGGAGGATGTTTATTGCACTCAAGGATTTCAGCGGACGGAAAGCCGATGCCGATCAGATCATTGCCAGGCTGCGAAAGAAGCTGGCAATGGTTCCGGGTGCCCAGACCTACCTGCAGTCGACGCAGGACGTGCGGGTCGGGGGCCGGATGAGCGGCGGGCAATACCAGTTTACCCTGCAAGGCGAAGACCTCAAGCAACTTAATACCTGGGCTCCGCAGGTTGAACGGATGTTGCACAAGATCCCCGGGATAGCAGATGTGTCGAGTGACCAACAGAGCCACGGTCTTTCAACGCAGCTCACGATCGACCGCACCACCGCATCGCGGCTCGGCATTACCCCTGCGCTCATCGATGAGACGCTCTACGACGCCTTCGGCCAGCGAGCGGTTTCGATCATCTACACGGGCCTCAACCAGTACCGCGTCGTCATGGAGGTCGAGTCGAAATTCTGGCAACGTCCCGAGGCGCTGCGGGAGATCTACGTACGCACACAGGACAGCAGCCAGGTGCCGATGTCGGCCTTTTCGAAGTTCGAAGTGTTGCCCGCACTCCTTGCGGTAAATCATCACGCCCAGTTTCCCGCCGTCACTCTGTCTTTCAACCTTGGGGAAAAGGCTTCGCTCGGCGGAGCGGTTGCGACGATTACGACCGCCATGCGTTCCGCCGTGATGCCCGGAGGCATGCGTTCCGGCTTCGCCGGGACCGCGCAGGCCTTCCAGGCCTCTCTTGCAAACGAGCCGCTGCTCATTCTCGCGGCGCTTTTGGCCGTGTATATCGTGCTCGGCATTCTATATGAAAGCTACCTGCACCCGCTGACCATCCTATCCACGCTCCCGTCGGCCGGGGTGGGAGCGTTTCTGGCGATGATCATCACCGGCACGCAATTCGACATTCTCAGCCTGGTCGGCTGCCTGCTCCTTATCGGCCTTGTAAAGAAAAACGGCATCTTGATGATCGATTTCGCGCTGCAGGGGCAGCGGAAAGACGGCCTGAGCCCCCGTGATGCCATTTATCGGGCATCGCTCCTCCGGTTCCGCCCGATCATGATGACGACCATGGCAGCTCTTTTTGCAGCGTTGCCGTTGGCCCTCATGAAGGGCACGGGCTACGAGCTGCGCCGGCCGCTCGGGATAGCCATCATCGGCGGGCTTATGGTCAGCCAGGTGATGACGCTCTTCACGACGCCGGTGATCTACCTGTACATTGATCGGTTGCGTGTCTGGACAAAACGAAAAGGGAAAAAACGACCCGAAGTATCCGGGGCTGCACTATAAAAAACTCTTTTGACCTCCCCTGCCCCCGCCTGTGTGCGGTGAGACCGGGAAGTTATTAACGAATGGAACTATTATTATGAGCACATTGCATCATCAAAACAAAATTCCCAGCCGCCTCATGATCGGGGCGCTCCTTGCCACAATGTATGCGGGCGGGTGCACAGTCGGGCCGAACTATCACCGATCTTCCGTGACGACACCTTCTTCGTTCAAGGAATTGGCGGGATGGAAGCTGGCTCAGCCGTCAGACACCCTCTTCAGGGGCGGCTGGTGGCTGCTATACGATGATTCACTGCTCGACACGCTCGAAAGCAAGGTCTCAATTTCGAACCAGAGCCTTGCCGCTGCCTATGCGCAATACCGTGAGGCAATCGCATTGGTAAAATCCGCACGCGCGGGTTATTTTCCGACCGTTTCGGCGCAGGGATCCTATACGAAGGAGCAGGAGTCACAAAATACCGGTTTGATCAGCAACGGTGTTACTACAGCAACGAGTACAAATGCAATGCCTATTATACCGGAATATCTCATCGAAGGGAATGTCTCCTGGGAGCCCGATATCTGGGGCAGGGTGCGGCGCACGGTGGAATCGAACCGCGCATCCGCCCAGGCAAGCGCCGCCGACTTTGCCGCGCTTTGCCTGAGCACGCAGGCGACGCTTGCGCAGGATTACTTCGCCCTGCGCGTAGCGGACGTCCAGAAACGGCTGCTCGATTCGACAGTGCTTATCTACCAGAAGTTTCTCGACTTGACAAAGCTCCGTGATGCACAGGGCATCGCTTCGCAGTCCGATATTTCTGTCGCGCTGGCGCAACTCGCCGCAGCCCAGGCGCAACAGCTCGATGTCGGCGTCCAGCGCAGCCAGCTGGAACATGCAATCGCCACGCTGATCGGTCAACCTGCAGCGCTTTTCGCCATTGAGCAGGATACCTTACCGATACGCATCGTTGCAACTCCGCCATCACTTCCATCCACGCTCCTAGAACGGCGTCCCGACGTTGCGGCGGCCGAGCGTAGCGTTGCGGCGGCGAATGCGCAGATCGGGGTGGCCAAAGCTGCCTATTATCCGAATATCACCCTGAGCGCCACGGGGGGGTATGAAAGCCAAAAACTTTCTAATTGGCTGTCTTTGCCGAGCCAGCTGTGGTCATGGAGCGGCGGGCTTGCGGAACAACTATTCACCGGAGGACTGCGTGGCGCTGCCGTTGAACAGGCAAAGGCGGCCTATGATGCCCAAGTGGCAACCTACCGGCAGACCGTTCTCGCCGCGTTCCAGAATGTGGAGGATAACCTTGCCGCGCTGCGGATACTCGAACAGGAGGAGGCTGCACAGGACTCGGCGGTATCGGCGTCGACTCGCTCGACGGCGATTGAGATCGATCAATACAAGCAGGGTATAGCCAGCGCACTCAATGTCATCACTACGCAGACGATCGAGTTTACTAATAAGGAGACTGCTGTTGCGATTCTCGGCAAGCGGATATCTGCCTCGGTGCTGCTTATCGAAGCTATCGGAGGAGGATGGAGTGCGGATTCTCTACGAAAGTTATAATAGGGAGTTACCCCGCGCACAGGCGGAGCTTCCGGAATCAAATTTAAACATGAAAACAATTTGGTACCCTTCATCCCCGTTCACAGAATGAGGTATTCTGGCATATTTTCATAAATGCAAAGAAAAATTCTCTATTACGGAAGAATGGAGAAAAGTCCGAATCATTCCTTAATGCCTCCAATTTTAGTCCCTTCTCTTTCAAGCAGCCGGATTTTCAGCTCGACCTCCTTGCCACTCATTTTACCCATGAAACCGCCTATCGACCCGTTGCTCCGGATGATTCGGTGACAGGGGATGATGAGTGGAAAAGGGTTTTTACGCATAACTGTGGCAACGGCACGAATAGCGCCCGGGTTTCCGACCTTTTTCGCGAGACCGGCATAAGAGAGGGTTTTTCCCCATCGGATAGAGCGTACGGCACGAAGCACCTTTTGAGTAAACGGAGGATGGCGCGTGAGATCAATGCGAAGTTTAGATAAGTCTTTGATTTCTCCATCTAAAAAACCAATAATGGTTTCTTTCACGCTTTGGAGGATTGGATCGATTGTTACATCATCTTTCCTTCCTGATTTTGCATTCAGGTGTAGAGAGACGATCTGAGGACAATGGGCATTCATATCGATTAAAAATGAAACATTGCAGACTCGATGAGCTATGGTCATACACCGCAGAGCATTGTTATCGGAAAGCATTCGCTTCATATAAAAAAAATAGCTTCTTCCCACACCCTAAGCCAATAAGCCCAGCCGGTGCCGTTGCTCATTTCGTGCTGGATTTTTCAGCAATTAAATGATATATTTACCTTTGAAGTATTATATATATAACCCGCTGTGATTTGCGCCAGTTGGAGTGGATGGGTAATGTCTTGTGTCACGGGTAAAAAAGCCGAAAAAACGATAGAAAAGGAGAATGGTGTGTCAATCGAATTTCTTGCCGATCTCGAAAATAAAGTCGATGCCATAATAAGCAATTACGAACAACTTCGGCAGGAAAATATCGCGTTGAAAGGCGTTCTGGATTCTAAGGCGACCGCGCTTGCCGAAGTTGAGAAGGAGAACCAAGTTCTTAAAAAAAATTTCAGCGAGCTCCAGTCGGACAGTCAGCGGCACCAGGATAAGCTTAAAACCGCCGCAGAGAAGGTCCAGAGACTGATAGCAAAAATAGAAGGTGTATAAGTCACATGGTACAGTAGCATCAAGCGACAGGGAGTAGTGAATGGGTTCATCATCGGAAAGTGTACGCGTTGTTATTTTCGGTGCGGAATATTCGATAAAGGGCGATGTCGACACGGAAACTACCAGACAGGTTGCACGCTATGTTAATTCCAAAATGGCCGAAGTCCATGAAACGATGGCTTCGCGAGACGACATTAAGATTGCCGTCCTTTCCGCGCTGAATATTGCAGGAGAGCTTTTTGAATTGAAAGACAAACAGGAACAGGGTGCTCAAAAAATGAATGTGATAACCGATCGTCTGGCTTCAATTAGCCGGCGCATTGATATCGCATTGCAATGAAATCGAAGGAGCACACCGCCCTCTCCATTTACAACTTTCCTGAATGTGCCCGTAAAGGCAGGCATCCGGTTACCTGGTATCGACCGGCCTGCTGTTGAAGCAGGGCTCTCTGCATAGTATTCTCCGCAGGGCATATGCACCTGTCGAGCATCTCGCTTGTTGCCCGCATCACCGGTAGAAGTGTGTTCGTATGCGGTTCGCCGTTCGCCATCATCCAATGTATATCGGGGCTTCAAAACATCGCAAGCCCTTTAATCATAGATTTTTCACCGTTTTCGGAATTATAGGAGGTCATATATGGCTGCTATTGCCGGTTTGATAGCTTTGATTGCAGTAATCAGTCTGGTGCTTGGATTTGCCGCCGGCTATTTCTGGCGCATTCTATCGGACCGAAAATATAAGGAAAACAGGGAGCATGAAGCTAGGCAGGAAGCGGATCGGATTCTCAAGGAGGCAAGGCAGGATGCGGAGCTTCAGAAAAAAACCGCGCTTCTCGAGGCCAAGGATGAGTGGTTCAAAGCCAAAACCGAATTTGAACGGGAGTCCGTAAAAACCCGTGAAGTGATCCGGCTGGAGCAGGCGAGGGCAAAGGAGGCGGAAGTCGAGGTGCGGCGTCGCGAGGAAACCATCACCAAGCGCGAAACCGAATTCTCCGCCCGCGAGAATTTTCTTAACACCAAGGAAAAAACGCTTCGTACCAAGGATAACGAACTCTCCCGACTCATCACCCTGGAAAATGAAAAACTCGAAAAGATCTCCCATATGACTCAGGATGAGGCCAAGAAGATCCTCATGGAGAATCTTGAAAGTAAAGTGCGCTACGAGAGTGCCCAGATGATAAAGGAGATCAAAGATCAGGCCAAAAACGATGCTGAGCGGGAAGCAAGAGAAATCGTAGTGCATGCCATCCAGCGATGCGCCGCAGATGCGACAATCGAATCCACCGTGTCGGTCGTGCATCTGCCGAGCGATGAGATGAAGGGCCGCATAATAGGCCGTGAGGGGCGCAACATCCGGTCGTTCGAGGAGGCTGCGGGCGTGGATGTAATTGTTGACGATACGCCGGAGGCGGTCATCCTTTCGGGCTTTGATCCTATCCGTCGCGAGGTGGCGAGAATGGCTCTCGAAAAACTTATAAGTGACGGCCGTATCCATCCTGGCCGGATCGAGGAACTCATAAAGAAAAGCGAGAAAGAGCTCGAAAAGAGCATGAAGGATGTGGCCGAAGAAGTCATCTTTGAACTTGATGTCCATGGGCTCAAACCGCATCTCATCGAGATGCTCGGCCGCCTGAAATATCGCACCTCCTACGGGCAGAATGTTTTGCAGCACAGCAAGGAGGTGGCCATGCTTGCAGGGCTCATGGCCTCAGAACTCGGGCTTGATGCCAGAACGGCTATTCGCGCCGGACTCCTGCACGACATCGGCAAGGCAATCGACCGCGAAACAGAGGGAACTCACTCCCAGCTCGGTGCTGAACTGGCGGCTAAGAACGGTGAAAACGAGATCATCTGCAACGCCATTGCCGCTCACCATGAAGACGTGGTACCTATCTCGGTCTATCCGATTCTTATCCAGGCGGCGGATACGATCTCCAGCACCAGACCGGGTGTCCGCCGGGAGACGCTGACGAACTATGTGAATCGCTTGACGAATCTTGAGGAGATCGCCGATTCCTTCCGAGGGGTCAGCAAAGCGTACGTCATGCAAGCGGGTCGGGAGATGCGTGTCATGGTTGAGCCGGAACAGATAAACGATGCCCAGGCAGAAGAATTGGCAGGCCAGATCTCCAAGAGAATTCAAGATGAGATGGAGTATCCAGGCCAGATAAAGGTGACCATCATTCGCGAATGCCGGTACACCGGGTATGCGAAATAACAGGCTGCCTTGCCGCCACATCTGGCGCTTGCATCAAATAATGGGTTTTGATGCTCATGAATGGTGAAAACGCATGAAAATTCTTTTCGTCGGCGATGTGTTTGCCGATATCGGTAGGCGAGTGCTGGCCGAGCGGCTCGCACCTCTCATCGCCGAGCGGGGGATCGACTGCTGTATTGCAAACGCCGAGAATGCGGCGGGCGGCCACGGGCTGACCGGCAACCTTGCAAAAAAACTACGCGCGTTCGGCGTGAACGCCATTACCGGCGGTAATCATTCATTTACCTTCCCGGATAACGACCCCTCCTTTATGGAGGAGCCCCATATCCTGCGGCCGCTGAACTTTCCTCCCGGCAATGTTGGTCATGGAACCGTCCTCCTATCGCTTCCTGACGGCCGCACGGTTGGCATTGTTAACCTTCAGGGGAGGACCTTTCACCGTGAAATCATCGATTGTCCCTTCCGGCTCGGCAAAGCCGCAATCGAGGAGCTGAAGAAAAAAACGAACATCGTGATCGTCGATTTCCATGCCGAAACCACCAGTGAGAAGCTCGCCTTTGCCTTCTTTGTCGATGGCAGCGCAAGCGCCGTGCTCGGAACACACACTCATGTGCAAACCGCCGACGAGCGTGTGCTCCACGGCGGCACAGCGTTCATTTCGGACGTCGGCATGACCGGGCCCGAGGACTCGATCATCGGTATGAAAGCGGAAGGAGTCGTTCGCCGGTTTCTCCTGCAAACCGCGGTACGCTTCGAGCCTGCAGGGTGCGGCCCGATCTTGAACGCCGCCATAGTGGTGATCGATGATGCAACCGGCAGGGCGCTTTCGATCGAGCGGATTTTTGAACGGCTCACCTTTTCCCGGTAGCATCCGCTCCCTTCCACCATGACCGAGCCGCTCTTCGAATTTCTTTCTCCTCGGGACGCAGAGCGGCCCTATACAGTCAGTGAAATCAATGACGGAATCTCGCTCATCCTGGAATCGCACAACACGCTGGTCTGGGTGGAGGGTGAAATTTCCAACTGGAGGATATCAAGCAACGGCCACTGTTATTGCAAGCTAAAGGATTCCGGGAGCCAGATACCAGCCGTGCTGTGGCGGAGCGCTGCCGCAGTGCTTCAGTTTACGCCAGAGGACGGTCTCGCGGTGCTCGTGATCGCCACCATCCGCGTGTACCAAAAGGCCGGTTACTATCAGCTTGACATCCATCGCATGGAACCGCGCGGCAAGGGGGCGCTCTATCTTGCTTTTGAACAGCTTACGAAACGCCTCGAAAAAGAGGGGCTTTTCGATCCGGAGCATAAGAAGCCCCTGCCACTCTCCATAAACCGTCTTGGCGTTGTTACTTCAAAGCAAGGGGCTGCTATCCGTGATATCGTGAAGGTCGTGGCTTCGCGAGCGCCACATATGGACATCGTGCTTGTTGATGTGCCGGTGCAGGGCGAAGCGGCAGCGCCGAAAATCGCCGCAGGACTCGCCGCCCTGAATGAGTGGGCGAAAGTCGACATAATTATTGTGGGCCGTGGCGGCGGGTCGGCGGAGGATTTGTGGCCGTTCAACGAGGAGGTCGTGGCCAGAGCCATTTATGCATCGAAAATTCCGGTCATTTCCGCAGTAGGCCACGAGATCGATTTCACGATCGCAGACTTCGTGGCCGATGCACGCGCGCCCACGCCGTCCGCAGCCGCTGAGCGGGCCTCGTCCGACCGGCACGAAAACAGGAAATATTTCGATCAGTGCACGGTGCGGTTTTCGGTTTCAGCAGCAAACTTTTTCGCTCAAACTCGGGGGCGGCTTGATGATGTTCTGTTAAGCAGCAGCTTTCGCCGAGCTGCGCAACTCATCATAGATGGACAGCAAGAACTCGACGACGAAGCGATCGATTTCTTCGGCAGTTTCAAGAATCGAGCGCACTCGGCCAGCGATCGTTTGTCGATTGCCTTCTCGCGGCTCAATGCCATCAGTCCGCTTGCAGTGCTTAGCAGGGGATATAGTGTAGTGACGAAGATCGACGGCTCGGTTGTTCGATTAGGAGGGTGGCTCGAACCCGGAGAAACCGTCACTATGCGGTTCCAACAGGGAAGCGCAGCGGCAACAGTGACATCGGTTGTTCCCTGACAACTATTTTTACAATTTACTACATTGCCGGGAGTAATCGTGGCTGAAAAACTGAAATCAAAAAACTCTGGAACCAGTACCAACCGTGAACCGTCCTTTGAAGCCGGTCTCGTCGAAATCGAGAAGATCACCGGTCAGCTCGAAAGCGGGGATCTCTCCCTCGACCAAGCGCTTGCCCTTTTTGAGCAGGGCATCTCCCTGCTCCGGATCTGCGACGGCCATCTTAAAAACGCCCAGGGCAGAATAACCGAATTGCTCAAGGGAGAGAACGGCAAATATGTCGAAAAAGTGCTCGGAGCCGTTCTTGATTCCTTTATTGTGAAAGAAAAAAACGATGAGTGACTTGAACGGGTACATGAAAAATGTTGCCGAACTCACGGAAACGGCGCTCAATCGGTTGCTACCTGCGGAAGAGGCATATCCGCCGTCCATTCACCGGTTGATGCGTTACAGCACTTTTGCGGGAGGAAAGCGGATCCGTCCGTGCCTCACCATGGCGGCTTACGAAGCATGCGGGGGCGTTTTCGGCGATCCTCTTCCCATCGATGCCGGCGCCGCCATCGAAATGCTTCATACCTTTTCGCTTATCCACGACGATCTTCCCTGCATGGACGACGATGATTTTCGACGCGGCAAGCCGACGGCGCACCGCGCGTTTAATGAAGCGCTCGCCGTACTTGGTGGCGACGGTCTCTGCATCGTCGCGTTCGAAGCGCTGGCGAGGCTCGGCAGAGCCGACGTGATCGTTGAGATAGCACGCGCACTCGGTACCAACGGCATGATCGGCGGGCAAGTCGTGGACATCGAATCCGAAGGCAAGCTGGTCGACCGGTCGGTCGTCGAATATATTCACGAAAAGAAAACTGCGGCCCTCATTCGCGCCTGCGTTACCATCGGGGCCATGCTTGCCGATGCACCAGCTTCCATTGCGGTGCGGCTCGCGGCGTTTGGCATCCATGTCGGCATCGCTTTCCAGGTGGTCGATGATATTCTTGACGAGGAGAGCACAACCGAGCAGCTTGGCAAGGATGCGGGGAGCGACAGGGAGAGAGGTAAGGCCACTTTCCCGGCAGTGTGCGGCATGGCTGAATCGAAACGCTATGTCGGAGAGCTCATCGCCAAGGCATGCGGCGAGGTAGCCTTCCTCGACGAAAAGAGCGCTACGCTTCGAGAACTCGCCGAATATATTCGCGTGAGGATCTTTTGACGTGGGAAAAACACATTGGAAAAACTTGGCCGGAAAAAACGCGATCTTGACTGGAGCGTGCGGCGTCATAGGACACAGGATCGCACATGCAATCGCGAATGAAGGAGCAAATGTCATTGTGCATTTCCACCGCAGCGCGAAAAAAGCCGAATCCCTCTGCGACGAGCTGCGCGCGTTCGGTGTTGAAGCATGGGCTGTGCGAGCGGATTTCCGCCAGGCAGAGTGCGCTGAAACTTTTTTTGACGAGGCGCTCAAGCGATGCGCCTGCATCGACCTCCTTGTCAATAGTGCCTCAACTTTTACCGAGAGCACCCTGCAAGAGGTAACCTTGACCGATTTCCAGAATGCGATACTGGTCAATGCGTGGGCGCCCTTCGCCCTCAGCCGCGCCTTCAGCCGTAGAGGGAGTGACTGTCCGATGGCAAATAAGGCAATTGTCAATCTCCTCGACAGCCGGATCATCGGGAATGATGCGGCGCATGCGGGCTATATTCTGAGCAAACATTTGCTCGCGGCCATAACGAATATGATGGCAATGTCGTTCGCGCCTGCGGTCCGGGTAAATGCGGTGGCGCCAGGGCTTATAACCAACATTGACCAGCCAGAAGGTTGTTCGTCAATTGAAAAGGCTGAAAAACTTCCTCTCAGACGACCGGGGCTTCCGCACGAGATCGCCGAAACTGTTGTCTACCTTTTGAAAAATGAGAGCATGACCGGCCAGGTCATCTACATCGACGGTGGCAGGCATTTGCGGGAGCAAAAGCAGCGGATCTATGCTCGATAGTGAGCCGGCCATGCAAGACCATGTAGCGCTATGCCAAAAGTTTCGGTAGTCATCCCCACCTTTAACCGATACCTCACGCTTGTCAGAGCCCTTGACAGCGTCTTCGGCCAGACCATGCAGGATCTCGAAATCCTTGTGGTGGACGACGGCTCTACGGATGGTACGGTCGGCGCGGTTGCATCATTTGTTTCTGATAAGCTTCGTTATATCCGGTTTTCCGGGAATCGGGGCGGCGGGGCGGCGCGTAATGCGGGGATAAACCTTGCGCAGAGTGAATTCATCGCATTTCTCGACGACGATGACTCATGGGAACCTAATAAGCTCGAGCTGCAACTCCGAGCGATCAACGGAGAGACTCCAGGGGGAAGCGGAAGTGGAGACTGGTGCCGTACCGGTGTCGGCATTTACACGAAGGACGGCCGGTACAAGCGTTACGTCTTCATGGCTCTGCCGTTCGATGATCCATACAAGTCAATCATGAGCGATAATTGCATCGGGGGAACCTCCTCAATACTGGTCAGACGGGAATGCCTGGAAGCAATTGGCGGTTTTGATGAAAGGTTGCCGGCGCTCCAGGACTGGGATTTATACATCAGGCTGATTAAGTGCGGGTGTCGGCTTCGTGAGGTCGATGCGCAGCTCGTCCGCTATTTCAAAACCTATGTTGCCGCAAGCGTCTCCAGCAGCTTCCACCGCTTCAAAACGGCCTCTGCAATGATGCGGCGAAAATACCGGAGCGACCAATATTATATTATGTTAAATAAACGATTGAAAATCATCGAATTGAAGCGGTTGTTCAAGTCAAGGCGTTTTTTCTGCGACGCCATGATTGACTATCTCACCCGCCCGGCCTCCCCGAAGACATCGACGAATTCTTGATCGGAATATGGTTACGGGCGCCTCGCTGAGCCGTTATTCATAGCGCAGGGCATCGATGGGCTTGAGCGCTGCGGCCTTGCACGCCGGGTACCAGCCGAAAAAGATGCCGATGGCCGCCGAGAAGAAAAATCCCAGCGCAACTGAAAGAGCGGAGACTGCGACGGGCCATCCCTGTGTTTTTGAAATGAGGAGGGAAAACCCCGCGCCGAGTATGATCCCTATAATACCTCCTGTAAAACTTATGACAAGCGCTTCCACCAGAAATTGAAAGAGGACATCTTTTCCGCGCGCGCCTACCGCCAGGCGAATGCCGATTTCACGGGTGCGTTCGGTGACCGATACCAACATAATATTCATGATGCCGATGCCGCCGACCAGGAGAGAAACGCAAGCGATGGAGGCTAAAAGGATACTCATGGTCTTTGACGTCTGCTCGGCGGCATTACCGATATCGGTCTGCGTTCGAATCGTATAATCGGCGCCGTCACCCGTTGAGCCGGGACGACGATCGGAAAGCACCTGATTGATCTCCTGGCGTCCCTCTTCGATGGTCTCCGGGGATGTTGCCGAAGCGATTATCGAGTGGGCGAAAATGATTCCAAGGATTTTTTTCTGGACTGTAGAAAAGGGCGCAAAGATTACATCATCCTGATCCTGGCCGCCGGCGTTCTGGCCCTTCGGCGTCAGCACGCCGATAGCTTTGAATGGCAAATTGCGAATGCGAATAGTCTGTCCGATCGGATTTTCACCATTCAGGAAAAGATTATCGACGATGGTTTTTCCGATAATGCACACTTTCGTAGCTCCATGTTCATCGGCATCGCTGAAGGGCGTACCTTGCAAAAGTGACCAGTCGCGAATGTCTAGATATTCTCCATACACGCCGGAAATCTGCGTCCGCCAGTTCTGGTTGGCGAACTTTACCTGCTCCGTTGCACGCACCATGGGCGAGGAATACTGTATGGCGGAACACATGTTTTTTATGGCCGCCACATCATCCTCATTCAGGTGAGAAGAGCTGCCCGCTTCAGAACGCACGCCGCCCTGTGAAAACGCTCCGGGAAAAATGAGAATTACGTTGGTTCCCAGCGCGGCGATCTGCTGGTTGATAGCGTTACGGGCTCCCTGACCGATTGCAAGCATGGCGATGACGGCGGCAACGCCGATGATAATGCCGAGCATGGTTAAAAACGACCGCAGCTTGTTGCGGTTAAGCGATCGAACGGCGATTTTCAGAATGCTGCGGAACCTCACGCGCCGCCTCGCTTCCCGGAATCCCTTTTCGCAAGTTCCTCTTCTGCATTGCGCCGATTCAGCACTGGTTCGTCGGTCAGCACGGAGCCGTCGCGAAAGGTTATTTTGCGCAAGGCAAATTGTGCGATATCCTGTTCGTGGGTTACCATGATGATTGTGATGCCGTTTCGATTCAAGCGCTGGAACACGGCCATGATATCGATGCTTATCTGGGAGTCGAGATTACCGGTCGGTTCATCGGCAAGAACGATGACCGGATCGTTGACAATGGCGCGGGCTATGGCGACCCGCTGCTGCTGTCCGCCCGAAAGCTGGCTGGAAAAATGAAATGCACGATCCTTCAGACCGACTCGTTCGAGCGATTCGATGGATTTCCGCCGGGTTTCGTGCGTGCCAATCCTCCGGTTATACAGAAGCGGCAGTTCGACATTTTCGAGGGCGGTGGTGCGCGGCAGAAGGTTGAATGCTTGGAACACGAACCCCATTTTCCGGTTTCGGAGCTCAGCCAGCCGATTCGTGGTCAAACTTTCCGCTTCTTCGCCGTCAATCATATATTCCCCGGAGGTCGGTACATCAAGACAGCCGAGAATGTTCATAAGGGTCGATTTGCCGGAGCCACTCGCGCCCATGATCGCGACGAACTCTCCTTTGTTAATTGTCAGCGAGACCTGGCGCAGTGCATGAACAATCGTATCGCCCATAGTATAGTTTTTCGCGACGCCTGAAAGCTTGATAAGCGCGTCCGGGGTCATGCTAAAATCTCCGAGGCATTCCACCGGAGCCACCCCCGCCGAACGGTGACGTTGCTCGCGGCGTGGCGGTCGTCGCCGGACCCGGAGAAAGAATTCCTACGATAACCTGATCCCCTTCCTTGACGTCGCCCTCAATTTCGACGTAACCCTCGTTCCGCAGCCCCGTTGTTACCGGTTTGCGCACCGGGGTACCGTTTACGAGTAGGAATATTCGTCCACGGGTGGCGCTGTCGGCATTGTCTCGGCGGTGAAAAACCGCTCCTGAATCGCCCCATCTGCCTGCGACCTGACTCCTTGGCAGGTCGCCTTCGCTCCAGTGGCGGGAGGCGGCGCCCGAATCGCCCTGTCGGCCGCCAGAACGATGGAAAATCCTTTTTCCGCGCATCACCGGAGGAACAAATTTGAGCGCTGCAAGGGGTACTTTCAGAATATCGGACGCTTCCTCAACGGATATGGTGATATTGGCGGTCATGCCCGGCATGAGGGCAAGGTCGGCATTATTGACATTGACCATGACGGTATAGCTGACGACATTTTCATTGATTTGCGGTTGCAACCGAATCTGACTGACCTTGCCTTCGAAGGTACGGGTTGGGTAGGCATCGACGGTAAAGTGCGCCTCCTGCCCGACTTTCACCTTGCCGATATCCGCTTCGTCGACGTCCGCCTGCACCTGCATTTTTGCGAGATCGGTCGAGATCGCGAAAAGCGTGGGAGTGCTGAAACTCGCGGCGACGGTCTGCCCGACGTCAACCGCTCGATTGACGACAACGCCGGTGACGGGCGAACGGATATACGCGTAGGCCAGATTGATCTTCGCCTCGTCGAGCGCGGAACGAGCTGAAATGGTAGTGGCCTTAGCGACTTCATAATTGGACGATGACTGGTCAATATCCGCCTGCGCGCCGAACCCTTTTGCGAAGAGCGCCTTTTCGCGCTCGTTGGTGCTGCGCGCCAGGTCTTCCTGCGCCTGCGCTTTTGCCAGCGAAGCCGCCGCATCTTCCACATCGGAGGCGAGAAAAGTGGTATCGATCATGGCGATGAGCTGTCCTTTCTTTACATGAGAGTTGAAATTGACGAGAATCCGGCTGATCGTGCCCGAGACCCGGGTGCCCACCTGAATTGTCGTGTCCGGATTCACCGTTCCGCTCGCCGTCACCTCGACGTCAAGGTCGCCGCGTTCAACCGGCATGGTTCGGTACTGTACGGCTGCCGTCCGGTTACAGGAACCGAGCGACAAAAGCAGCGCCGCTCCGAGAAGAGCAAACAGCATGGCGGTCATGACGCTTCCGCGAAACGGCACTCCTGATCCATTACTCATGCAAAACTCCCATGGCGTTTAACAGGTTGACATGGCCGACGCGGTAGTTGTACTCCGCCTGTGCATGGCTGCTGAGGGCGGTCGCAAGCGTCTGTTCAGCATCGGTTATTTCTATGGCGAGCGCAAGGCCGGCGCGGTATCGTTCCTCCGCCAGGCGAAATGCCTCGGTTGATTCATTGATGACGACTTGAGTGGCCTGAATCTGCTTGCGCGCCTGCTCTTCGGTAAAATACTGTTGCTCCACATTCTGCGTAGCGTTCAGGACTGTTTGTTCAAGAGTAGCTTCGGTTTGTTTGACCGTGGCTTCCGCTTGCCTGACCGAGGCCTGAATTGAGCCTCCCTCATAGAGCGGCACCGAGAGCGCGACGCCGAAATTCCACCCGATCTGGGTGTTATCGGAAATGGTAGATCCGTTCACGCCCGTACCATTCCATGAGTAGCCGCCTGACGCATTAAGCTGGGGCAGATAGGATGCCTTAACCGACCTGAGCTGGAGCCGCGCCGCTTCGAGGTTCAGAGACGCGCTCAGAATATCGGGACGGGATGCGGCTGCGGTGGCGAGCGCAGCCTTGAGAGCGATCGAATCCTCGGTCCCGGCGAGGCTGTCAGTCAGAACGAGCGGGTCCTTAAACGTAACGCCGGCAGCCGATTCCAGTTGCACCCGGGCGAGGTTGACCGCATTTTCTGCCGACAGCTCACTGACCTCCGCGTTGGCAACATCGACTTTGGCCTGGATAACGGTGAGCTGTGTCTGCTTGCCCACCTCAAAGAGCACTTTTGCCTCATCGTAATGAAGGTTGGTTTGTTTCTGGGCATTCTGAGCTACCGTGAGAAGCTCGCCGGTAAGGAGATAATTGTAATAGGCGGTGACGGCATTGACGATGGTGGTCTGGACTGAGCCTTCGAAAGTGCGCTGAGCCGCGCTGAACGACTTACCCGATGCGGCATACTGGAGAGGCGATTTGCCGAAATCCCAGAGGAGCAGGCTGGCATTGATGCCGGCTGAAGCATTGTTGCCGGGGGGCGTTACATAGATAGCCGAAACGCTGCCGCTCGTGATGGTATGGGTAGCAGCATTCGTGTCGATAATGGGCACGAGACTCGTTCCACTCGATCCTGATCGGGACAGACCGGCGCTACCGGTGACATTTGGCAGAAGTGCGGAAAGGGCAGCTTCCCGGCTTGCTGCGCTCGCATCAACCGCACTCTGGGCAATTTTAGGTGCAGGATTATTCGTGAGCGCTATCCTGACATAGCCGTGCAGGCTGAGCGTATCCGGCCGGGCAACACCAGCCGCGCACAGGCATCCCAGGAACATGATTCGCACGCTCATCGATGCACGTAATTGCTTTCCAACGACGTTGCCGGAGTTCCGGTTTCCGGAATTTCTCGCCGCAAGTATTTCATGGATTTTCATAAATTACTCGCTTTGTGTAATCTCTGCCTGTACAACCTCAGGTCTTGAGTAAAATGAATCAGCGGAATCGATTCAACCTGAAAATTATGGCTGGGAAAGATAGAGAAATGCGCGGGGTGCTCTCATATACCTTGACTATCTGTTATTTTAAAGATGCTGTCGGCGAATTTCCTGCTGAGTTTCGCATACTGCGCCATCTCTTGATCCGTGAAACCGGTGAAAATCGCCATTGCCCGTTGTAGACTCTGTGCTTTCATTGTGAATATCCGTTGTTTATATTTTTGCGAAATTTTCAGGGAGAGTCTACGGCGGTCGGCGGCGGCGCTCTTCCGGATCAGATATTTCTTTTCCACCAGCCCATCGACCAATTGCGTCACCGCACCGTTTGTTATGCATAGAGTATCGGCGATTTCCTGGTTGCTCATCTGACCATTTTCGATAATCAGGGAAAGAAGCGCCCATTGAGCGGGCGTGATAGGCTTCGCTTCTGACCGGCGCTTTCGGGTCAGCCACGGCTTTGCCGCGGGAAGGCTTTGCCTGGCGAGAGCATGCTTCGCCAGCCGCAGGCTTCTCATTATCGTTTCGGCGTTTTCTTTACGGTTAGACATAAATGAATAGGATGCATCCTTTCTCCCGTACACAGCACCGGGTACTCTTACACTTTAGACGATCAAATAAAGTTTTTTGTTACAGGTGGCGCTGCTATTAAAAAAATGGGGCTTTTATATCGTATTTAAGCAGCTGAAATGGTTTTTTAAGATGGTTACAGAAAATACCTCCTTTTATGCATAATCGGCGGGGGAAAAGTGGCCCGGCTCGTCGTTCGATCAGCGCGAGCCTGAATCGACCGGAATCTATTTTTCATGCGCTATGACCGTTATCAAAACCGTGATAGATCGTGATCTCCTGCCTTTCGTCGAAAAACCCCTTCGCTATGTGGGCGCCGAGTTGAATATCGTTGTAAAAGATCTTTCGACGGTGAATCTGCGGGGCGTACTCTGCTTTCCTGATCTTTACGACATTGGCATGTCCCATCTCGGGTTGCAGATTTTGTACCATATAGTTAATAAACACCCTTCCTGGGCGGCTTCCCGCTGTTTTCACCCCTGGACCGATGCCGAGAACCGGATGCGCACCACAGGAATTCCGCTCTACTGCCTCGAATACCTTTCTCCTCTCCGGGAGGCCGATTGGCTGGGGTTTTCGATCCAGTACGAATTGCATTGCACGAACATGCTGAATATGCTCGATCTCGCCGATCTCCCCCTCTACAGCCGCGACCGAAGCCTGGGCCACCCGATCGTTATCGCCGGCGGACCCTGCATGGGCAATCCGGAACCGATCGCCGATTTTGTTGATGCCTGCGTCATAGGGGACGGCGAGGAAACGATTGTTGAAGTCTGCCAGGTGTTGGAACATTATAAGGGCATAAATGCCCCCTCGCGCAGGGAAACTCTGACCGCGCTTTCTTGCATCAGGGGGGTGTACGTCCCCTCGCTCTATACAACTGCCGCCAGGGGAGCATTTATCGTCCCAGCATTCGAAATGAATCCTCCGGTTAAGGCGGCAAAAATCGAGGAATTGCGCAGCAACAATTATCCTGCAAAACCTCTGGTTCCGATAATCGATGTCGTGCATCACCGCCTCGCCGTGGAGGTAATGCGCGGTTGCACCCGAGGGTGCCGGTTCTGTTCGGCCGGAAGCTACTACCGTCCGGTGCGGCAGCGGAAGCCTGGCGCGCTTCTCGAAGAGATCGAAAACGGTATCGCCGCCACCGGCTGGCGCGATATCGGTCTGTTAAGCCTTTCCACCGCGGATTATTCCTATTTAAGCGCGCTGCTCCGATCGGCGGCTACCCTGAAGGATCGCTACCGCGCCGGCATTGCGCTTCCATCAACCCGCATCGATGCCTTGACAGCAGACCAATTCGCCCTGCTCGCCTCCGTGACGCCGGTTTCATCGCTCACCATAGCGCCGGAAGCGGGAAGCAATCGGTTGCGCCGCGTCATCAACAAGGACTTTTCCGATGAGGTGATCTTCTCCATGGTGCAAACACTGCTTGACAACAATGTCCAGACCATAAAACTGTACTTCATGATCGGCCTGCCAACCGAACGGGACGAGGATATTCAGGGGATTATCGGCATGGTGTCAAAAATCGCACCGATGGCCCGAAGCGCCTCCCGGAGGCGACAGGTCAATGTTTCGCTTTCTCCGTTTTCGCCTAAACCGCAGACTCCGTTCCAATGGGAATCGATGGATTCTCTTCCCTCCCTCAATCGAAAGAATATGGCGATTAAAGACGCCTTGCGTCATTTTAAAAACGTAAAAGTCTCTTACCGCAATGTTCATAGCACCCTTCTCGAAACCGTTCTGGCGCGCGGCGACCGCAGGGTTGGCGACCTGATTTATGCGGCATGGAAAAACGGCTGCCGTTTCGATGGATGGGATGATATATTTGATTTCAGCCGATGGGAACGCGCTGCGGCCGAGGTTTCGATCAATCTTGCGGACTATACGGGTGAGATACCTGCCGGCCAGGCGTTGCCCTGGTCCGCCATCGATACGGGAGTTTCCCGGGAATTCCTTTGCCGGGAACGCGAGCGTTCCCGCACAGAGACGGTTACGCCGGATTGTCGCACCGGAGCGTGCAGCCTCTGCGGAGCATGCATTCTACCGAATCGAATGGCGGCGAATATTGCCGTTTCTGCGACGATGGACGCACCCGGCGAAACGATCGCAAAACGGAAAGAACCGCATGATGGTCCGCGGTATCGCTACCGGTTTATCTACAGCAAAGGTTCGGCAGTACGGTTTCTCGGCCACATCGACATGGCCGGAGTGATTCACCGGGCGGCTACGGCTCTAGGCTTTCCGTTACTCTATTCGCAGGGATTTCAGCCCCATCCCCGGATTTCATTCGGCCCTCCCCTGCCGTTCGGCGTCACCGGCAAGGCCGAGGCCTTCGATATGATGACGGTCGAACCGCTCCAGGACAACCCGTTGATTCTGAACACCATGCTTCCCCCGGATTTACTGGTTCGTTCGTGTCATCTCCTTGACGAGCACGTCCCGTCCCTGTCCGCCTCCATCGCCGCCGCCGGATATCTGATCGAGGCGGTCGCCGATGCGCCTGATGCTGCAACCATGCATCGAGCAGTGGAAAATGCAATCGGTCTGACCTCTCTGCCGGTTAAAACGGCCAAGAATGGCATTGCAATGATCAAGGATCTGCGGCCGCTTATTCTCGATCTCAGATTTGCTTCCGGTGAGCGCCCGGGCGAAGGCCCGAGTATTGAAGCGCTGCTCTCGCTCGAACCGGGAAAAACGTGCAAGCCCTCGGAGCTCCTCGAAGCGTTGTTTCCCGGAAGCGTTTTTTCAGGTTTTACTATCGTGAGATCTAACTGCTTTCGCAGTGAGCAGGGAAGATTAGTTCCGCTTTAAATCAGTGCATGCCGACTATACTGCGCGGCGGATGCTCCCGTATATAACAATTGTTTACCATAAAAGCCGGCCCTGCCTTGTGATTCCATCGTTAATTTCGCGACGAGGCGCGAAATCCAATATAGTCCGTGGTTTACAAATGCTTGCAAGCGGACAATCTATGCCTGATCTTGCCTTATTACCTACCGACCACCTATTTTTTATTTAATTTTATTTTTAAACCTGTCTCGCATTTCACCGACGGTTAATTGGAAGGGCACCTATGAAGGTGCAACTGGCTTTTGCTCCGGCGTTAACGCAATCCTCATTGGCAGTGCTTGGCGAAAGCATGTGGCCGCCCCTGGGTGTGCTTTACCTTGCTGCATATCTCCGTGGTAAACTACCCGATATGATAATCAAGGTCACGGATGGATGCCGTATCGGGCTTGATGAGACCTTACGGGAAATTGACCAATTCAAACCTGAAATTCTTGGAATATCTTTCTTCTCGATGACGGCGTACGGAGGTTCGACGTTAGCACGCAGGGTGAAGGAGCGCTTTCCCGCAATAACGATCGTGGTTGGCGGCCCTCATGTCACCGCTCTGCCGGTGGAAACTCTGCGTGAAAGCGGAGCGGACTTCGCCGTTATCGGAGAGGGAGAAGAGACATTCTTTCAAATCGTCAAAGCCAAGGTCGAGGGACGTCAGAACCGTGACATTTACTCTTTACCTGGCGTCTGCGGAATCGAGAAGATTTCCGCAGAAGAGACGATTCACTCGAATGCACCCGCCTTGTTTATACAGGATCTTGATTCGATTCCTTCTCCGGCATGGGATTTGATTGATTTTTCGAAATATAAGGGGTGGTTCCTCTCAAAACAGCGACCGGAGGCAACGATCTTTTCGGCGCGCGGGTGCCCCTTTAGCTGCACCTTCTGTTCAAATGAAGTATGGAAATCATCCCAGCCGGCGCTTCGGTTGCGTTCGCCCGAAAACATCGCAGACGAAATGGAAATGCTTACCCGCACGTATGGGATCAAAGAGGTATTCGATCAGGCTGATGAATTCAATAATTCATATCAGCATGCCCTTGATGTATGCGCAGAAATCAAGCGCCGCTCCTTCGGCATGACATGGAAGGCACAGCTCCGCGTGAAACCGTTTTCCGATGAGCTGGCAAGAGCAATGGCGGAAGCGGGGTGTTGGTATGTTCACCTGGGAATCGAAAGCGGCAACCAGGAAACCATCGATGGCATAAATAAGCGCATTTCGCTCTCGGATGTTGAGGAGACCTGCAGGCTTTTGAAAAAGTACCATATCAAGGTTTACAGCCTGTTCATGCTCTACAATGTATGGGAGAAAAACGGAGAACTTCATTACGAGACATCCGCCATGTGCCTCAAAACGCTCGAATTTGCCCGTCGTCTCTTCAAAAAGCGACTGATCGATTATTTCAGCTGGTCCGTCGCCGCGCCGTATCCTGGCAGCGCGCTTTATGGTATTGCTTGTAAATACAAGCTGATTAGGTCGGAATTTATTAATAATTGGGAAGCATGGAAGAAAGATGAATTCTTCTTGATGTCACTTCCCGGCATTACACGCAAAGAGCAAACTCGAATAAAATTCAAAGGTGAATTGCTTCGCCTCCGAAGCATACTTAGAAATCGTTCGTTCAAGGCAAAAGACATTCCCTTCATGGCAAAACGCGCTCTGCATATTGCCATCACGGGCCTCGGAAAACACAAACACCTTATCTGAGGCAGGCTGGTGCCGCGTGCTCGACCGCAGCCCGCAGGATTCGATCAATCCGCGTGCGGTTGGTTATTTATATTTATCGCTTATCCGGATCAGGGGCGCCGATAATCATTTATACTCCGAAACATGTCAAATAAAAAAACGAACCGCGGCAACGTCCATTCCTCCGCTGCAAAAAAACAGTATTCTCCTGTGGTGATTGAATCATCTGCGGGTGCTCGTGCGTTTGATGATTTTTTTCATACATATGGCTATCGAATTCTCCTTGTGCTGATGGTTGTCCTGACTCTGGTTGTCTTCAAAGACTTTATTCTCCTGCAAAAATTCTATCTCTTCCGGGACATCGGGAGTGATTCTATTACCGCAAATTATCCGGGCGCCTATCACATTGCCGACTACCTGCGGATAGACGGGATTCCACGCTGGTCCTTCAAGCAAGGGCTCGGGCAGAACATCCTTCCGCTGAGTCTTTCCGACCCGTTCTCCGACTTACTGTACATCTTCGGCAAGGGAAATGTCGCGAACAGTATTGCCTATGTCGAGATCCTGAAAATATTCTGCGCCGGTTTCGTTTTTTATTTGCTTATGCGAAAGCTGGCGATTTCCGGCGTTGCCGGGGTGATCGGAGCGATTTCCTACGCTTTTTCCGGTTTTATAATCCTGGCGGGTGCGTGGCAGGTGTTTTCGACCGAAGCGGTTTTTATCGCCTTTCTGCTCTATTCATTCGAGAAGCTTTTTCAGGATAATGACTGGCGGCTTTTTCCCCTTGCAATCGCCCTCATTACCGCTTTCCAGCCCTTTTATATGTACACTGAAGGGATTTTCCTGCTCGCCTATGCACTGCTGCGCATCATCGAATCCGGGACCTGGCGTCCGAAGACGCTACTGCCTCTCGGGTATAAAATGGCTGGTTTGGGAACTGTCGGAATTTTGATCAGCAGTTTTTTCTCGATTGCCGCCATCCAGCAGATGCTGGAAAGTCCCCGCGCCGGAGCATCGTCCTATTTTCACAAATTAGCGGCATCGCCGATATTCGGTTTCGGAGGCGCACAGGAGATCATGACCTCCATCCTGCGGCTCTTTTCAAACGATCTGCTCGGCACCGGCGCTCATTTTGTCGGATGGAGCAACTATCTGGAAGCGCCGCTCTTCTATTGCGGGTTGCTGAATCTTCTTCTGTTGCCGCAAATCTTCCCTTATCTTGATAGAAAGCGTAAAATCGTCTATTCGGTTCTGCTTGGTGCGTTCATATTGCCAATTGTGTTTCCATTTTTTCGCCATGCCTTCTGGCTCTTCACGGGAGACTATTACCGAACCTTCAGCCTTTTCGTGGCAGCGCTGATCATCCTCTACAGCGTTAAAGCCCTGACCTTTATTATCAGGCAAAACCGTGTGAATCTGACGGTGCTGCTGGTAACGTTATTCATGCTTCTTCTGGGGCTCTATTTCCCCTACCCTTTTCTCAAGGAGCATCCTTCGATCATGGTCGATGAATCGTTGCGCATAATCCTGGCGGGGTTACTTGTAGGATATGCCTGCCTGATAGCGCTGTTGCGATTTCCCGCGATCAAACCCATGGTAGGGGCGCTCCTTTTAGTCTCTACCGGAGCGGAACTTGCCTATAGCGCCTGCCTTACCATCGATACACGGCCGGTCATCACCCGCGAGATTTTGCAACAGCGGGAATTTTACAACGATTACACCATCGATGCGGTAAATTATCTGCACTCCGTTGACAAGAACTTCTTCAGAATTTACAAGGATTATTCTTCGGGTAATGCGATGCATTTCAGCATTAACGATGCAAAGGTGCAGGATTTTTATGGTCTCGCTTCGTACTATTCATTCAATCAGAAATATTATATCGCCTTTCTGAACGAGATCGGTCTCATCGACGCCTCGAATGAGACACAAACACGTTGGCTCGGTGCGTCTATTGTCAATGAGCGGATGTTGCACTCCTTCGTCAGCCTCAAGTATGCTCTCACCAGAGTGTCCGGCATTCAATGGAAGAATTTCCGGTACGATTCTCTCGCCAGCTTCGGCGACGTACATATTTTTCGCAATCCGTACACTTTTCCGCTCGGATTCACCTACGATTCCTATATCCCCTACAGTGATTTTCATCCGCTGACCAAGCTTCAGAAAACGATCACCCTCCAGCGGGCATTCGTCATCGACAGTCAGCATGCGGTAGGGCTTGATAGTTTCTCGCGTTATAGCGCGCCTGATTCCGCCGTACCCTATCCCTGGGAGAGCTATGTGGCGGATTTTGCAAAGCGAAAAGAGGATACCCTGACGATCGGGCTCTTCAGGCAGAATTATATAAAAGGCGCCATTACGGTTTCGAAAAGCAAACTTTTGTTTTTCTCAATTCCCTATGATAAGGGGTGGTCGGCAAAAATCGACGGTATAACGAGGAAACCGCTGCTCGTCGATATCGGTTTCCTGGGAATTCCGCTCGACAGAGGATACCATACCGTAGAACTGAACTACACGCCGCCTCATTTTTATTCGGGACTCCTGGCGACGATCGCGGGGATACTCCTTTACCTCGCGATTATGTTCATGAAATCGATTGCAGATCCCAAGAATCGAGCAAAGGAAATCCCGATGCCGATATAGTCAACGATCTCTGACAGCATATAGAACCAAGTCGAATGTATTATAGGCGTATAATCTCAAAAAAAAACGATAGCCGACATTCCATTCGTGCAGCAATTCACAGATGCTCCAGAGGTGGTCTGGTTTATGATAGACGCAAATGGCGAGATCAGGCATATTCTTTAATATTATGTTTTTCGCTCCGAGCAAAGCATTATACTCAGCACCCTCAATGTCCATTTTTATAAAGGTCGGGCTAAAGCCTTGCAATACTTCATCCAAAGAAACACAATTCGTTTTTTTTCCGTTTCCTGATCTGGGGTTAAGTGCGCTGGCTTCCCCTTGACCATCATAAAACGCTACATCCTCAGTGTTCTCCCATACACCGCAGGGCCAGAGGAAGACCTCTCCAGCCAATTTTTCATGTTTTTTTACAAATGCACACAGCTGCTGGAAATTACTCATATCCGGTTCAAAAGCGACGATTCTGGAAACCATGCCGATATTTTTTTCAAGGCTTTGCAATGTATCCCCATTATAGGCACCGCAATCGATGAATGCGGTAACAGCGGGGTTAAAATGTATAATATTTTTATCAAAATATTGAACCGAATCCGTTGGTTGTGGACAAGCGGCTGAGTTCAGCGTCATCCGGTAAGATACAATTTTTTCAAAGAGATTCCGGCTTTCTTCATCATGCAACCGATGCAAGGTTTTCTCGATAGCTTCAATATTATTGCGAAATATTTCCAGATCGGATAGCCAATAATGGCTGCTGTCGCCAAGTTGAAATAACCGATAGAAATCAAGAAAGGAGTATATATTGCTATAGTTGCGTTTCAGTAAATATTGGTGTATAGATTCAATATCCGAATCTCGATTAAATACCGCAATAAAAAGGATGAATTCTTTTTTCTTTTCATCAGGTAATGGGAAACAATCGGGATTGTACACAGGAACATAATTTACCAAGTCATTTTCCTTGCAATTTTTATCAAGAAAACAATAGGCAGGGATCGAGCGCTTTCTCAAGATGGAGTGAACCTTTTTCCCGATATTTCCTGCCCCATAAATTATTACTCTCTTATCTGAAGTAAGGATTTCATTTGTTTCAAATTTATTTATACCAAATAAACGGTTTTTTAAATCCATGGTCAGTAACCCTTGCACTTCAAACGGAAAGCAATGATTGGATTAACATATTGCGCTTTGATTCCTTACAGTCAAAAAGCAATGCGCTTTTCAAGAAGGTTAAAAACGAACTACTTGTATGACATCAATTCACTGAAAGTACTGATTGACATTTACATTTCAATAGAAGTATCAATTTAAACAAAACCAATAATTTTCTCTTAATCGTTTTTCAATCTTGCCCGACATTTACTTTAAATGTCCCGTAAAGACGTTAGCTATTTTTATTATTCTAATGTTGCGGCGTGCATTTAAGAAGATTATTAAATCCCTCTGCTGTAAATCAATCGTTGTAATTCATCATTATTGGCATAGGGGCTATCTATCATATCAATCATAATCGGCTGGTCCTTCTGAACAGCTTTAAGTAATACCTCTCCTCTCATTAATTCCCTGCAGGAAATTTGGCCTTTTTGCAATGGTATGGAGAGATACACATCCGAATCCGCAAGACTCGTTCCCTCTCTTAAATCTCTTTTGGCATAAACCCCCCGCACGAGCGTCTCAAGATATTTAATTTCTTTCAACGGCGGTATCCGTATCTGTACTCCCTGGTTTCCGCACATTTCCTTGGTTTTCTTGAATGCCTTAAACCATGAATCGATCTGGTGCGGAAGCGAACAATAGGGCGATATAGGGGTTTTATCATTTTCAATATCGACATGACGCTCAAAGGACCTTGCCCCTTTGGCATAGGCAATGGCAATGGAATAATTCCAATCGTGGCATTCGTGGGAAGAAAATCCTATTGTATGTTTGGGAAATCTCTGCCTGAGGAAATCAATCTGATTCAATTCTAGCTCATAATCCTCGGTGGGATAAAGAGATACACAATGGTTTATGGCGAGTGGAATATTTCTATTCTCAAAAAAAGTAACTAGGTCATCAAGGTCCTTGAGAGGAATCCCGCCAGTCGATGCTATGACCGGTTTTTTTGTCGTCGCTATTTTTTCTATTAAAAACCAATCATTTAAATCGGAACTTGCCAATTTTATGATTTGAATGCCGAATTCCGAGCACAAATCCACCGAAGTTTCATCAAAGGGGGTTGCCATTGTCACACAACCACCCTTCCTGGTTAAATCAACCAATTTCCACAAGTCTTCCTTTGACATCTTCGTATCTAATGTTTTTTTTATATACCGAATATCATCTCTTTTAAGAAAATCCTTATGGATAAAATTATCAACATCTCTGAATTGCAGCTTAATAGCTGCCCGGACATTATTGAAGCGAACGATTTTTGAATAATCCGTAATAATCCTGGCTCCTCGAGACACATCTCCCCAGTGATTGTTGGCCATTTCAAGTACAAACAGGTCTTCAAAAATATCCCTATTCATTGCCGTTCTCCTCTTCGTCGTATTGAAAGAGTCCCAGTATATTGCCCTTTCATTTTATTTATCGATTATTAGTAGTTTCCCATCTAATAAATACCTATTTTCATTATACCCTTCTTACAATTTCTCAATTGCCGGAATAATGAGAATAAATTTCATTCCCATTACATCAATTTTGAAACCTTTGTATTCCCCTGCATTCCAGGAACTATTGTTGATTGTTGTCTCGACAACTCTTGCAATATTATTTCTCAGCGCAAATATAGAGTGATTGCGCCAACATTTTGAGCACCGTTATCTTTTCAACCACAGCGCCGAGGTAAATGCTTGGCCGTATGAGCCACGAGGGCGTGATCGGCAATAAGAAATCCCGATATTCGACATGAATGTTTTTAAATCCGGCATGGTCTAAGCGGCGGGTGATAAAGGTTTTTGTAAATGCTTTTTCCGCCGGCTCCAATTTTGCCCATGCGCGGAAAAATTGGGTGGTATTGAATATCAGATAGCAGTAGGGATTTAATAAATTCGGTTCCAGAAAGACAATTTTTCCATTCCCATTAAGCATTTTTTTCAAATTCCGTAATGCCTCATCGATGGTATAATACAGATGATGCAGAATGCCATTTCCGACGATATAATCGAATTTTCTTTCGGATAGCTTATCCGGCTTATTAAAATCCATTACCTCATAAGCTAAATTCGGCAATGCATGGTTTTGCATGGCCATTTTTATAAAAGGCGCGCATAAATCCGTGCCTAAAACCGCGCTCTTCGTTTTCAGCGCGATAAGATAGGACATCGTTCCGTCTCCACATCCTATTTCCAATATTTGCTTATCAACCGTATCAGTCATTGCATCGAGCATGTATTGCACGCGACGCTCAGTCCGAACATCCAGCGCTTCCGAAGGTTCGTAAAGTTGTCCATAGCCTCTGTCATCTATCATAAATGCATACCTCGTTAATTTCTTAAAAATATTATATTCATTATAGTCAACACTAAGTTTGGTGAAATAGCACATCCTAAACCATTCATTAGCCAATATGACTGACCTTGTGAACGGTTTAACGGAAAGTGAGAATATCCCGTCGGCTCCAAATTATCTTCTTTCCCATTCATGGAACCGGTTAAACAGAGTCCTCCGATAGCTATAGTTTACAAAAAGAATCACAAACTACAATTCGAGCATGCATTGAGATTATTAAATTGATTCCGCTAAAAGATTTTAGCATGATTAAAAAAATTCAAAGAAAATAACTGTATATTCCGGTGGTAGATTCTATTCTATGCATGAATCATCGAATGCTGCACCGATACGTTTATTCGTTCTTATTAATAGGGCATTTTTCCAGGAATTCATACGGCCTCATCCAGCGGCGGAATGATCATGTTTTGTTTAAACTCTCCCCGATCCAGAAAGGGCGATAAATCTTCAAGGGGCATCGACACCATTTTACCGTTCGGCATTTTTTTAGAAGAAAGTTTCGGTGAAAATAGGTAATTCTTAGGAAGCACTACCTCGCATAAAATCGGCCCCGGATACTCGAGCACCTTTATAATTTTGCTCTCAAGGTCAAAGTTGGATTCGATAATTTCGGTTTGAAGCCCAAATGCTCGGGCAATCTTTCGAAAATCCGGGAAACCAACGCCGGAATCTTTATCGACCGCGGTCATACGGCCATTGAAGAAAGCTCCCTGAGTTTGCCTCATGGAGACATATCCTTCATTATTCAATAAAAATATTTTTATCGGCAAGTTATGATAAGCAATAGTTTCCAGTTCCTGGAGATTCATCATACAGCTTCCGTCTCCGGAAATACAAACAATAGGTTTTTTATTTACGGCAATACATGCTCCAATCGCTCCCGGCAAATCGTAACCCATAGCTGCGCAACCAGAATTACAGATGTATCGTTGTCCATCCTTTACTTTCGCTGCTTGGAAAAGGACAACGCTGGCCGACCCATTTCCCGCGATAATAATCTCCTGCTCGTGAAGAAGATCGGTAAGCTTTTCGATAAAACAGTAGGCATTGGCCCGGTCTTTTTCTTCCCGATACTCCCGCAGGACCGTTGTGTATTTTGCCTTTCGTTCAAGGCACCACGTATGCCACTCCCGACGGTAGGGCAGGGCATAGTGTGCAACTTTGTCAAGCATTCGGCGGATAAAACTCCCCGCATCCATTAATAATGGAAAATCCGGTTTTATCGTATGCTTTTTCAGCTCGTTTTCATCGATATCAATGACAACTTTTTTTGCCGCCCTCGCGTAAGATTCCCAAAAATAGCTCACCTGGCGGATATTATTCCGGGAACCGATTGAAATCATTAAATCGGAGTTCTGAAGCGCAAAATTTCCAGCCCGGTCTCCTATGGTTCCGATTCGACCAATAAAATAGGGATTTTCGGAAGGGATAAGGTCCATGCCATTAAACGTGGTAACGACCGGCAATTTAAGAAGACCGACAAGTCGTACGAAATCATCTCCAGCTCCGGAGATCCGAATCCCGTGACCCGCGACAATGATCGGTCTGCTGGCTCCGGCCAGCAGTTGCAATACTTCGTCGCATTTCTCCGCCGGATCGGTTTTAACGTCGTCTTCCGCACTATCATATTCGATCAATTCATTTTCATCAAGGGGAGCGCCCTG
>Ga0187851_10000141_pt1 | contig 75211 bp, 58 predicted proteins | sample June2016WEW_6_10_FD_132997 | JGI IMG/M metagenome (GOLD analysis project Ga0187851, IMG submission 132997) | Peatland microbial communities from SPRUCE experiment site at the Marcell Experimental Forest, Minnesota, USA - June2016WEW_6_10 | ecosystem: Environmental > Terrestrial > Soil >... | reverse complement strand
TGGGCAAACCCTGGACGCGCGCGTACAGAGCTTTGGCTATCTTTCGCGCTGCGGATTCGGCGGGAAACAAACGGTCTTCGTGGATCAGCATGGCTGCAACTTTGCCCTTTCGCGGCGAGACTATGAGGATCTACTCTCGGAGAGGTCAGACCACAGTATACACATCTGGCAGGCAAACGGCAGAACGGCGGACAAAATTTCTCCGGCACGGACGAGGGTCTCCAGTGTTAATCTCGTCTTGCCCAGCATTTTAAGATGATGCCGGCCTATTATGCCGCAGATGAAGCAAGACCTGACGGACACGCAGCGGACCATGCAAGTGGTGAACCACATCCGCGCCCTCATAGAGAACGGCACCCTGCAGCCAGGCGATAAGATCCCCCCAGAGCGCGAGTTTGCGCGCTCTTTGAATATCAGCCGCGCCAGTCTGCGTACCGGGATTGGCTACCTGGCAGCGATGGGGGTTATGAAGGTGCGTCACGGGGTGGGAACATTCGTCGCCGACGGGCCGGCCGAATTCGGCAAGGCGTCTTTCAGCCTGATGGGCGCGCTGCACGGGTTTCAATCCTGGCAGATGTTTGAGGTACGGTTGATTCTTGAGAGCAACCTCGCCGCTCTTGCCGCTAAGCGCGCTAAGAATGAGCATCATACCGCGCTGGCCGAAGAAGTGGCGGAGATCTTTGCCTCTGTGGACAAGCCCACGGATTTTCTTATCCACGACGTGCTCTTTCACCGAATTCTCTCGCAGGCATCAGGTAACCCCATTCTGGCCGCACTGATGGAGACCATTACATCAGCCCTCTACGACAAGCGCCGCAAGACTGTCGAGCGCTCGACCGACCTGCGCGAGTCCGCCGAGATGCACCGCATGATTTATCGCGCCGTTCGCGCACGCGATTCCGTCGAAGCGCGAAGGCTTATGGAGCAGCATCTGCGCATGGCGCAAGCCGCTCAGGGCATGGAACGGTCCACCACGCAGAAAGCGACCAAGGCAAATGCCCGGCCCGAAACGCTTACTCGAGACCTTGACTCCGCTTCGGTCTGACGATCAACGGGCAATTGACGGAAGCTTCCGACTGTAGCGGAACAGCCTCATATCCCACCCTCTGAGTCATTCGAAAAGCCAGTAAGGTCTGACCATTGGCTTTGCGCTGCATTACCTCTGCGCGTGTTAACTCGTTTGTTTTTATAGCATTTCATGAACTTTTCGAGACATGTGTAATTCTGGCTTGACAGATTAATATGTTGTGCTCGACACTATTGTGGTTTCAATAGTGGTCTGACCACTGGCGGCGAACCCGCTGGCCGGGACCAATTGTGCGGGTTAAGAACCTAAGCAACAAGTGAACAATTTTATGGAGGCTTGAATGAGGAGTATGGCCGTAGAAGGACAGTTGAATTTGAGCGGAACATCGACGAGTTTGAAACACGGGCCCTTGTTCTGTTCCAGGTGGGGATGGCTGGTACTTTTGGTCGTTGCCATGATGGCGCCCCTGGGCGCAAAGGCGCAGCTTGGCGCATCGGCAACCATCCAGGGCACGGTCACTGATGCCACTGGCGCCTTGATTGCCGGCGCGAACGTAACAGCGCAGAACGTGGCAACGGGAGTCAGACTGACACGTATCGCAGACAGGGCGGGGTATTACGTGCTCTCTCCGCTGGATCCGGGGGATTACACCGTCTCCACCTCGGCTGCGGGTTTTGAGTCTCTCATCCGCAAGAACATTCGTCTGGATGGCATGCAGGTGCTGGGGCTCAACCTGACGCTGAAAATCGGCACGGCAAATTTGACAGTGACCGTCACCGACGCTCCGCCGCCCTTGGAAACAGAGAATGCGACGCTGGGCGTTGCGATGGAAAACGATGCCTATGAGTCGCTCCCGTTGGAGATGGGCGGCGCAAACGGTGTCAGTACCGATCAACGCCGCTCGACTGACATGGCCATACTCATGCCCGGCGTCACCAACAACGAAACCAAGAACAACGAATCCGATGAGCCAATGGTGGTCAACGGCAACTCCCAATCCACCGAGATGTATATTGAGGGCCTTCCGTTGGAATCCGCTTCGGTCAGCGGCGACCCGCGCTACATCTGGTCTGCCATCTCGGTCGAGGCAGTCGAACAGTTCCAGCTCAAGACCACGGCTTACTCGGCTGAGTACCAGGGTCTGGGCGTGGAGAACTTCACCATCAAGTCCGGAACCAATAAAATCCACGGTTCGTTTTACGACGTGATGCGCAACACCGCGTTCGATGCGGCAGGTTTCATTCCGGCTCAATATCCGGCTACTTACCCCATCGCCGCGCTGGCTGGCACTTACTACAAACCGCCGGAGCATATGAACGAATACGGCATGACCATCGGCTTTCCAATCTGGCGCGACAAGATCTTTCTTTTCGGAAATTACATGGGCTTCCGGTTCTCGACGCTGACCAAACCGCAAGCTCAGACCATTCCCACCCCGGCAGAGCTTTGCGGCGATTTTTCCACTACCGGAGTCAACATCTACGATCCGACAACGCAAACCTATAACGCCGGCGCTAAAGCCTACACGCGTACACAATTCGGTGGCGGCGCCGCCCCCAACGAACGGTACGCCATGAACTCGACCGGCACATGCGTGGACCAGGGCACCAAGGCAGCAAACGTGATTCCGCAGGGCGAGCTTTCGCCCGTTGCCAAGTACATGGAGCAATATTGGGCGGGCGTGAATTACCTCAATACTGCCAACTCCAACAACTACATGGGATCCTATAACTTTGGCTTGAACAACTGGTCAACAACCGAGCGCCTGGATGCCAATCTTTCTGAAAAGCACAAGATGAGCGTGATCGTTGCGGCTGGCCGCCAGGGCCTGATCGGTCTGGCCGGCAGTCAGACGACGGATATAGGTCCGATGCCGTATTTCTATGCGAAGCCCTATGCTCCCATTACCAGGGTTGCGGTCTTCCAGGATACCTACGTAATCAAAGAAAACCTGATTAACCAATTCAAGTACGGGGCGGCGCAATACCACTCGCCCCACACCAATCCGAGTACGGAGACTGCTGGTTTTGCGGCGACCGCTGCCGGCATCGGCTTCACCAACTCGCCGTCGGCCGTCACGGGGCAAGTGACCAGCAGCTTCCCGATAGTAAAGTGGCCCAGCGGAGGGATCAACGAGGCGCAGTGGGGACCCAATACGGGCGCGGATGATCAAAACACCGACACCTACGCACTCGCGGACAACGTGCAGTGGGTCAAAGGCAAGCACTCCTTCACTTTCGGCGGCCAGCTTGAGTTCCTCGAATTCAATGATCTCTGGGCTGTCGGGGGATCCACGCCGCTTACGCTGAATTACGGCCTTAACGAAACTGCCAGCATCACCGGCACGGGCACCGCCGGCACTACCAACGACGCAACGCACGGAGCCGGATTGTCCTACGCCAGCTTCTTGATCGGCGCGGTCGATTCGGCAAGCTACACCGAGTACGCGCCAAATGCCCAGGAGACTGGCGCGCGCTACCACCCATTCGCGTTTTATGTAAACGACGACTGGAAGGCGACCCCCAAGTTGACGGTCAATGTCGGCCTGCGCTGGGATACGATGCCGCCTATGCGCGAGGTGCAGAATCGTTTCTCATTCCTGAACCCAACCGGGACCAATCCTTACTCCGGCACAAATGGCACGCTTCAGTTCGCCGGCAGTGGGACGGACAGTTGCAACTGCTCCACTCCCATGAACACATACCACGGCGACTGGGGTCCACGTCTGGGCCTGGCCTATGCAGTTGACAACAAGACCGTCATCCGCGCCGCGTATGGCATCTACTACGCTCATGGCGGCGGCACATCCGGCGGAAATAACATATTGCCGGTCACTACAATGTTGCTTGGCCTTTCGGCCGCGCCAAATGTGAAGAGTCCCGGCGCATTGCTTCCGGCCTTCTACCTGAACGGTAACCAAACAGCTTTTTCAGGCGACTCTGCTGCGACTGTTGTCAACGGCCTTTCCAACGACCCGAACAACGCGAACTTTGGAGGCCCGGGTTATTCCGTTACCGCGCCTGGAACCACGACAGTCAACCCTGGCTACGGAACCATTTACTCCTCAGCATCCGTAGCCCCCAACAATGTCTCCTCCACACTGTCCTATCTGGACCCCAAGTATGGCGGCCGCACGCCGACCTTCGAGGGGTGGTCTGTTGGCTTCCAACGGCTACTGACCAAGGACCTCACTCTTACAGTGAGCTACGTGGGTAATGAGGGACACTTCCTGCTGCCAAGCGGTGCCGCGCGCGGCTATTGGCAAAACCAGTTGGATCCTCAGTACCTGTCCCTGGGCAGCAACGCCCTGGCGGCAAAGACCGCCGCAGGCAATATGCCGGGCGGCGCCTTTACCTATCCGACCTTCAACAATACGGTCGCACAAGATCTGGTGGCGTTTCCGCAATACAGCGGTATAACCGACCAGGTTGATTCGATCGGCAACTCAAACTATAACTCGCTGCAAGTTACCGCCATCCAACGGCTTGCTCGCGGCCTGGCCTTCACGCTGAGCTATACCTTCAGCAAGACGATTGACGACATTGGGACCTTCCGCTCCGGCTTTGCCATCCCTGCGGGCGCCCTGGCCAACAAACCCACAAAGTCCGTGCCGATCGACCGCATCGAACGTTCGCTCAGCACCCAGGATCAACCTGAGAACCTTGTCGCCACCATGACATATGATCTGCCCTTTGGCAAAGGACACATCGGCGGCGGCAACGCTATTGTGAGCAACATCGTGGGCGGATGGCGGTTCTCTGGAGTCTACTTCTATGTCTCCGGCAATCCGCTTGCGATTACTGCCACCGGTTGCACCGCTCCGGGCCAGGGCACTTGTATGCCAGCCTATAACACCGCCTTCACCGGCTCGGCACGCACGAACGGCAAATGGGGCCAAGGCGCATCCAGAACCACTTTGGCTACAACTCAATACATCAACCCTGCAGCATTTGAATTGCCAACCGCGCTCTCAAACCCTAACTGCACAGCGACCGGAACACCGTCACCGTGCATCGGAATGGTGCTTGGCGACGTCTCTCGCACAGCTCCCTACGGGTTGCGTGGGCCCTCCAACTACGACGTTGACGGCACCGTTCGCAGGACCATCGATCTCTGGAAGGATGGACGCGTAAAATTCATCTTTGAAGCGAGCGTCTTCAACGCCGTCAACCACGTCTGGTTTGGCAGCCCTGCAAGCACAGCGGACGGCACGATCGGCTCGTCGGTCACCTCATCGAACCCTGCCAGCGATACCACCCTGGGTACGATTGCTGGTCAGGCAAACAACGCCCGTCAGTTCCAATTCGCGGGGCACATCAACTTCTAAGACGCTCTCGCGTTTCAGTACACCGGGAGGGGTTGGGAAACCAGCCCCTCCACTTTTTTGCAAACTTATTCCATGCAATTGAGAAGTTATATGCAGCTCAAGAGAATTAACACGCCCCACTACCATTCCAATAGGAGACTTATGCGTTCACTTTTCAGTTTCTCAATCTCTGCCTCGTCGCTGTTGTGTTTTGCTCTGGCCTTATCTGCGCAGGATACGCGCAAGGTCACGGAACCGCATATCCCCGCTGCCTGCATCACGCTGAACGCAAACATCGCGGCTGATCACGGCGTGATTGCGTCTGAGGATGAACAGCGATTAGATACCGAGCGCATTCAGCACGCGATGGACAACTGCGCCGCGGGCAAGGCTGTTGTGCTTCGCGCGACCGGACGGAAGAACGTGTTTCTGACCGGCCCCATCGCCTTGCGCCCCGGCGTAACGCTGGTGGTCGATGCCAACACCGCGCTGGTGGCCTCGCGCGATCCGCGAATTTACGATCTCGCACCTGGCAGTTGCGGCATCGTCAGCGAACATGGCCACGGATGCAAGCCGCTCATTCTGGGCGATGGCGCAAAGGGCGGCGGCATCATGGGCATGGGCTCCATTGATGGCCGGGGCGGCGCCAAACTTTTGGGGCAGAATGTGACATGGTGGGACCTGGCCCATCAGGCCAAGATTACAGATAAGCAGCAGAGCGTGCCGGTGATGATTGTTTTGCGTCACGCGGATGACTTCACCATGTATGAGATCACGCTGCGCAACTCGCCTAACTTCCACGTTGCGGTGAACGAGACGGATGGTTTCACGGCATGGGGCGTAAAGATCATGACGCCCAAGACTGCCCGCAACACGGACGGCATCGATCCTGGTTCTTCGCGCAACGTGACCATCGCCTATTGTTTCATTCATACCGGAGACGACGATGTCGCAGCTAAATCCGGCAGAGCGGTACCGTCTTCGAACATTTCCATCCTGCACAACCATTTCTATACGGGCCACGGCATGTCTATCGGCAGCGGAACCAGCGGCGGAGTGGATCACATGTTGGTTGACGATCTGACTATTGAGGGCGCGGACAACGGCATCCGGATCAAGTCCGACCGCAGCCGCGGTGGCCTGGTGCATGATCTTCTCTATCGCAACGTTTGCATTCGCGATACGAAGAACCCCCTTGTCTTCACACCGCTGTACACAACCTTCACAGGAGACCAGCTTCCTGTCTATCGAGATATCACGCTCGAAAATGTTCATGTGCTTACAGCGGGGAGTTATACCTTTCTCGGGCTGGATGCCCAACACAAACTCGGATTGAAACTGAACAATGTATTTGCCGACGATCAGGCGCACTCCACTATGTTGGTCAAGGACGTGGAGTTTGTTATCGGAAGCAAACGCGGAAATCTGGAACCAAGCGGAGACGATGCAACCGTGCAACAAACGCCCGGCTCAACAGTCGGTGCACCCCCGGCTTGCGAGTCGCGCTTTGTTCCCTTCCCCTCCCTTGCCACGGCTCCTGAGATGGCAGGGACAATTCCGCCAGAAGATGAAACCCTCTACGTTGCGGCCGACGGCACGGGCGATTTTTACTCCATCCAGCGCGCGCTTGATGCGGCGCCGAAAGACGGAGCCCTGGTATTGGTGGCTCCTGGAATCTATCGCGAGGTGCTGACCATCGACAAGCCTAACATCCGCCTGCGCAGCGCCAACGGCGATGCGTCCAAAACAGTGGTAGTGAATGATCGCAGCGCGGGTGCGAATGGCGGCACGCTCCGATCCGCCACCGTGAATGTGACAGCTGATAATTTTTTTGCGGAGAACATTACCCTCGAAAACGATGTCAACCGCACTCATGCGCAGGTTTTTGCCGGCTCGCAGGCCCTGGCGTTGCTGACAACCGGCGACCGGGGCGTTTTCCACAACGTTCGCCTGCTAGGCAATCAGGACACTGTTTATGCGGGCAGCCGCAACTGCGCTCCAGACGGGCAGAACTGCATCCCCGCGCGGCAGTATTTTTCTGATTGTTATATAGCCGGGAACGTCGATTTCATATTCGGAGACGGCAAAGCTGTCTTCGATCACTGTGAGATTCATAGCACTGCTCATGATGGCGGATTCATCACGGCTCAGGCAAAACACTATCCGGAGGAAGATTCTGGATTCGTACTCAACCGATGCAAGCTCACTGCCGATTCAGGAGTAACCAAGCCTGTCTATCTGGGCCGGCCGTGGCGTCCGTATGCCACTGTTGTTTTCCTTGATACCGAAATGGGCAGTTACATCGATCCGGCAGGCTGGCGAGAGTGGCATCCGGGAGAAACACATTCGATCGATACCGTGTTCTATGCCGAATACAACTCAACCGGTCCCGGCGCGCGGCCTGACCAGCGCGATCCGCATACCCATTTTTTAACTCAGGAACAGGCCAGGCAGTTCGCCCCTTCTGTTTTTCTGCGCGGCGCCGATAACTGGGACCCCTTGCAGGTCATCAAACAGTAGCATTAACTTGCCGCTCGCCCTGTCCAGTCCAGTTGGTATGGAGGAACTGACCTCGCGGTTTGTCAGTGCGTTCATAAGTGTGCGCGCCGAAAAAGTCGCGCTGCGCCTGCAGCAGATTAGCGGGAAGCAACGCGGAACAGAACGAGCGAATGAGCAGGGATATAGAAGCCGCCGAAATCGAGTTGCGCCAGGCTGAAGCACAGTTCTTTGGCTTGGAAGGGGGGCCTCACTTTCGCGGAGAAGATCATTACGAGTCTGGCATGGCTCTGGATTGACTTCTCGGTTGACCAGCGGCAGAGGCTACAACTGACCCATTTCCCCAGCGGACACGCACTCGACGGTGAAGGCTTTGGAACACCTTCAAGCTACTCATTCTTCAGCACGTTAAGGAGCATTTCTGGATGCGGATTAACTTTGGCGTCCCCGACGGGATTTGAACCCGTGTTATCGCCGTGAAAGGGCGGTGTCCTAGGCCGGGCTAGACGACGGGGACGCTGAAAGGGCTTACCAGCGGCCGGGAGTGGCCACATTCGCCCTTATGAAGGCTACCAACTCGACGGGGCCATGTCAAAGAAGCGGAGGCAGTGCCCCAACCTGGCCCAACAGCCGAAGACCTAAAATTTGAGTCTCTGACCCGGTCCCAGGCGTCACATTACAATAAGGAAGGCGACCTGAAATTCATTCTCCGCTTGAGTTCCGCGCACCAACTGGCGGATGATTTCGCGAGAACTGCAATTCCAGACGCGGTCCGGCCTGGCCAGCCAGAATCGAATTCTTATCCGGCACAAACCGAAGGACTTGGCAGGGTTTCGAGGAACTTCGGGCAGAAGATTTCCGTAGAAGAGATAAAGTGAGGAAAATCGCTTTGAAACGCATAATTGGGTTGGGTTGTTTGGTGCTTCTTGAGTTGGCGGCCACGGGTTGCCAGAAGAAGCAGGTGGCTCAGGCCGCGTCTGGAATGCAGGCTATGCCGGTGCAAACGGTGGCCGTCACACTGGCGCCTGTACCTCAGTCGAGCGAGTATGTGGCCACCATCAAGTCTCGCCGCTCGGCGACGTTGCTGCCGCAGGTAAGCGGCATGTTGACGAAGATTGTCGTCCGCTCAGGCGATCACGTGAAGGCGGGGCAGTTGTTGATGGAGATCGATCCGCGCCTTCAAATGGCCACCGTTGCGTCGGCGCGCGCCACCGAGCGTCAGAAGAAAGCCACTTACGATTACAACGCGGTGGAGGTTGAACGGCAGCGCAAGCTCTTTGAGGCAGGAGTGACCAGCCGCGACGCCTATGATCAGGCGCTGCAATCCTTCGGCAACACCAAAGCGGATTACGAATCGTCCGTAGAGCTGCGCAAGACGCAGGAGGAGCAACTGGCCTACTACGCCGTTCGCTCGCCTTTTGACGGTGTGGTGGGCGATATTCCGGTGCACGTGGGCGATTTTGCGTCACCATCGAACTCCCCGGCCACCGTGCTGACCACGGTGGATGAGTACAAAGATTTGGAAGCCTACATCTATGTTCCAACAGAGCGCGCGGGGCAGGTGCGTCAAGGGCTTGCTGTCGAGCTGATGGACAATGCCGGCAAGCTCCTGGAGAAGACGAAGATCGATTTTCTCTCGCCGCAGGTGGATAGCACCCTGCAGGGGATTCTGGTGAAGGCGCCGGTCCACGCTACGCCCGAGTTGCTGCGCAACGCGCAGATGATCAAGGCGCGCGTCATCTGGAGCACAACTCCCATGGCCGTGGTACCGGTGCTGGCGGTTACGCGCCAGGGCGGGCAGAGCTTCGTTTTTGTGGCTCAGCAGCAGAACGGCCGCTTTGTTGCCCACCAAGTCGCGGTCACGCTGGGAGATACGGTAGGCAACAACTATTCAGTCTCCTCGGGCCTGAACGCCGGCGACCGGGTCATCGTCTCCAGCACTCAGTTCCTGATTAACAACATGCCGGTCATGCCGTTGCCGGGAGCCTAGAGCACAGCTTGCCGGCGTCCCCGGCAGCGGGCCGAGGGCGTGTACTCGGCGAGAGTCAAACCGTGCCCGTAGCGGGCAAAAGGGAAGGCCAACTTTGTTTGTCGATTTCTTCATTCATCGGCCGGTGTTTGCGACGGTCTGCGCACTGCTGATTATTCTCGCCGGTGCGGTGTGCATTCCCAATTTACCTGTGGCCATGTACCCCACGCTTGCTCCTCCCCAGGTGGGGGTGGACTGCAACTACGTGGGCGCCAATGCCGAGACGGTCGAGACGGCCGTCACCATTCCTCTGGAAGAAGCCATCAACGGCGTCGAGGGAATGCGCTATATCAGCTCGTCCAGCACCAACAGCGGCAGCAGCGACATCACAGCCACTTTTAAGACCGGCTATGACCTCGACATCGCCGCTGTGGACGTGCAGAACCGCGTGGCCAGCGTTACGGGCAGGCTGCCCGCGGCGGTCAACGCAACCGGCATCAGCATCAGCAAGGCCAACAGCAACTTCGTTCTTGGCGCCGGTTTCTACACTCTGGATGGGCGTTACTCGCCCGAGTTCATCTCCAACTACCTTGACGTTTATGTGAAAGACGCCCTCAAGCGCGTGCCCGGCGTGGGCGACGTATTAATCTTCGGCGAGCGCAAATACGCCATGCGCGTCTGGCTTGATCCGGTGCGGCTGGCCGCGCGCTCGCTCACGGCTACCGACGTGGTCAATGCGCTGGTGGAGCAGAACGTCGAAATTCCCGCCGGCCAGCTCGGACAACCTCCATCGAACTCCAAACAGGCCTTCCAGATTCCAGTGCGCGTAGTGGGCCGGCTCACGAGTCCTGCCGAGTTCGACAATATCATCGTAAAGAACTCCGCCAACGGCCTTGTGCTGCTCAGGGATGTAGGCCACTCGGAGGTGGGCGCGGAAGACTACAGCACCGTACTCAAATACGGCGGCCGCGAAGCCATGGGCATCGGAGTCATGCAGCTCTCCAATGCCAACTCGCTGGAAGTGGACAAGGCCGCCAAGGCCCGGCTCGCCGAGTTGTCGAAGAGCTTTCCGCCGGGGCTGGAATACGCCATCGCCTTCGACACCACAACGGTAGTCAGCGACTCCATTCGCGAAGTGCTGCAGACCCTCGGCCTGGCCATCTTTATCGTCATCACCGTCATTTTCCTTTTTCTTTTGGACTGGCGCGCCACCATCATTCCCGCCGTCACCATTCCGGTTTCGCTGATCGGAACCTTCGCCTTCATCAAGTTATTCGGCTTCTCCATCAACTCGCTCACCCTCTTCGGCATCACGCTGGCTACGGGACTCGTGGTGGACGATGCCATCGTGGTCATCGAGAATGTGCAGCGGCACATTCACATGGAACACTCCGACCCGCACGCCGCCACTTCGCGGGCCATGGGCGAGGTGACCAGCGCAGTTATCGCGACATCTCTCGTTTTGATCGCGGTCTTTGTGCCGGTCTCGTTCTTCCCCGGCACCACCGGCATTCTCTACCGCCAGTTCTCGCTGACCATTGCTTTCGCCATCGCCATCTCGGCTTTCAACGCGCTCACGCTCTCACCGGCTCTTTCGGCCATGTTCCTGCGCGGCGAAGAGGACCGTCCCCACCAGCTTGACTTCCTGCACATTCGCCCGGTCTCGCGGCTCTTTGCTCGATTCATTCACTCCACCGACGCTCAGATCAGTTGGCTGTCCAGCGCCTATGCAAAATCCATTCATGTCGCGCTCCGCCTGCGCTATGTGCTGCTTGTCTTATTCTTCGCCGGCTTGGGCGCAACAGTGTGGACTTACCAGCACGTTCCCACCGGTTTCATTCCGCAGGAGGACCAAAGCTTCCTGATGGTGATCGTGCAGGCGCCTCCGGGCTCCTCGCTGGCCTACACCACTGCACTCTCAGATCGGGCGGAGGCCATTATCGCCCAGAATCCTGATATTCGAGGAATGTTTTCGGTGATGGGTTTTAGCCTGGCCGGCAGCGCTTCCAACTCAGGCATGATGTTTATTTCGACCAGGCCTTCCGATGAGCGGCGCGGCAAGGGCCACTCGACCGCCGACATTGTGGCCGACCTCTCGCCCAAGCTGATGAGCCTCATGTTCGCTCCCAATGGTGGCTTGGTGGCCATGTTCGAGCCTCCTGCCGTTTCGGGCGTCGGCAGCTATGGCGGCTTTCAGTTCATGCTCCAGGACCAGGGAAACAACACCCTCAGCGACCTGGACCGCGTGGCTCACCAGATTGTAGGCGCAAGCCGCCAGCGCAAGGACCTCACTGGCCTGCTGACCACCTTCTCTGCCAACGACCCGCAGGTGCTGGTCACCATTGATCGCGCGAAAGCCAAGACGATGAACATTCCGCTCTCGCAGATCACCACCACTCTCGGCGTCTTCATGGGCTCGGAATACATCAACGATTTCGACTACAACAACCGTACCTATCGCGTCTTCGTCCAGGCGGACCAGCCCTTCCGCATGTCGGGCAGCGATCTGCACAGCTACTACGTGCGCTCCGACTCCGGCCAGATGGTGCCGCTCGACAACCTGGCCAAGGTTACCGAGAGCTCTGGCCCGCCCGTCATCACTCACTACAACCTTTTCCGGGCGGTCGAAATTGACGGTTCACCCGCGCACGGCTACAGCTCAGGTCAGGGCCTTGCGGCCATGGAATATCTGGCTAGCGACAAGGCCAAAATACTGATGCCCGGCATGACGCACGAGTGGACCGGACTGACCCTCGACGAAATTGAGTCCAGCGGCAGGGCGCTCATCATCTTCGGCCTTGGCCTTCTGGTCGTCTATCTCACTCTCTCGGCGCAATACGAAAGCTTCGCGCTGCCCTTCATCATTCTTCTCGCCGTGCCTATGGCGGTGCTCGGCGCTCTCGGGCTGGTCGCCTTCCGCGGCCTCGCCAATGATGTTTATTGCCAGATTGGGCTGGTCATGCTCATCGGTCTCTCGGCGAAGAATTCAATTTTGATCGTCGAGTTTGCAGAGCAATTGCGCAAAAAGGGACGCTCCATCGCGGATGCCGCCGCCGAGGCAGGCGAGTTGCGTTTGCGGCCCATCTTGATGACTTCCTTCGCGTTTATCCTCGGCGTTCTTCCGCTGGTCTTCGCCACTGGCGCGGGCGCGCTGGGCCGCCGGTCTGTAGGCACCACCGTTGTCGGCGGCATGTTGCTCTCCACCGTTCTCAATCTGTTCTTTATTCCGGTTCTCTATGTGATTTTGAGCAGACTGCTCAGGCGCGGCGACGAGTCGCAGCCTGAGCCTGCCGAGGAGTAGCGCCAAAGCTCATTGCGCTTCACGGTGGGCAATCACATAATCCTTGATGCGGTCGTAGACCTGACTGGTCACCACGCCGTGCTCCACCAGATCCTGCTTGGTGCGATATGGCCGGAAGCGAACAATGCGTCCAGCCCAACTGCGTGTCATGCCCGGAACCTTCAGCAACTCATCTACGCTGGCATGATTGATGTCGATGCGCGCCTCCGGCTGAGGCGCCGTCGCCGATGTTTTGGCCACTCCACGAGTGTCTCGATCCTGATATTGCGCCGTCCCCGCCAGGCAAACGCCCAGCACCCCAGCCGCTGCCGCCGTAAATCGCATCGTTGCTCGCACGGCTCCATTTTCTTCCCTGCCGCCCACTGCCCGCAAGTTAATGATTTGACACGCGCCCGTTTTTCCCTTAACCTGAAAATCAGATGCAGAGCAGCCGCAATCACGGTCATCACCACCACCATGGAACTTCCATGCCGGCGGACTGCCATGGCCTGAAGTAAACGGCCAGAGAGATCTAAAGAAGCACCCAAGCCCGCCGGCGACTCAGCCAGCGGGTTTTTTCGTTTCCCCAAAGAATCTCAACCAGAACTAGGAAAAGACATGATCAATACGAGTCTCACAATCGATTTCGACAAGATGGATGGCCTCGCGCCCGGCATTGTGCAGGATGCGGCCACCGGCGAAGTGCTGATGCTGGGCTTTCTCAACCCCATCAGTTACGCCAAAACCCTGGAGACCGGCTTCGTCACCTTCTGGAGCCGCACTCGCCAGAAGCTGTGGATGAAGGGCGAAACCAGCGGCAACCGCCTGCGGGTTGTCTCCGCCTCAACCGACTGCGACAACGACACGCTGCTCTTTCGCGTGGTCGTCGAAGGCGACGGACTCGTATGCCACGAGGGTACGGTCAGTTGCTTCACCAAATCATTGCCCATGGCCGGCGCTAATCAGCCATCCGGCGCAAACAAGGAGATGACTCGTGGCTAACAAGCTGAGACTCGGTATTCCCAAAGGCAGTTTGCAGGATGCCACTATTGCTCTGTTCAAGCGCGCCGGCTGGAACATCTATGCCGACGGCCGCTCTTACTTTCCATCCGTCGATGACACGGAAATTGAGTGCATGTTGATTCGTGCGCAGGAGATGGCGCGCTACGTCGATCACGGCGTGCTCGACGCTGGACTCACAGGCATTGACTGGGTCGTCGAAAGCGGCCTTGATGTCACCAGCGTTACCACTCTCACCTATGCCAAGCAGAGCCGCCGCAAGGTGCGCTGGGTGCTGGCGGTTCCTGAAGGCAGCGGCTTTGAGAAGGCCGAAGACCTCGAAGGAAAAATCGTCGCCACTGAATTGGTTGAAGTCAGCAAGCGTTACTTCGCCGCCAAGGGCGTAAACGTCAAGGTCGAATTCAGTTGGGGCGCAACGGAAGTGAAACCACCCATGCTGGCCGACGCCATTGTCGAAGTCACTGAGACCGGAAGCTCGCTCAAGGCCAACCATCTCAAAATCATCGACACGGTTATGGAGAGCGAAACGCACTTGATCGCCGGCAAACAAACTCTCTCGGACCCGTGGAAGCGCGAGAAGCTCTCTCAAATTGCGCTTATGTTGCGCGGCGCCATCGATGCGCAATCGCAGGTCGGCCTGATGCTCAATGTGCTGCGCGCCGATCTCGATGCGGTTCTCGCTGTGCTGCCCGCGCTCAACTCGCCCACCATCTCCCAGCTCAGCAACTCTGATTGGGTCGCGGTCAATACTATCGTCGATGAGGGCGTTGCTCGCGACGTAATTCCAAAACTTAAAGCAGCCAATGCAACGGGCATCGTCGAGTACCCGCTCAACAAGGTAGTGCTGTAGATCGAGAAGGGAACGATGAAGACAATTCGCACCAAGGGGCGAGGCGCACACCAGACAGCGGAAATCCTCGCCGCACTCGAACAGCGTGGCGGCGCGGCACTCGATGCCGTGCTGACCGCCGTCAAGCACATCGTCGCCGATGTGCACAAGCGGGGCGACCGCGCCCTACTGCGTTACGCCGCTCAATTCGACGGCCTGGCCGGGGCGAACTCTCTGCGCGTTACGCCGGATGAAATGGCCGCTGCGTGGAACGCAGTCACTCCTGCTATGCGCGACGCATTGTCCATGGCAGCCACACAGATTCGCCGCTTTGCTGTTTCTCAACTGCCCGCATCATTCAGCGACGAGCCCATCCGCGGCCTCACCACGGGTCAGCTAGTCCGCCCTCTTCAGTCGGTAGGTTGCTATGTCCCCAGCGGCCGTCATCCATTGCCGTCCACGCTGCTGATGACCGTCATCCCCGCACAGGTTGCAGGCGTCGAACGAATTGCGGTGGTCTCGCCCAAGCCTGCGCCGGAAACTTTCGCCGCGGCGCATTTATTGGGAATTACAGAGTTCTACCGTCTCGGCGGTGCGCACGCCATCGCCGCACTTGCCTATGGCACAGCCAGTATCCCGCGTGTAGATAAAATCGTCGGCCCCGGGAATCTTTATGTCACCGCCGCAAAGCGCCTCGTCGCTTTCGACTGCGCCATCGACATGCTCGCAGGTCCGACGGAGATTGTCGTCACCAGTGAACGCGGCAACGCGGCATGTATTGCCTCCGACCTGGTTGCGCAGGCTGAACACGACCCGGAAGCGCTGGCTATTTTCATCACCACGCGCGCTGATCTCGCCAAAGAGGTAATTGCAGAAGCAACACTTCGCTGCCGCTTGAATCCCGTCGCGCGCCAAGCCCTTGACTGCAATGGACTGGCCATCATTGCAGCAAGTCTGGATGAAGCCCGCGCAATCACCAATCGTCTCGCACCCGAACACCTCACCGTAGACTCCACAAGCGATCTCGATTGGGTGTGGAACGCCGGTTCGGTCTTCGTAGGCCGCTGGTCCGCGCAGCCCATGGGCGATTACATTTCCGGACCCAATCACACGCTGCCTACAGGCGGCATGGCGCATGTGCGCGGTGGCCTCAGCGTCAACGATTTTGTCAAGCTCATCACCGTGCAGCAATATTCGGCGCAAGCTCTGCGCACACTCGGGCCGCACGCCGTCCTGCTGGCCGAGGCCGAAGGACTCACCGCCCACGCCGAATCCATTCGAGCACACTTGCAGAAGAGGAGTACCCGTGACTGAATCCGCAACAAACCACACCCCCAAGCCGCGCGCACGCGTGCAAGCCATGAAGGAGTATCACCCGCCGCTAGGAGGCCGTGACACTCTGCGCCTGGACTTCAACGAGAACACGGTTGCCTGCTCACCCAAAGTGCACGAGGTGCTTGGAAGCATCAGTGCAGGCAGCCTCACGAGGTATCCAGAACGTGAGCCAGTTGAGGCTCTTGTCGCCGCGTATTTCGGCCTCGCGCCAGCGAAGGTCGCGCTCACTAACGGCGTGGACGAAGCCATTCACGTGGTCTTTGATACGTTCCTGGATGCCGGCGACGAATTGCTGCTTCCTGTACCGACTTACACCATGTACGAGGTCTATGCCTCTGCAACAGACGCGCGCGTGGTTTCAGTACTCGCCGCAGACGATCTCAGATTTCCCTTTGAGCGCCTGCTCTCAGCCATCACGCCGCGCACCAAGATCATCGCCATCGCCAATCCCAACAGCCCCTCCGGTTCCGCGGCCACTCGCGCTCAATTGCTCGAGATTGCCGCGCGCGCTCCGCACGCTGTACTGCTGGTTGACGAAGCGTACTTCCACTTTTATGGCGAGACGGTCCTCGATCTCATCGGCAGCGTGCATAATCTCATCGTTGCGCGCACCTTTTCAAAGGCTTATGGTCTTGCCGGATTACGCCTCGGCTTGCTTGCCGGTCCTGTGGAGCTGATGCACTGGGTCAAGCGCGTCCTCTCGCCGTACAGCGTCAATTCGCTTGCTCTGGCCTGCCTGCAGCCGGCACTCGAAGATGCCGCGTATATCGATTGGTACGTCGGCGAAGTACTTGCAGCGCGCGCGGAGTTTGAGGCGGCACTCGATAAAGCCGGAGTTCGCCGCTGGCCCAGCGAAGCCAACTTCGTTCTCACTGAAATCGGCGCGCAGCACAAGGAATTTACGCGCCACATGAGCGCCGCCGGTATACTCGTCCGTGACCGCTCAAGCGATCCCGGCTGCGATGGCCTCGTGCGCATCACCATCGGAACGCGGGAGCAAATGCGCAGGGCCGCCGGTGCTCTCAATTTGGTGCTGGCCGCACTCCACATGAAAGGAGCCGCTCTGTGACGCCCAGGAAAGTCGCTAAACGCGTTGCCCTGCGCACGGCAAGCTTTGAACGTAACACCACCGAGACGCGCATCAGCATCAAGCTGACCATTGAGGGCAGCGGCCAATACGAAGTCAACACCGGCATTCGCTTTTTCGATCACATGCTGGAGTTGTTCACGCGGCACGGCGCATTCAATCTCGAACTCAAATGCGATGGCGACCTTGATGTGGATCAGCATCACACCGTCGAAGACGTCGGTATTGCACTTGGCGAAGGATTCGACCGCGCACTCGGCGACAAACGCGGAATCTTGCGCGCCGGTTACTTCCTTATGCCGATGGACGAAACTCTCGCGATTGCGGCCGTGGATCTGAGCGGGCGCGCGGCCTTTGCCGTAGAAACCAAAGTCCGCACACGCCTCGTCGGCGATCTGCAAACAGAGCTGGTGACCGATTTTTTCGAAGGCTTCGCCCGTGGCGCAAGAGCCAACGTCCATGTGAAGACCATGTACGGCCGCTCCAACCACCACAAGATTGAGGCCATATTCAAAGCCTTTGCGCGCGCGCTCCGCGTAGCCTGCTCGCGCGACAAGCAACTGGGAAAGATGCTGCCTTCAACGAAGGGATTGCTCTGATGCGCGTAACGGTGATCGATTATAAGGCCGGCAATCTCACCTCGGTGCTCAAGGCGCTGCGACACCTGGGCGCAGAGACGGTCGTCACCGACAGCGATCTGTCACTCGTCGAAACTGCTGAGCGCATCGTTCTCCCCGGCGTGGGTCACTTTGCGGCCACCCAACGCCTCGACGCAACCGGCCTCACGACCGCTATTCGTGCGGCGATTGTGCGTGGCGTTCCTTTTCTTGGAATTTGTGTGGGAATGCAGTGGCTCTATGCGGGATCGAGCGAAGCGCCCGTGCAGGCGGGCCTCGGATATTTCGAGGAATCTTGTACGCGTTTCTCAGTGAGTCAGGAAAAAGTCCCGCACGTCGGATGGAATTCTTTGGAAGTGCGAAAAGATTCGCGTCTACTTGCCGGCGTCGAACCTGGCGAGCATGTCTACTTTACTCACTCCTACAAGGCTCCGGTCACAGCCGACACCGCAGCCGTCACGCACTACATTGAACCGTTCGCCTCAGCCGTCGAGCGCGGCAACGTCATGGGCGTGCAATTTCATCCTGAGAAGTCCGGCACAACCGGCCTCAAGATTCTCGGCAACTTTCTCAAGTGGGAAGGAACTGAATGATCACCAAACGCATCATCGCGTGCCTCGACGTCCGGGACGGCCGAGTCGTCAAGGGCGTGCAGTTCGTCGACATCATCGATGCCGGCGATCCTGCCACTCAGGCCGCGCGCCATGCCCGCGAAGGCGCGGATGAAATTGTTCTGCTCGACATTACCGCGACACATGAAGGTCGCGCGACGCTGCTCGATACAGTGCGCCGTACTGCGCGCGAACTGTTCGTTCCATTCTGTGTCGGCGGCGGCATTCGGTCCGCCGGCGATGCTGCGCAAGTCTTCGAAGCCGGCGCGGATAAGGTCAGCGTGAACTCCGCCGCGCTCGCCGACCCTATGCTGATCGACGCCATCGGCCGCACCTTCGGTGCGCAGGCCGTCGTCGTCGCCATCGATGCGCGCCGTGACCCTGCAGCCGCTGATCCCGTTCGCGATGCGCAAGTGCTCGTTCAAGGCGGGCGCAAACTGACTGGCCGCCGCGTAGTTGAATGGGCGCGTGAAGCCGAAGCACGCGGCGCGGGCGAAATCCTGCTCACCTCAATGGACTCAGACGGAATGCGCACCGGCTTCGATTGCGAGCTGACCGCCGCCGTCAGCGAGGCCGTCAACATTCCCGTCATCGCCTCCGGCGGCGCGGGAACTGTCGAGCATTTTGTCGATGTCTTCGGGCGCGGCAAAGCCGATGCGGCGCTGGCAGCCAGCATCTTTCATTTCGGCGTCTCCAGCGCGCGCTCGCTCAAAGAGGAGCTGGCCAGGGCCGGCGTCTCCGTGAGGCTTCCATGCTGATTCCTTCCATTGATTTGCTGGGCGGCCAGATCGTTCAGCTTGTGCAGGGAGAAAAGCTGCGCCTCGCCTTCGACGACTTTGAATACTGGATCGAAAAGTTCTCCATATTCCCCTTAGTCCAATTAATCGATCTCGACGCGGCCATGCGCCAGGGCGATAACTCAAAACTCGTTGCGCAAATTGCCAAGCGGTTGCCCGTTCAGGCCGGAGGCGGCATCCATTCCATCGAACGCGCGCGGCAGGTGCTCGACGCCGGCGCCAAACGCGTTATCATCGGCTCTGCTCTCTTCTCCGCAGAAGGCGCAGTCAACACCGAGTTTGCCGCCGCGCTGGCCGACAGCGTTGGCGAAGAGCATATCGTAGCGGGCATCGACACCAAGAATGGCCGCATCGCCGTGAAAGGATGGAAAGCGCAGGTTGCGCTCACTCCCGATGAAGCGATTCCGCAACTTGAGGCCCACGCCTGCGCTTTTCTTTACACGCACGTAGACGGCGAGGGAATGATGCAGGGTTTTCCCGTCGTTACCGCCGCGCGACTGCACAAGCTCACTCACCGGCAACTCATCGTCGCCGGCGGCATTCGCAGCCAGTATGAAGTGGATGCACTAGACGCCCTCGGAGTCGATGCAGTGGTCGGCATGGCCGTCTATACGGAATCGCTTGCGATCTGACCTTTGCGACGACCGCCGACCGTCTTACTCATGCATCTCGCCGACGGCGAGGCCAGTCTCTAGGCGCGATGCGCGCAGCAGCCGTGCAATCTGCTTCAGGTGGAGTTGCAAGGCATAAGCGCGCAGAATCTCAGCCTGCGAAAACTCAATGCCCGTGTGCCGCACCGTGTCCATGCGCGCTTCCAATTGAGCGATGTCCTCTTCCAGGCTCATCCCTGGCGGAGGAATATGAAAGCGCCATTCGTGGACGCATTCCGCCACGTGATGGAAGCCCGTCCGAATGTCCACCGCAAGCTTGCCGAGTTCCGGTTCCAGTTGCTGTGCAAACGCATCGTGGTGGCTGTCTTTGACTGAAAATTCCAGCGCCACCAGGGCGTCGAAGATTGAGTGGCCAAACTGTACGAGCATTCCAAGGCCCTCGCGCCATCCCTGCCCGCCGCTGGGCTCGTTGCGCGCAGCTTCCAGCAGTTGGTTGTTCTTGCGCACCAGGGCCAGCAATTCCTCCCTCTGCGTGGACAATCCTTCGGCGGGTGTGCCGCGAAAGCCTTCGAGAATTTGTTCAAAAAACGTTCCCAACACCAGAATCTCTTGAGCCAGCCCGTCGCGCAGCCGCAGCCTCGCGCGATCGGGAAACACCAGCGTCGAGACAGCCAGCGCCACCACAATGCCCAGGAAAACCTCTATCACTCGGTCCAGCGCGATGGTCCAATGCGATCCACCATTCTGCACCAGCATCACGATGGTGATGGTCACCCCTGCAAGCCGCGAACTGTTGCGCAGGCCAAGCAATCCGCAAACGGTGATCGCTGCCAGCACGGCCAGAATGTAGTTCCACGGGAGAGCGCCAAACTCTGTGAACAAAAAGCCAAACAAAGCGCCAATTACCGTGCCGAGGATGCGATCACGCGAGGCGGAAATCGTCGAACCAAAATTTGATTGCAGCACGATGATGGCGCTGATTGCTCCCCAATAACCATCCGGCAATCCAAAGTGAATTGCCAGCCACCAGCAGAGCGCAGCGGCCAAAGCTGTCCTTGCCGCGTGAATCAACAGCCGCCGTCGCTCTCCTGTAAGGAATCCTGGATTCTCTTCCCGCTCCACGCGCAGCTTGATTGCAAGCTGGTGCTGGGCCCACGTCTTTTTCGTCTTCAGGCGCATGGTTCGATTCCACGATGCAATAAACTCATACTCCTAGAATGCCCCACTTCGGCGTGATCGGGCTGTGATTAGCCTTACTGTATGCCCTCCATTCATCCAATGTAACCACCAAGTTTTCCGCGCGCAAATATACTTTTCACGTGTAACATAATAATCAGGCGCCCGCATCCCCGGGGCTGCTAGCCCCATGTTGCGTGTAGGATACCCAGCCACAATAGCCGCGGATTTGTTGCACGATTTTCCTACGGAAATCGAACTTATTCCCTTGCCCGACAATCTCGACCACGATGTCGATATCGATGTCTGGATTCCTAACCCTTATCCCACGCGGGCCCTGCGCATCTGGCCGCATCTGCGCGGCGTGCGCCTGATCCTGTCGCTTATGACCGGCACGGAGTGGATTCCCGGCGTGGCCGGGCCGCACGTCACCATCTGCAATGCCCACGGCGCGCACAGTATTTCCACCGCCGAGTGGACCCTCAGCGCTATTCTTTCCATGCTGAAGTACCTCCCGCTTTATCTCGATGTGCAGCATTCCGGAGTTTGGAAACGCCGCTTCGAGGCCAGCGCCCACTACGCGCAGGTTACCGGCGATACGCGTCCGCTTTATCCACCCGTCATGTTGGAAGAACTTACCGGGAGGAAGGTGTTGCTTGTGGGTTACGGCGCTATTGGTAAGGAGATTGAGCGCATGCTCGCGCCCTTTAATGTCAAACTCGTGCGCGTCGCCCGCACTGCGCGCAGCAATCCGCCGATTCATGCGGTCAGCGAACTCGACACTCTCTTGCCGCAAGCTGAGATCGTGATTCTGATCCTGCCGTCCACTGCCGAATCGTATCATCTGATCGGCGCGCGCCAGTTCTCACTGATGCGGCAGGGTGCGCTACTGGTGAACGCCGCGCGCGGTCCCATTGTGAATACTGACGCATTGGTTGAGGCGCTCAACGCTGGCCACATTCGTGCTGCTCTCGACGTCACAGATCCCGAGCCGCTGCCTGATGGGCATCCATTGTGGAGTTGCCCCAACCTGTTGCTCACGCCTCACGTGGCCGGCTCCAGCCCACAGTTCGCTCCGCGTTCACTGCGCACAGCCGCGGGTGAGTTGCGCCGCTACATTGCCGGCGAGCCGCTGCACAACGTGGTTCAGGCCGCAATCTGAGTTGCCTGCGCGCGCTGCCAATCGCGCAGTCCCAGTATGGCCAGGGCCACAAAAGCCGCATAGAGCAAGGCAGTTAGCAAAAGATTCTTATAGAGAAACTCGCCAACATAGGCCACGTCCACCACAATCCACAGCCACCAGTTGGCGATATGTTTGCGCGCCTGCCACCACCCCCCCAGCACGCTAAGACTCGTCATCATTGCATCCAGATAGGGCAGCGAAGCATGGTAGTGCTTCATCCAAGCTCCAAGCGCTAAACCTCCCAGCACTCCAGCAGCCGTGCCAATCAGAAGCTTTTTCAGTGGCAGCGGAACCACGCGCACCTCACCTTCGTCGCGCACACTCCGCTCCCAATACCACCACCCATAAATAGTCAATGGCAGACCGCCAACGAGCAGCAGCGCAAAGGAGAACAGTTGTGCATGATAGGAGATCACTAGATAGGCAAGGTCGGAAATGATTCCAATCGGCCAGCAGGCTATCTTGCGCTTTGTAGTAAGCCATATGCTCACAATGGCCGTTACAGAGCCAATGATTTCCAGCCAGTGAGCGGCGATGTAGTTGGCGATTGTTGTCCAGTTCATAGCTCAGTAACTCCGTGCGCTCGGAGTGCGCGTCTATCGGTCCATCGCTGAATCGCGTCTAACAGCTTCTGACCACCCGCGCCTCGAAACCATCGCGCATGACCCACCAAGTAATCAATCGAGGCCACTCGCGCCTTTTCTTCGGAATGTAGCGAGCCTCGGTAGTAATCCGCCTCACTCAGCGCGAACTCCGCGTGACAGAGCGCGGTCATCGGCGCGAGGGCAGCGGCCTCCGCATCGTTCAATGGTCGCGCTGATTCATAGCCATCGAGCATCGCATTCAGGTGATCGAGATGAACTGGAACGCTGTCCGTATCTGCAATCCCCGAGCGCAGTTCAAGCCACTCCACGATATTGCGTTCAATGGCCTGTGCAAGATCATGGACAGCGTTAGTACGATCTGCAAGCCCAAAGTCGATGACTGCTACAGCTCGTGCATTGTCGGACGCATCGCTCCACAACAAATTGGAAGCGTGCGGGTCGTTGTGCGTCCAGAGCGGTTTCAGTGCGGAAAGAAGCGGCCGAAGTTGTGCATGAAACGGCGCCAGCAATTCAAGAGCCTCATCGCATCCCTGGCGCGCAACAACATCTTCGGCCAGTGCAGGGCGCGCCGCGAGATAATGTTCCATTGCTGCACCAGCATCATTGGCGGCAAAAATCGTGAAACCTCCCACCAGCGGTTGCGTCTTGCGCACAGGCGCATCGAATCCCTGCGATGCCTGATGCAGTCGCGCCAGCGCCTCGCCCGCTGAGCGTGCGTGCGCCGTTGAGCGAAACGGCGTCCACGAGAGCGCCTCTTCATAAATATCCATGCCCGGCAGCGCTTCGTGAACTTCGAATGTCCATTCGCCACTTTCGATGGCAGTCTCGCCCGATGACGCGGCAAACACGCGTGGCACCTGCCCGTTATGCGCTCGCAGATGATTGAGAAAGCGATGTTCTTCAAGCAATCCCTCGCGGTCGCGCACCGTCTTATGATGGCGCTTGATGAAAACACGACCGCTTCCCGTCGCGACCACGCTTGCAGCGGAAAACGGTCGCGGACTCACCGACAGAATCTCAATAGGCTCGCCGCATCCGGGGTAAGCAGCCAGCAGCGAGCGCACCTCGGTGAGGGTGAGCGGCGGCCAGTCCGGTTCCATCAGACTTCCGTCCAATCCATGCGCCTTTGCCGTCATGCTCATTGTTCGTGCATCCTTTGCGCTCAATCGCAAAACTAGAAAGTATAGTGCGCCGAGAGCCGCACCGTTGTCGGCGCGCCGAGCCAGAGAAAACTATCGCCGGCACTCGCGCCCGTGTCACTCCAATAGCGTTTGTCGGCGATGTTATTTGCATAAATCCTGAAGGCCAAGCGGCCCTGATCGCCGCCTGGCGTATAGCGCGCGCCCAGATTGAAAATGTTGACACCGGGAACGCTCACTGCGTCGTTACGCGTGGCTTCCTTGCGTCCGGAATAGCTCCAGCCCGGCAGCAGATGCAGCCCGCGGATGCGCGGCACCGTCAGGTCAGCAAACAGCGTAGTGTGCAGGTGCGGAACATCGAGCACCTGCTTGTTATCGAAAGACGGCGTGCCCGTATCATCGGAGACGGCTTTGAGCGCCGCAGCGGAAGCCGTTAAGCGCAGCCATGAAGCAGCCTTGCCCTCCACGTTCAACTCGATGCCGTTGTGCGTTTCACGGCCTTCGGAGACAAAGGTAAAACTGCCGCTGGCTGGCAGAGGATACATAAACGGAGCTCGCATATGAAAGAGCGCAGTCGTCAACAAGATTCGCTGGCCCGGCTCATACTTTGCGCCAATCTCGACCTGGCGCGTGAAAAATGGATCGAGAAACTGATTTGCATTCGTCACCCACCACGGCGCCTGCGGCCCCAGTGAAAGCATCACTCCGTAATTCCCGTAGAGCGTAAGATTACTAACCGGATTGTAAGTAACTGCGTATTGCGGAAGCCAGATGTGCTTATCAGTCTCATTGGGCAAAGTTGGAACGGAGTAGATCGGATTGTTTGACGTGTCGTAGGTCGTCGGGCACGGATCATTCGCCGGTCCAGGTTGATTGGGATTAGCGGCGGTGCAAGGAGTGCCGGCGGCTAGCGAGTAATTATGGTCGCGCAGCGAATCGTCCCGTCCGCTGATGAGCAACTGAATACGCCCCGGTATATGAATCCGGTCCTGCGCCACAGCAGATGATTGATGGCTATCTTCCCAGAGTCTTCGCGGGCCGGCGGATTCGAGCGGGCTCTCCTGTGGAGCGAGCGTGATGGGATCGTAGATGTTTTCAGACCCGACGTATGTGTAGACCGCGCCGTCGGCAATGATAGCGGTAGATGGATCTGCGAACATATAGAAACCCGGCTGCTGCACACTGCGCAGAAAGAGAGTCCCGCCGCCAGTCACATCTTGCGTAATGGGTCCTGTCTTGATGTGGCCGGTAATCATTGCCTCGGCTTGCGCGTCGATGCGCAATTCGCCGGGGTCGCGATAGTCGTAGATGCCATAGTCGCCACCGAGGTAATTGATGCTCGGAACCGCGGGACAGAAAAAGTAGGCAGGAGCATTTGGTGCGCCGGGGCAAGCGACATTGCCGTTCGCGTCAAACGGTGTCCCATAAGCGTAGATCACGTTATCTTGAATCAGCGAGTGGCTGTAATCGGCTGCGGCAAAGGCGCGCCAGCTGTGCGGCAAATCGTAGTCCAATCGTGTACCTGTGTTGAATGTGTCGTAGGTGTCCGGCGGGCCCCAGGGTTGGTCGCCGAGCATCGTCGATGGGTAAATTTGATTTATATCCGGCAGCGTCATGCCGCCCAGCAACTGGTATCCGCTGCCGTCGCGCTCCGTTTTGTGCTGATACTCGAAGTCGCCCTTCAAAATTGCCTTGGGGCTGATGTGCCAATCAGCAGCGCCCGCTCCCATCGCGCGCCATCCATTGGTGTCGTTCATATAGCTCGCAATTCTTTCGCCTGCCAGATTGATGCGCGTTCCCACCTGCTTGCGAGCGCCGAAAAGGCGGCCAAAGTCGAAAGCGCCGTAGGCGCTTCCGCGTTGATCGGTAGCCATATCAACAGCACCCACGTTCACCGGCCGCTTGGTCACATAGTCGATGAGCCCGCCGGCCGAGGCCACGCCGCTCTCCACTCCGGCGAGGCCTTTGAGAAACTCCACGCTCTGCTTGTTTTCCAAGGGAACATCCTGCTCGCCGGCGACGGTCATGCCGTTGATTTCAAGTCCCGATCCAAGATCGATGGGAAAGCCGCGAATCTCGTAAGTGCCGTAGTAACCCACCGGCACATAATCGTCGTTGATCGAGGCATCGTTCTTCACCACATCTGAGAGCAGCCGCGCACCCTGATCATTGAGCATCTCGCGTGTCACGACCGTGGCCGAAAGCGGCGCCTGCTCCAGCGGGATGCCGTCCAGATTGCCCACCGTAACTGCCTCGGGAAGATACTCGTCCTGCGTCTCGCCATGCACCACAACCGTGGTGGTTACGGGAGGAATCTTCTGTGTGGGCGTGGCCGGCTTCGGGGCTTGCTGCTGCGCTGTGCCGCTCGGACCGGGAGTGGGATTCTGCGCAAATGCGATCGCAGGCGCGGTCAGACAGCAGAGCATCAATCCCGCTGCCCAGGGCAACAGACTCGACTCCCGTCTTTTTCGCGGAGAGAATCGAACGCCCAGGTCAATGCATTTTTGGGCAAGCTCTATAAGCGGGAATGATTGCGATGCGATGCGAACCGGACCGGCAACAACAAAACTGAACATGGATTCCCCTTGTTTCTAGCTTTCATGAAACAAAGGAACGCTGAAATTCGAGGAAGAAGGCCGTTCGGCTTCGAAAGCTTCCCACGCCGGTATTATCCGGATCGGGTTCTAGGGTATTTCTCAGCCCCACCTCGTGGAGCACCCCTGTTTCAATGACCTCATTCAAACACTCCCGGCTAGAATTTGCAAGCGCTCGGTCTCGCAGCTCATCCGCAAATGCAGACCAAGGCCACGGCGCAAAACAAAATTATTTTCAGAAACTCGCTCGGCGAAAGCCAGGGTATAGTATCGTTCCGTGTTGTGTGGCAATAGGTATTCTGAACTCGTCTCTTCGCGTTGTGACTGCCGTCACAGACGGTATTTTGGACAGTGTTAGTCTAAAAAACAACCTCGGGGGTTTCGAAAGGCACGATGCAATCCTTTCCCGCTGTTGATCCAATTCCCTTGCCCGCGCCGATATGGCTCTTGAAACTGCTGCATATCGTCACGCTCGCTCTGCACTTCGTCGCAGTGGAGATGCTGCTGGGAGGACTGCTGCTGGCGGTCCTGCTCAGCCTCTTCCGCCACTCGCCGCGCTCGCTCGTCACGGCGCGGGCGCTTGCGCGCCGGCTCACCGTGGTCATGACGTTTGTCATCAACCTGGCCGTGCCGCCGCTGCTTTTTGCTCAGGTGCTCTATGGCCGCGCGCTTTACACCAGCAGCGTGCTGATCGGGATTTATTGGATTTCAATCATCGGTCTCCTCACGCTGACTTACTGGCTGCTTTATCGCTTTACCGCGCGTCTTGAGGCCGGTAAATCCGCCTGGTGGGTCGGCCTGAGCGCGTGGCTGCTCGCTGGCAGCATCGCCCGGCTGCTCTCTACCAATATGACGCTGATGCTGAGGCCCGAGGTCTGGCGACCGATGTATTCCGCTTCGGCAATGGGAGCGTATCTGCCAACAGGCGACCCCACGCTCACGCCGCGCTGGCTGATGATGATAGCTGGCGGACTTTTTATCAGCGGACTCTGGCTGGTGTATCTGGCCGGCCGCTCGACCTTCACCGCTGAAGAAAAGCGATTCCTTGCTTCTCTGGGCGGCAAAGTTGCCGCTGTCTTCGGTGTTGTCTATCTCGCGGCTGGGTTGTGGGCCGCAGGCGTGCAACCGGAGATTGTCAAAGCCGGTCTGCGCAGCGACGCGCTTTACAAGTTCGCGGGCTTTGCCGGTTACGGCTGGCTCATTCTGGTTGGGCTGGCCATTCTGGTCGCGCTGGTTGCCGCATTCGGCAAAGTCACGGCAAAGTGGATGAGTATGGCTGTCGTGCATCTTGCCGTGCTCATCGAGATCATGCTCGTTGTTTACCGCGACGGCGTGCGCGACCTTACCTTGCTTGCCAAGGGCTATAACGTCTGGGATCGCGCCGTGGAAACCAACTGGTGGGTTGTGGGCCTGTTCCTGGTGCTTTTTGTTGGCGGTCTGGGCGTCATCGGCTGGCTCGTCTCCGTTGTCGCCCGATCCAGAAAAGTCATGGAGGGCGCTGCCTAATCGCGCGTGAAGAGATTGCTATGATCGAACAAACCAATCCTGCCGCAAATATCATCGAGGAGCCGGGCGAAAGAAATACGCGCCGCGCTTTTCTGGCCGCCGCCGGCATCGCGGGGCTCGCATACACGGCGGCCCTGGCCTATCCCATCTACCGTTACCTGGCCTCGCCTGAGGAGATGGCGATGAACGCCACTGCGGTCACCGAAGTTACTCTCAAGGACGCGCAAAAGCTGCCCCTGGGCTCAGTGCTGATGTATAAATTCGGCCGCTCTCCTGCCTTACTGATTCACCATCAGGACGGTCGCTGGATTTCCATGACCGCGGTCTGCACGCATCTGGGCTGCACCGTGCAGTACGAACCCGAGGCAGACCGCATTCACTGCGCCTGCCATGGCGGCGTTTACAACCCGTACACCGGTGCCAACGTCAGCGGCCCGCCTCCCAAGCCGCTCAAGCTCTTCAAAGTGGCTGTAAATGATGCCGGCGTGAATGTCTCTCTTGCGTAACGCGAACAGTATCCAAAACCCAAGGATTGCCGCATGACTTCAAAGACCGTTGCAAGCTCCGTTTACGATTGGGTCGATGAGCGCCTGGGCCTCTCTGAACTGGCCGCCTTTGCGCGCCACAAGACCGTCCCCGTCCACTCCCAATCCTTCTGGTACTACTGGGGCGGCATCTCGCTGTTCCTTTTCATCGTTCAGTGCTTCACCGGCGTGTTGCTGCTGGTTTATTACCAGCCCGGCGCCGATGCCTACGAGTCAGTTCGCCAGATCACGTTTGTGATGAACTTCGGCTGGCTGATCCGCTCGGCGCACGCCTGGGCCGCCAGCTTGATGATTTTCTCCATCCTCGTGCATATGTTCTCGGTCTATTTCATGAAGGCCTACCGCAAGCCGCGCGAGCTTGGCTGGCTCAGCGGCATGGCACTACTGGGAGTGGCCTCGGTCTTCGGTTTCTCCGGGTATCTGCTGCCCATGGATGAGTTGAGTTACTTCGCCACCAAGGTCGGACTGCAGATTCCGTCGGCGATTCCGCGGATAGGCGAGGCCATCGCAAATATGCTGCGCGGCGGCCCCGATGTAAGCGATTTCACAGTACAGCGCTTCTTTGCTCTGCACGTCGTAGTGTTGCCGGCCATCTTTGTGCCGCTGCTCGGGTTTCATCTCTGGCTGGTCCAGCGCTACGGCAACGCCGTTCCGCCCAGCGAAGAAGCCAAACCCGCCGCCGAGCGCAAGACCATGCCCTTCCTGCCTAACTTCCTGCGCAAGGACCTGGCCATGTGGCTCATCTCGCTCAACATTCTGGCGCTGCTGGCCTCGGTCTTCCCCTGGTCGCTCGGCAAACCATTTGATCCCCTTGCACCCGCGCCCGTCGGCATTCATCCCGAGTGGTATTTCATGAGCCCCTTCGAGATGCTCAAGCTGCTGGGCGTCGTGCTTCGCGGTGAAGCCGGCGAGATCGTGGGCATCCTTCTGTTCACGCTCGGCATCGTGCTCTGGGTTCTGATTCCCTTCTACGACAGAAGCAAGGAATTCGGACAGCGCGCCCGCGCCGCTCACTACTTCGGCCTGCTGGCGGTGTTCGCTCTGCTGGCCACCACCGTCATCGGTTATTGGACGATTCGGTAAGGAAGAAAAAATGAACTATCCGTTTTGGGACATTCCAATTCTCGGCTCGGGCTGGGTGATCGGCATCATCGCCATCTTCCACGTCATGATCTCGCAGTTTGCCGTGGGCGGTGGCCTCTATCTGCCGCTTGCCGAGCGCAAAGCCATGCGTATGCCCGCAGGCCCGCTGCGCGACGCCTGGCTCACACAATTGGCCGTCTATTCCAAATTCTTCCTTGTCCTCACGGCCGTCTTCGGCACCGTCAGCGGAGTGGGAATCTGGTTCGCCATCGGCCTCACACACCCCGAGGCCACCAGCACGCTGATTCATAACTTTGTCTTCGGCTGGGCCATGGAGTGGGTCTTCTTTCTCGTCGAGCTGACGACCATCGCGGTCTACTACTCCACGTGGGGCAAGATCGATTCCAAACTGCATCTCAAAGTTGGCTGGGTTTATGCCGGCGCTTCTGCCTTTACGCTCATCATCATCAACGGCATTCTTACCTTCATGCTCACGCCGGGCGACACCTGGCTGGCGGTCGCCGGAACTGGTCACGAGGCGAGCAAATTCTGGTATGCCTTTTTCAATCCCACTTACTGGCCGAGCCTCTTCCTGCGCACCTGCGTTTGCTGCGCGCTGGCCGGCATCTGGGCGCTCATCACCGCCAGCCGCATCGACGGCGACAAGCAGCCCGAGCTTAAAACCACCCTCGTCAAGTGGAGCGTGAAATGGCTGGTGCCATCATTCGTTGCCACGCCATTCATTCTCATCTGGTATTTATGGATGGTTCCTGAATCTCAGCGCGCGCTGCTCACCCTGGGCATTGGCACCATCGGCTCCGGAACTTTCTCTGTAGTCACGCGCATCGCCCTGCTCATCATCATCACCTCGGCGACAATCGTGGGCGTCGCTTACTTCCTCGCCTATCGCAATCCGCGCGACTTCAATCTCTCGCACGCCATTGCTCTGCTGCTTCTGGCTTTGATGGCCACCGGCGCGGGCGAATATTCCCGCGAGATGCTGCGCAAGCCCTACGTCATCGGCCGCTGGATGTTTTCCAACGGCGTCCGCGTTCCCTACGTCAGCCGCTTCAATCAAGAAGGTTATCTGGCTCACTCCATGTGGGTATGGCAAGATCCGAGGCCGATGTTTTTGGATAATATTGAAACTCCAGGCGAAGATAAGATGTCTGATTTGCCCACAAGTTACTCCCGCGGCGAAGCCATCTTCCGCGGCGAATGCGGCTCTTGCCACACGCTCAACGGCTACCGGCCTCTCGCAAAACTCCTTGCCGGACGCGACCAGGCCAACATCCACAGCTTCATCACCATGCTCCACGACTACAAGGCCGACTCGCCCTACCACCGCTTCATGCCACCCATGGTCGGCACCAAACAGGACATAGACGATCTGACCAACTTCCTCAATGTCCAGGTCAACCCGCCGGCTCCCGCAGCGCAAAAGCCAATGCAAACTGCACAAAAGTAGCTGGGTTTCCCACCCTTCCGCGCATTTTGCGGAAGGGTGGGAAACCACAAATCTCCGCTTCAGGTAAAACCCCTCACGATTGCATCACCGGCAATCGCACAATAGCGCGCGCCCCTTCGCCATCCTCTCGATTGACGAGTCGAATTTCGCCGCCGTGTGCTCGGGCAATTTGTTGGGCCAGAGCCAGCCCCACTCCGCTTCCCGCAGGCTTGGTGGTATAAAACGGCACAAATAGATTCTCAGTGTTGGCAATACCCAGGCCGCGGTCTTCAATAGTAACCATCGCGGAATCTCCCGCAAGTTGCCAACCCGCGCGCACCGGTTGCGCTCCATTGGCCAGCGATGCATCCACCGCGTTGGCGAGCAGGTTGATGAACATCTGCTCCAACTGATCTGGGTCCGCGTACAAAACAACAGTTGGCCCGGGATCGAGCTGTACATGCAATCGCTGCTCCAGCAGCACTACGCGTTCCATCAGCGCCGCCAGCGGCACCGGCTTCAGCTGCGGCGGGGGCAACTGGGCGAGCTGTCGATACGACTGCACAAACCGATGCAACGCGTCGGCTCGGCTCTCGATCACGCCCAGACCGCGGCGAAAATCGCGCGCGGTGGCATTGTCTCCGCCCATCGCGTCTGCCCGCGCCAGCAAACTGCCGGCGATTGATTTGATGGGCGCCAGCGAGTTTGAAAGCTCGTGGCCGAGGACGCGAATCAGCCGCTTCCACGCCATCTGTTCCTCTTCTTGCAGTGGCAGGCTCACATCGGCCAACAGCAGCATTGTGTGCGGCGCGCCATCCTGGCGAAAGGTGGCCTTCCGCAGCAGCCAGCGCGAAGTCTTCGCGCCGAATGAGTGAATTGTCTGGTCCTGTGCGGCAAGCAGGCCTTCCAGATTCAGCTCGTGCGCGCTGCGGCCAAAGCAGCGTGCATGAGGCATTTCCAGCAACCGCGCGCCCGCGTCGTTGACCAATTGCAGCCGATTATCGCGGTCAAAAGCAAACAGTGGCGCGTGCATCACCTCAAGAATGCGCGCCAGCAAAGCCGTCGCTTCGAGCGACCGGACCCGCTGCTTTTGCAGCAGGTCGGCAAGCGCGTTTACCTCCCAGGCCAACTCGCTGAGCGCGTCCTGATTTCCGCTTTCGCTCGAGCGCGCCCCGCGTGCGCGAAAGGAATAATCGCCCTCGCGCAGCGACGACACCACATTGGAGAGTGTTTGCAAAGGGCGGATAATGCTGTCAATCAGCGCAGCCGCTACAAGCGCAAGATAAAGCAGCAGGCTGCTAATGAGCAGCAGAGCTGGAGCAAGTGAGATTTGTCGCTGATAAAAAAGAAAGCCGGTGAACGCCAACGCAGGCAATGCCAGCAAAAAACAGAACAGCCACGCTCGGCGGACGGCCGAGCGGCGACTGCGACGCACACCTTTCTCATAGTCCATATTTTTCTATGCGGCGATAAAGCGCAGAGCGGCTGAGACCGAGAGACTCCGCGGCCTGCGAGATGTTGCCGTCACAGCGACGCAGAACCTTGCGGATGAGTAGCGCCTCGACCTCGTCGATGCTCATGTTTTCAAACGACTGCGTGGACGTGCGCGCGGCGGCAATGGCAAGATCCGCCGGGTCAATCTCGTCGCCGCGGCATAGCAGCACAGCGCGCTCCACAGTGTGCTCCAGCTCGCGCACGTTGCCCGGCCACGCGTACTGAATCATCTGTTGCAGCGCGGCAGGCGAAAATCCGATGGTCTGCTTGCGGTAGCGAGTGCGGTTGCGCCCCAGAAAATGCTGCGCCAAAAGCGGTATGTCCTCACGCCGGTCGCGCAGCGCGGGCAAGTGAATCTCAACTGTGTTGATGCGGAAGAGAAGGTCTTCGCGGAAGTTGCCGGCCTTGGCCTCCTCGTCGAGCTTCGCATTGGTGGCGGAGAGAATCCGCACATCGACGCGCCGGGTTTGCGACGAGCCCACGCGCTCCAGTTCGCCAGTTTCCAGCACACGCAGCAGCTTGGCTTGCTGGCGCAAGGGAACATTGGCAATCTCGTCCAAAAATAATGTGCCGCCGTTGGCCAGCTCGAACCGCCCTATGCGGTCAGTGCGCGCATCGGTAAAGGCACCTTTGACATGGCCGAAGATCTCGCTCTCGAAGGTGCCTTCGGGCAACCCTCCGGCGTTCACGGCTACCAGCGCCATGCGCGCACGCGGCGAAGCGGCATGCAACAGGCGAGCCACAATTTCCTTTCCCGTCCCGTGTTCGCCCGTGATGAGCACGTTGGCGTCCGATGGGCCAACCTGCGCAATCAGCTCCAGCACTCCCCGCATCGAGGGTGCGCCTGCCACAAACTCCGGCATGCCTTCTGCGCGGAGCAAGCGGTTTTCCAGTTCCAACTGGCGCGCGCGCCGCAGCGCCTGGCGCAACTCGGCGTGAACGCGAATCAGCGAGAGCAGCCGCTCGTTCTCCCAGGGCTTCTGAATGAAGTCGCGCGCGCCGCGTTTGATGCTTTCGACGGCCAGGTCAATGTTGCCCCACGCCGTCATCACAATCACCGGGAGACGCGTATCGAATTCATGGATGCGGGCCAGCAGGTCGAGGCCCTCCTGGCCGGATGTGGTGTCGCGCGTGTAGTTAAGGTCGATCAGCAGCACATCGTATTCGCGATGGCCCAGTTCCTCTAACAGCGCCTGCGGCGAGCGCACACAGTCCACCTCGATGCCCTGCGGGCGGAGCAACAGCTCCACAGCCTCCAGGATGTGCGCTTGATCGTCAGCAACCAGTACCCGAATTGGCTCCGCTTTATTGGAGATGACTTGCCTCCACTGCGCCTGTTTTGGCATCGGAGATCGCGATGCCATATCCTTCGAGGACGCTGCCAGTGGCGCGCCTCACCTCGATGCGTGCCTTCTCGTAGGCGGTCTCGGCCGCCACCAGCGCCGACTCGGCCAGTGCCAGGTTGTGCTCGGCCGAAAGTGTCTGCTGATTCGATCCTGCGCCCAGCTTTTGCTCCTTCTGCATGATATCCAGCGTACGCTGCGCCAAGTCGCGGGCCTTGCGGGCCGCATCAATGCGACTGGCGCCCTGCTCCAAAGCATAGCGCGCGCTGCGCACTTCGATGCGAATTTGTTTTTTCAGCTCCTCCAAATATACCTGCGATTGCCGGTACTCAAGCTCGGTGCGATCCTGCTCGGCCTTGGCCGCGCGGTTGCGCAACGGCACGCTCAACTGAAAGCCCACCTGATATTCCGGCGATGAGCCGTTCAAAGCGTTTTGCAGTGTGCCGCTGTACCCGCCCGGCGCCATGATTTTGCTCCCCTGATTCGCCGCGCCGCCCGCCCCGGTACCGTTGTAGAGGCCGTAGACCGCCAGCGACGGTAGCAATGCATTGCGCGCCGTTTTGCGGCTCAATTCGCTGTTTTGTTCAAACAGAGCAGATTCCTGCAACTCGGGGCGATTCTGGAGCGCCGTAGCAATCATATCCTGCACTGGCTCGGAAACAGTTTCAATCTGGCCGCCGATTTTATCCACCGGGACCACCGGCATCTCTTCCAAAATAGGATTATCGAGAGAGCGGGTTATGGCGTTTTTCATATATAGCTCTTGTAATTCAAGGTTAGTTCGAGCTATGGTCAGATCCTGCTCCCGTGTAGCTAACTCGCCCTCCGCCTTCAGTACATCCATCTCCGGAATGGCCTGTAACTCAAGCTGCTTACGGCTCGTGTTCAGCGTCTCCGTAGCAAATGCGACCGACCGCTCGCCCACCTGTTCGGTGTCATAGGCGCTCACCAAATCCCAATAGATGCGGCAAATCTGCATCACCGTTGCGCTGACCTGAGCACGGAATGCTATGTTGGAAATCTTCTGATTAGTACGCGCGATTCTCAGAAAGCGCAAGTTAGGGCCAAACCCAAATCCCGCCAACAACGGTTGCGCAATCTGAACTCCCGTGGCCACGTTGAGCACTGGATTCAAGCCGTTCTCCGGGCTGTTCGAAGTCTGACGGTTATTGTTCCATTGCACAGCGAGCGAGGTACCCGTTGGAAAGGATTCAGTATAACTCATATTGAAAAGGTTCGTGTTGAGATGGTAGATTGGCACGCCCAGAGTTACCTGGTTAGTAAGCAACTGCGAAGTATGGTCGTTGTAAACTGTCGCGTTGATCACTGGATCGTAGCTGGCCACCGTGGTTCCGATTCCCAGCGTGGATGAGACAATGCCCGAAGCGCCCGCGCCCGCTCCGCCCGCGCCACCGCTGGTTCCTCCAGCGCCTGTGCCTCCGCCGGCACCTACGCCGCCGCCGCCGGGCGTGCCTTGCACCACTCCGGTGTTTACGCCGCGAGCAATGCCGCCGGATTGGGTGAGCAATATGTCGGTCTGCGCGATTGGCAGGTTATAGCGCGCGATCACCATGTCGAGATTGTCTTCGAGTGCAAGGTCAATGGCGTCGCGCAACGACAGATAGAGTTTGCCGTCGCGCACCAGGCTGTCAAGGCGCGCTGAGTTAGCCATACTGGGTGGCGGTGCCGTCTTCCCGCGATAGGCGTCAATGGGGTTAAAAGAACGGCGCAACAGCCGGTCAAAGGGAATGCCGTTTTGCACCGTCTGCACACTTTCGGCTGCCGGCGCTGGAGACTCAATGGGCGCTTTTGCAGGCGCTGGCTCTACGGCCAAGGCGATGCTGGCCTGCAATAGCAGAATCGCAGCCAAGAAAATTGCGCAATAACCCCGCTGACTAAAAGCTTTATGCGCCTGCCGTAAGATCATAAGACTTTCTTTCGGATTTATATTCATGAATTTCATTTGACGCTTACCTCCCTTGCATGCACCATCTCATCGCGCTTCAGCCAGCCATCGCGCAATTCGATGATTCGCTTTCCGTAGCGTGCGTTTTCTTCAGAGTGCGTCACCTGCACGATGGTTGTGCCGGCGCGATTTAGCTCGCAAAAAAGCTCCATGATTTCGCGCGCCTGCGTGGAGTGCAGGTTGCCCGTCGGCTCGTCGGCCAGCAGCAGCGCAGGCGCGTGAACCACGGCGCGCGCAATGCCCACCAGTTGCTGCTGTCCGCCGGAAAGCTGCGAAGGAAACAGATCCTTTTTGGCGACAATCTGGAAGCGGTCAAGAATGTCGGCCACCATCCCTTGCCTCTCCTGGGCCGGAAGATTCTTGTAAGAGAGCGGAAGATCGATGTTCTCGGCGACAGTAAGATCATCCAGCAGGTGATAACTCTGGAAAACCATGCCGACGCGCTGGCGGGCCAAGTCGGCTCGCTGTTTTCGATTCAGCTTATGCACTGCCGTTTCGCCAAACCAATACTCGCCCAGCCACCCGTCATCGAGCAGCGCCAGCACGTTGAGAAGCGATGACTTTCCCGCGCCCGACGGGCCCATCACGGTGACAAACTCGCCCTCCTTGATAGTGAGACCAATGCGGCGCAATACCCAGGTTTCGGCGTGGCCTGCCTTATAACTGCGTTCTACGTTTTTCAATTCAATCATCAAGTTACTCCTATCTCGAACAACTAGTTACTCCGTGCGCAATGCCTGCATGGGTTCAATGGAAGCGGCGCGGCGGGCGGGAATGAAGCCCGCAACGGCAGCGCAGAGCCCAAGCACTAACGTTGCGCCGGCCAGGGCAAGCGGGTCGGCGCTGCTGACTTCGTAGAGTTGGCTAGCCATCAGATGACCGGCAATGAGCGCGGCCGGAATGCCGAGGCCAAGACCGACAAGTATCTGCCACAGTGCGCCGCGCAGCACCATGGCCACTACGCTCGAGCGCGTTGCGCCGAGCGCCATGCGGATGCCAACCTCGCCGGTGCGGCGTGCGACAAAGTAGGACATGACTCCATAAAGACCGACCGAGGCAAGAGTCAACGCGAGAATTCCGAACAGGCTGGTGAGTCGTGCAATCAGCCTTTCCTGAGTGAAGTTTCCGGCTACCTGTGAATCGAAGGAACGCAGATCCATCACTGTGAGATTTGGATCGATGCCGGCCAGGTTGCGTCGAATCAGCGCCTCCACATTCTGCTGAGGCGCGTTGAAGTCGAGAATCATGGCGTTCACAAACATCGATTGCGTCTCGGTCGAAATCATCATGTCTTCTTTGAAGCCGGTAAACTGCTGAGAAAGTGGCCGCAAGAAAACAGGGCGCGCTGGATCGCGCGGATTGTTCATCTTGAAATCGTGGAAGACGCCCACAATCTCCCAACTGCCTGAGTACTGCGGCAGATCGATGCCGAAATGCTGGCCCACCGGGTCCTGCTTGGGGAAGAAGCGCTTGACGAAGGCTTCGTTGACCACGGCAACCTGCGGCGAAGTAGCCGTGTCCTGCTCGGTAATGCCGCGTCCGCGCACTATGGAGACGCCAATGGAATCGAGAAAATGCGGAGTGACGCGATCCCAGGTCGATCCGCATTGGTCGTTTGGCCCGGGCGCTGGATGACCTTGTTGGATGACGCACTCGCCCCAGTTGTCGCCTTCAAGCGGGCTATAAAGCGCCATGCTGACGTTGGCGAGGCCCGGCAGCGCGGCGAAGCGGTCTTCAATCTGGCGATAGAGCGCGGGCAGACGGTCAACGGTATAGCCTGCGCCGGCCGGATCAAAATGCAACACGTAGCGATTGGAAGTGGTGACGCCCAACTTCTGATGCTCCAGGTTGGCCAGAGATTCGGTCATCAAAATGGCTCCGGCAAGCAGGACCAAAGACAGCGCAGCCTGGAATACGACGAGAGATTTTTGCGGCAGCGAAGAGCGGTCGCGTGTGGAGCGGTTCACACCGCGCAGCGCCTCGGCAGGTTGTGCATGCGATGACAACCACGCCGGCCCCGCGCCAAAGAGTATGCCGGTAACAAGCGAAACTAGAAAGGCAAAGCCCAGAACGGCCAGGGATGGACTCGCGCTGATGGGCAGGTGTGTGGCGTCTGGGAAAGCGAGTGCAAGAATGGTGTGTGAGCCGGCATATGCAACAACCAATCCAGCCAATCCGCCCAGACAGCTTAATATCACGCTCTCGGTGAGAATCTGGCGGATGACGCGACGACGGCCCGCGCCCAGGGCCATGCGCAGCGCAACGTCGGCACGTCGCGTTGTGGCGCGCGCCAGCAGCAGGTTGGCGATGTTGGCGCAGGCGATGAGCAGTACGACGCAGGAAAGAATCATCAGCATCTTCAGACCCTTGCCCGTCTCCTGTTGCAAGTTCTGAATGCCGCCGCCGCCGGGTGTGATAACCACATGCTGTTTGGGAATGACGCTCGCGCCGCCGTTCGCGGTGAGCAGCGGGCGAGTATAAAGCCACTGGCGCAACGCAGCGGTAAGCTTCAATTGCAATACGCCAATATTCGTACCGGCGCGCACTCTGCCTAGCGGGTAAAGCCAGTTGGACTCCTGATGATGGAGAATGGCGCTCGGACCCCGGACATAAGGCTCCGTTTGAACCGGCATCCAGAAATCTGGTGGAGAATCCGATACGCGGTCTCCAAAAAATCCGGGAGGCGCAACGCCGATGACGGTGAAGGGCCGCGCCTGAATGTAAACCGTGGATCCGACAATCGACGGATCGCCGGCGTATTCGCCCTGCCACGCCTGGTAGCTGAGTACGGTAGTGGGCTGCGATGCGGGACTGTCATCGCTGTCACTGAAAACGCGCCCTGCATAAGCGCCCACGCCCAGCGTTGAGAAGTAATTGCCGGAGACGAATTCGCCGCGAAGTGACTTCGGCAACGCATTGCCGCGCCGCATGCTCCAATGCCATTGGCCCGCCTGCGCCGCGGCCAGTTGCTCAAACTCCGGCGCGGAGTTTTTCAGATTCAGATAAAGGTCGTAAGAGAAGATGGAGTAATCGCCCGTGGTCCCGGCATCACCTGGAAAGCCGCCTTCAACGCAGCAGTCGTCGTTGTCGCCGATGCGATAGAGACGTGCGGGGTCGGTGACCGGAAGCGAGCGCAGCAAGATGCCCTGGATTAGCGTGAAGATCGCGGTATTGGCGCCGATGCCCAGCGCCAGCGTGATGATCGCGGTCAGCGTGAATCCCGGCGACTTGCGCAGTTGGCGCAGCGCGTAGCGAATATCCTGAATGATTATCTGCATCTTCGCGGTTCTCCGATTCTTCGATTCCGTTTCTATTCCGCGCGCAATGCCTGCATGGGTTCGATTGAGGCCGCGCGACGCGCGGGCAGCAGGCAGGCGGCGGTTCCCACAGCCACAAGCACGCATACGGCGCCAGCGGCGATTGTGGGATTGTACGGGCTTATCTGAAACAACAGACTTCTTACCAGGCGCGCAAATACAAACGCGACGCCAATTCCGGCAACCGCGCCCACCAGGACCGGCAGGAGGCCATCTCGCAGCACCAGACCGTAGATATTTGTCCGTTGCGCGCCCAGCGCCATACGCAAGCCAAGCTCATGCTGGCGCTGGACGACGGAGTAGGTGACGACGCCATAGACGCCCAGTCCGGCAAGGAGCAGCGCGCTTACGGCGAAGAGCATCAACAGGTCCATCTCAAAGCGACGGTTGGCGACCGAGTCCGCGACGACTCCGTCGAGGGTGCGGATCACGGGGATGGAGACCGCGGGATCCACGCTCCAAACGGTCTTGCGAACGGCATCGGCCATCGCCGCCGTATCCTGTCGGGTGCGCACGATGATTCCGCTCGTGCTATCGCACCGGTACCAGTAAGGCATGTAGACCATCATCGGGTCGGCATTCGCCAGAGAGATCGTCCGTGCGTCTTTGACCACGCCGATTACGGTGAAGGGCGCCTCGGTCGAGCCGGAGCGGTTAAATTGGCGGCCGACGGGATTCATGCGCGGCCAAAGTGTGCGCGCCGTAAACTCCGAGATCAGCGCAACGTGTTTGCCTTCGTCGCTGGAGCTCAGGTAGCGCCCGGCGATCAGGGGCAAATGAATCGCCTCCAAATATCCGGGGCTCATCCAGCGAAAATGCTCGGTGGGAAGTTGCATGAACGGACGGGTGTCGTCGGGAACGCGGATCATGTCGATCCAACGGTCTCCCGCGAGGGGTGGCACGCTGACCATACCGGCGGACTCGACGCCCGGAAGCTGACGCAGGCGTTCTAGCGCCGACTTGTAGAACGCCGCACGAGCCTGGAGGCCTTGGTAGGCATTGCTGGGCAAGTTCACGTCAGCGGTCAAGACGCGATCGGCATCGAAGACGCGATCGGTGTGCATAAGCCGGACCATGCTCGACGTGAGCAGACCTGTGAGGAGTACGAGGGTGACACTGACGGCGACTTCCACGGCAACCAACACTCTGCGCAGATGCTTGCTGCTACGCGATTCGCTTGCCAGTCGCGACTCGCTGTGCAGTACATCGTGTGGCTGCGTTCGGGAACCAATCCATGCCGGGACTGCGCCCGCAAACAGCGTCGCCGCAACCGCAAGCAAAACTGCGCAGGCAGCTCCTGCCCAATCCAGGTGCAGAGGCCCCCTGAAATTTAATGCCGGCGGAAGGTAATGTTGCATCGACGGCACAAGGATTGCCGCCAGTAGAATGCCTAGCGCGGCGCCGAGAGCGGCGAGTAGCGCGGGCTCACGCATGGCCATGCGCAGCATCTGGCTGCGTCTCGCGCCGAGCGCTGAGGCTACGGCCATTTGCTGGCGGCGACTTACGGCGCGAGAGAGAAGAAGATTGGCGATGTTGACACAGCCGACCAGGAGCAGTCCCGCGACCGCGGCGAGCAGGATGAGCAGTTGGGTCCGATCGCCGCCGACGAGGGACTGCTGAAAGGGCGTTAGCACGGCCGAGAGAGTGGCCTTCTCGTCCAGCGGTAGCGAAGCGGAGATGGTGTGCTGGAGGGCATCGAGCTCTGCGTTGGCCTGTGCGACGGTCACTCCGGGCCTGAGCCGCGCGAGTCCGAAGTAATTGAAGTCGCCCATCGCTTCCGCCAACTGATCCTGAGTGAATGCCTTGGGCATAAGAGCTTCGACCGGCTTGGCGCGATCGGTGTTGTTGGCGAAATCCTGGATGACGGGCAGATGAAACGACGACGGCATCACACCGATTACGGTATAGGGGAATCCATCGAGGGTGATGGATTTGCCCAGGACACCGGGGTCGCTCTGAAACTGCGTCCGCCACAGATCGTTCATCAGCACTACGACACGGTCGCGGCCGGGCTCGGCCTCCTGGGCTGCAAACGGACGGCCTATCTGCGGCGCGACGTCGAGCACGTCGAAGATGCCGGGCGTTGCGCGGACGACTTTCACCTGGAGGGGATGCCCGCCGATGCCCAGAGGCATGGAGTCTTGTTCCATTACCGCCATCGACTGAAAGCTGCTGCTGTTCCGCTGCCAGTTGACGAAGTGGTTGGCGGTTAGTGGGAGCTTCGGATAAATGTCGAGGAACTCTGCAACCCGCTCTTCCATCACAACAAGCCGCTCAGGGTGCGTATAGGGCAGCGGTCTCAACAATGCGTCGCACACAAGCGTGAAAATAGCCGCGGTCGCTCCAATTCCCAGTGCCAGCGTAAGCACCACGGTCAGCGTAAATCCTGGCGACTTGCGTAACTGCCGCAGCGCGAGACGAATGTCCTGAATGATTGCCTGAATCATCGACGCCTCTCCTATTCCGTTTCTATTCCGCGCGCAGCGCTTGCATGGGTTCAATGGAAGCTGCGCGCCGCGCGGGAATGGCCGACGCCGCGAGCGCGAGCAGAAAAATGGAGATCGCAGCCAACCCAATCACCATCGGATCCAGCGGATCCACCTCGAATAACAAAGAGCGCAACAGGCGAGTAGCGAACAAGGCCGCCATTGCTCCTATGCCGCAACCTGTCAGTCCCAGCTTCGCGCCGGAAACTAGCACCAGCCGAAGAATGCCGGCGCGCTGCGAGCCGAGCGCGAGTCGAATCGCCATCTCCTGGGTGCGCATCGCAGCCGAAAACGCTATGACGCTATAGATGCCCATCAACGCCAGCAGCACCGCCGCGCCCGCGAAGCTTGATATCAGCACCGTGTTGAAGCGGCGCGATACCTGCCCCTCGGCAATCAACTGGTCCATGGATTCGACCTGCGTGAGCGCAAGCTGTGGGTCGATGGAACGAACCACGGTGCGCAGCGAATCCTCCATCTGTTCGGGCGGCATGCTGGAGCGCAGAACGATAGTGCCGTAATTGCCTGTGACCATGTCGGGTGAAGCGAACTGGCCCAGGCTTGTCTTGAACTGGCTTGCCGGCTGATAGAGCTGGTACGTTGTGTCGGCGTCAGCCGAATATTGCTTGATATCCCCAATCTCGCCAACTACAGTCATCCAAGGAAGCGGAGTCTCTTGTAATCCGAGGTGAATGCGCTTGCCAATGGGGTCTTGTCCCGGCCAGAATTGCTCTGCCAGCTTTCGATTCACGATGACTACCAGCGGCGATCCCAGTGTGTCGGCTTCAGTGAATGAGCGCCCGCGCAGGATGGGAATGCCGGCTGCGCTGAAGTAGTTTCCCAGAATCTGTGAGTGCCAGGAAGAAAGCATCCCGGCTCCTTTGGCCGGCGCGTAGCCTTCTGGATAGAAGGCATCATTGCTATTGTTTCCAGACAAGGGGAGGTTGGATGTAATGCCCACGGCGTGCACGCTGGGCATTGATTGCAGTCTGCTCAACAGTTGGATGTTGAATCCGTCGGCAGCTGCCTGCGTGGAGTATTGTTGATGAGGCAGGCCATAGCTGGCAGTGAGCATATGATCGGTCCGGAAACCGACGTCGACCTGCCGTAGTTTTTCAAAGCTGCGCAGCAACAGGCCGGACGCAGTGAGCAGTACGAGCGCAACTGCCAACTCGGCGATGACGAGAGCCGAGCGAAGTCTTGCATGACCACTGCCCGCGGTTCCCGTGCGTCCACCCTCTTTCAGCGCCTCGTTGACTCCTGTGTGCGCGGCAGATAGTGCCGGAAGCAGCCCACATATAAGGCCCGTCAGCACCGCCAATCCAAGAGCGAAGGCCGCAACTTGCCAGTCAAGTGCGATCGAGTTGACGCGTGGAAGAGTTTCAGGCAGAAAGCTGACGCCCACTCTCAATGCAACAGAAGCGAGAACCAAACCAACCAGTCCTCCGCCTATACTGAGAAACATTGCCTCGATAAGAGATTGACGCACAATCGTCCCGCTGCTGGCGCCCAGGGCGAGGCGCACGGAGATTTCGCGGCGGCGGCGAATGACACGGACGAGCAACAGTCCGGCAAGATTTGCGCAAGCGATAAACAGAACCACGGCGACGGCCAGAAATAGCGTGCGAATCAGCGGCCGGGCCTCGGCGACAGCGGCCTCTTGCAGAGACTGGATTGCGGGAGCGAGTCGGAGGCTGGCCATGGCGGCCGGGAAACCCTTGACGATGTCTCGCTGGGTACGGGCGATATCTTCGAGTGCTTGTGCGGGTGTGACGCCAGGCTTGAGCCGCCCGACGATAGTGTAGTTCCAGCTTCCCGCAGCGCTTGGCGAACGTTCCGCCGGACTCAGGCTCATTGGCACCCAAAGTTCACTGCGGTTCAACTGCCCGGAGACCAACGGGAATTCGAATTCGCGCGGCATCACGCCGATGATCTCGTAAGGCTTGCGGTCAAGCAGGAGCCTCTGACCGAGGACTTTCGCATCGCCGTGGAAGCGGCTGCGCCACATCTGATAACTAATCACTGCGACCTGCTGGCTGCCGTCGTCTTCCTGCTGCGTGAAGGGCCGGCCGATTACAGGCGATACGCCCAGCGTGGGGAAGATGCCCGCGGTAAGCCGCGTCGCGTTGATCTGCGCAGGCTCGCCGAAGCCTGACAGTTCAAAGCCTGTTTGGCGATAAGCTCCCAGGCTTGAAAAGGCGGTGAGGCCGCGGGAATACTGGCCGATTTCGAGCGAAGTAGTGGATGGCATACTGCCGAAACTCGCACCTATAATGGTGTCTCCAACCGCAGTCAGCCGAGCGGAATCGGCAAACGGCAACGGCCGCAGCAACACGCCTTCGACGATGGAAAAAATCGCGGTGGTGGCGCCGATGCCGAATGCCAATGTCAGCACCGCGGTCAGCGTGAATCCCGGCGATTTGCGCAATTGGCGCAGCGCGTAACGAATGTCGTGAACGATTGCTTGCATCATAGGTGCCACTCCAATTCCGTTCCTATTCCGTGCGCAATGCTTGCATAGGTTCTATTGAGGCCGCGCGCCGCGCCGGAAAATAGCAAGCTGCGAGCGCGACCGCGCAGAGCAGGATAGCCGCCGTCGCAAGGGTCAGCACATCGTTGGGGCCCACTCCGACAAACATGCTGCGCAGGAAACGGGTCAGAACAAGAGAAGCAGCAAGGCCGACGGTCAATCCTGCAAGCGCCAGTCCCAGTCCCTGCTTCAGCACCTGGCGGAAGACATTTCCCTTGGCCGCGCCAAGCGCCATCCTGATTCCAATTTCATGTGTGCGCTGTTTGGTTGTGTAGGCAACCACGCCATAGATTCCAACGCTTGAAAGAATCAGCGCGAGCAAGCCAAACGAACCTGCCAACACCACTGCGATACGCTCAAAAATGCTGCCCATCTGCATATTCGCCTTGAGAGTGGTCACGTTGAACAGTGGGAGATCGGGATTGAGCTCGGCGACGGTCCGCTCCACGGCAGAGGTGAGCGCCAGCGGATCTCCGGCCGTGCGGATGTGGAGAATCGCTCCAAATCTGTAGCACTGCGACATGGGCACGAGGAACAGCGGCGCGGGCTCGTCAACGAGCCGCCGATACTTGCCATTGGCCGCCACGCCCACTACCTTTAGCCATACTCCAGACCATTGAATCCGCTTGCCAATCGCATCTTGACCCGGCCAGTAGCGATCGACGAATGCCTGGTTGACGATGGCCACCGGCTCCGTATTGCTGTTGTCCGCGTCCGTAAAGTCGCGCCCGGCCCGCAGAGGCGTTCGCATCGTTTGCAGATAGTCCGGCCCCACAAGCCCGCGATCGATCTCCATAGATTCACGCGGTTGCGGCACGTAGCCTGCAGGCAGCATGGCATCGGAGTGAATGGTGAAGCTGAGCGGTGAAAAATCCGCCAGGGTGACTAACTGGACACCAGGCAGCGCCTTCAGGCGCGCCAACAATTGCCGGTCAAACTCGATGCCCCTGGCGCTGGTGTAGTTCATGGGGCCCAGGTCGTACCATGCGAGCAACACATGGTTGGGATCGAAGCCGGGGTCGGCTCTCTGTGCCTTGTCGAGACTGCGGAAAAACAATCCCGCGCAGGTGAGCAGGACTAGTGACATGGCAACCTGTGCGATCACAAGACCAGCCGCAAGACGGGACTTCTGAAGCCCTCCGGACGTATTGAGAGCCTCATCTTTCAAAATCGACATTGGGGAAATGGCGGAAGCGCGCAACGCCGGGGCCACGCCAGAGACCACTGCCGTGAGGATTGAAACGAGAATCGTTGCCAGCAACACCGTGCGGTCAACCCTTCCGTGGATCGAAAGCGGAAGAGACGTGAGAGGCAGAAAGGCGCTCAGAGTGCGGGCTGTCCAGACCGTGGCCAGAAGCGCCAGGCCTCCGCCGGCCAAAGCGACTAGCAGATTCTCTACCATGAGCTGCCGCACCAGTCTCCAGCGGCTCGCGCCCATTGACAAGCGAATTGCGAATTCGCGGCGCCGCGTTACTGAACGCACCAGCAGAAGATTCGCCACGTTGGCGCAGGCCAGCAGCAACAGCACCGCAGCGAGCGCCAATAGAATCGGCAACGTTCCTGACAGATAAACGTTGGCACCAAACGGGGAGCGCCACAGAGGATCAGTGGAGATTTGATTCTGGCCTCGGTGCAAAGTCGGGTACTGGGCGACAATGTGCTGCATTAGCAGATTCAATTCGTTCTCTGCCTGATGACGATCGACTCCCAGCCGCAGAACGCCAAGAACATTGAGCCATCCGCCTCCGCCGTCATTGAGCGGATCCCAACCCCAGACTTGCCGAGACATGCCCAGCGGAATCCAGATATCGGTGCGCAATCCGCTCTTGCATCCCTCAAAGCCCTTGGGAGCCACGCCCACGATGGTGTAGGAATGCAGATTGATCTGAATTGTCTTGCCTACAATCGCCGGATCCGCGGCAAACTGGCCGCTCCAAAGGCCATAGCCGAGCACTGCCTCCGCAACTCCCGTCCGCTCACTCTGTTGCGATGAAAGAAAACTCCGGCCGAGAATGGGCCGCACGCCGAGCACATCGAAATAGTTTTCTGAGGCCGTTGCCCCATAAACGCGCACTGGCTTCCCGGTCCCTGTGATGTTCATGAAGTCGTCGTGATACGCAAGCAGTCCTGAGAGGCTCTTGGCGTTCTCGCGCAAATCCACGTAATCCGGATAGGACAGCGGAGGCGACGGATGCTCGGTTCTCTCTCCCCGCTGGATCGTGATCATGTTGCCGGTCCCGTTGACGCCAGGGATGGGGTTGAGCAAGGTCGAACTGATCCAGCTCGCAATCGTCGTAGTGGCGCCTATGCCAAGCGCCAGCGTGAGCACCGCCGTAAATGTGAAGCCCGGCGACTTGCTCAACTGGCGCAGCGCAAAGCGAATGTCTTGAACGAGTGTGTTCATTTCAATTTCCTCGAAGACGCGCTATTCGGAACGCAGCGCTTGCATGGGTTCAATCGAAGCCGCGCGCCGCGCCGGGATCAGCCCCGAAAACACGACTGCAAGCGACAGCAACGCGGCGGCCGCAATATAAGACAGTGGATCAGAGGCGGTCACGCCGAAGAGCATCGAGCGTAAGAGACGCACTGCGGCAATCGAACCAAGCCCGCCCGTCACGAGACCGATCATCACAACCGCGGCGCTGCTTCCTAGTACGAGGCGGAAGACGCCGGCGCGCGAAGAACCGAGAGCCATGCGCAGCGCGAACTCGCGGCTGCGCTCGACAACAGCGTAGGCCATGACGGCGTAGAGGCCGAGCATGGCTACCAGCAGGCTCGCCAGTGCGTAGACGATGAGCAGCTCTGCCGGAAGACGCGACATCTGGTACATCTGGGCGATAACCTCGTCGTAGCTCATCAGGTTTTCGAGCGGCAGCGAGCGATCGAGCGAGGAGACCACCTGACGCAGCTCGGGCGCAAGCGTGGCCAGGCTCGAGTTGGTGCGGACGGCAAACTGCGCGTAGCTCGGATAGCCTTCCTGATCGATGGGCAGAAAGAGCAACGGAAGAGGATCGGTATTGGACGGATCGTGATACATGAACTCGGGCACGATGCCGACGATCTGCCAGGTCTTTTTGTCGTAGGTGATGCTGCGGCCCAGTGCGTCACCCTGGGGCCAGTACTTGCGAGCCATGGTTTCGTTCACGATGGCCACGGGCGTGGATTGCGCGTTGTCGCTCGCAAGGAAATCGCGGCCGCGCCCGATGGCGATTCCCATGGTGCGGAAGAAATCCGGGCCTTCGAAGTCGGTGATGACCTCCATGTCCTCACCCTTGGCGGGCGTGTAGCCCGCGACGGCGAAGTCCTGCGTATTGCCGGAGCCTTCGTCGGCCATGGGTAGATGCGAGGAGTAGGTCACGCCGGTGACGCCGGGCAGCGCGCGCAAGCGATCGGCGAGCGCGGCGCGGAGCACTGGAACCTGATCCTTCTTGTAGCCGGCGCGAGAGAAGGTTAGCTCGGCGGTCAGGCAGTTCGCGTGATTGAAGCCGACCGGGCGGGAGAGGATGTTCAGCGCCGTGCGCGTCATCAAGCCGCAGCAGACCAGAACCACAAAGCAGATGGCGAGTTGCAGGCCGAGCAGCACGCGACGGGCAAACTGTTTGCGTCCAGCGCCCACCACGGCGGCGCCACCGGCGCTGATGACATCTTTCTGCGATCCGCTGAGCGACTGGCGGACCGGAGCCATGCCGCAGGCCAGCGTAACCAGAATGGCCACTGCGGTGACAAAGACGAGAATGCGCGAGTCGGTCTGGAGATTGAAGGCTAGAGTCGCGCCGAAGCTGGGCAGCAGGACGTAGAGCGCGCGCGAGACGCCGAGCGAGGCCAGCCAGCCACAGAAGGCGCCGGCTGCAGCGAGCAAGGCCGTTTCCGTGAAGGTCTGCGCAACAATGCGGCGCACCGGAGCTCCGAGCGCGGTGCGAATGGCGACCTCGCGGCGACGGCGGGAGGCATGCTGTCCGAGCAGAGAGGAAACATTGAGCACGACCAGAATCAGGAGCAGAATCGAGGCGCCATAAAGCACCGGCAACTGCTCTCCAATCAGGCCATAGAAACCGCGCGCAAAGTGCGCCGCATCATCCAGATTGAGATCCCAGCCGTTCAGGTTGTCTTCGGCGTGCTGTGCGGCGAAGCGGCGCGCAAGCTGGTGAAGTTCGGTCGCGGCCAAGGGATTGGCTACGCCCGGGCGCTGACGCACGACCACCTGCAGGCCGCGATGCGCCAGCGGATCGGCGGCGGAATCGGACGCGAGAGAGCGCGTGGCCGAGAGCGGAATCCAGGCCGACTCGGCCAAGCCTCCAAAGACGCCGGCAAAACCGGCCGGCGCGACGCCAACGACGGTGAACAGATGACGGTTGACCGAGACGGTGCGTCCGACGATAGAGCGGTCCGCGTTGAACAGCGAATGCCAGAGCGCGTCGGAGAGTACGATCTCGTCGTGCTGGCCAAAGGCGCGATCCGAAGCTGAGGGGTCGAAGAAGCGGCCCAGTTGCGGCTGGAGGCCGAGCAGACGGAAGTAGCCGGATGAGACGGTATCGGCCCAGATGGCTCGCGCCTCGCTGCCCTCGGCTGCCAGGCTGAGCTGCATCAAGTCGAATGCAGCGGCATCGGAAAAGCTGCGGCCCTGGTCGCGCAGGAAGTTAAACTGGCGGTAGTTGACCGAGTAGCCGGTTGAGCCGAGCACGGTGGCCGAGACAAAACGAAGCTGCCGCGGCTCCTGGACATGCGGCCAGGGGTTGAACAGCACGGCGTTGGTCCACGTTGCCACCGTGGTCAGCGCGCCTATGCCTAGAGCCAATGTGAGCATTACGGCGAAGGCAAACCCCGGAGCGCGGCACAACTGTCGCAACGCGTAACGCAGGTCTTGAAACAGCACGGCTATGCCTCCACTTCCTCTTCGAGCTTCTTCAGCTCCTGCTCTGAAACAACTTTTCCGTCGAAGAGATGCACCTCGCGCTGCGCATGTTTGGCAAAGCGCGGATCGTGCGTCACCATGCAGATCGTCGAGCCTTCGCGGTGCAGATCGGTCAACAGATGCATCACCGCCTCGCCGTTCTTCGAGTCCAGGTTGCCGGTGGGCTCATCGGCCAGCAGAATCGACGGCGCGCCGGCCAGTGCGCGTGCCACAGCCACGCGCTGCTGTTGGCCTCCGCTGAGTTGCGCCGGATAATGCCTCATGCGATGCGCCATGTTCACCCTCTCCAGCGCTTCCTTCACGCGCTTCTTGCGCTCCGCCGACGGCATCCCCGCGCGATAAGTCAGCGGCAACTCAACGTTCTCTTCCACTGTCAGATCGCCAATCAAATTGAAGCTCTGAAAGATGAAGCCGATCTCCTGGTTGCGAATTCGCGAGCGGTCGCCGAAACTCAGGTTCTCGACAGGGCTGCCATTGAGCAGATACTTGCCGCCGGTGGGCGTGTCGAGCAGGCCGAGAATCGAGAGCAGAGTGGATTTGCCGCAGCCCGAAGGCCCTGACATGGCCACATACTCGCCCCGCGAGATGGTCAGGTGGATACCGGAGAGCGCGTGCGTCTCCACTTCGTCGGTGTAGAAGACCTTGGTCAGATCTTCAATTTCAATCAGCTTGTCATTCGATACCATTACTCTCCCCCTCATGTGATTGCGAATCGTTTTGTTATTCCCTATTCCCTGCTCCCTATTCCCTGCCTTATCACTCCAGCCGGATGCGGTCCACGTTGTCCCAGCGCGACATATCGGAAAGAATCACCGTGTCGCCTTCCTTCAGTCCTTCGAGCACTTGAATTTCGTTCACCGATGCGCGACCCACCTTCACCGGCACTCGCGTAGCGCCCTTGCCGTCGGCATCAATTCTGAACAGGCTCAATGTCGAGTTCTCGTTGCCCAGCGCGGGACGGCCAACATAAAGAACATCCGTCATGCGCTCGAGGTCAATTGTCCCGTCTACACTCAGCGATGGAACCGCGCCCGGCGGCAGCGGCCCATCAAGCTCTACGTCAACCGTTCGCGTTCCGTTCACGACAGTGGGATCGATTCTGGTAACGTGGCCGGGAATAACGCCGTTGTGCGTATCGATCGAGGCCGGTTGCCCAATCTGAATGTCGCGCGCCTGCGTCTCGGCAATTTGCAATGCGGCCTTGAGCTTGTCGAGCTGAATCACCTCGGCCACCGAAGTGCCCGCCGTCACGTGCTGGCCCACCTGCAACGGAACCGTTAACGCAGCCACTGCGCCGGAGATTCCCGCCCTCACCTCAAGCGCCTGCGATTGTTTCTCGTAAAGGTCCAGCAGCGCCTTGGCCTGATCGATCTTGGTCTGCGACGAAGCAAGCTGAACCTCGATAGCCTTCTGGTTCACTTCGAGCTGCTGCTGGCTGAGCTTGTGCTGAACGGTCAGTTGATCGGCCGTGTTTTTTGATTTGTTATAAGCAATGCCGGCAATCACTCCCAGGTCATAAAGCGCTTTGTCTGTCTGCGCCTGCAACTGGTCCTGTGTATAGTCGGAGTTCACCTGCGCGGCCGCTGTCTTCTTGTCCATCAATGTGCTTTCGAGCGTCGCCTGCAAGCTCTTGTAATCGGCCTGCGCCGCCTTCAGCGCCAACTTTGCGTTCAACAGCTCCTGCTCAAGCTGAGGGTCTGCCAGGTCCATCAGAATCGTGTCCGGCGTGACCTTGGCGCCGGGCAACACGCGTATCCGAACAACGGTCGCATCCGTCTGCGCGGGAATCAGCTCGATGCTGTCTTCGCGCGGAACCAAAGTGCCCGTAGACCCGCGCACCTGCCGGACCATCGGTCCGCGCTTCACCGTGTCCGGCCAAATCGTCGAGCGGTCTACTGTGGGCGCAGCCGGCTTCAGCCGCGACAGCCCAAGCAGCGCCACCGCCAACCCCACCACAACCACGCCGGCCAGAATCCAGCGCCTGCGCTTCATCTTCTGCAATAAATCTGGGCGTGCGATATCCATGCCAACGTCATTGCACTTGCCGTGCCAAAGATACCACCGTTCATTGCCTTGAAAATAAATAACTTAACAAAACAACAAGCCAGGAATATCGCCAGGAGTGACCGATTCCATCTCGCCACTGTTCGATTTCGAACACTCAGCGCGCCATGGCGCAAGTGCTGAGTACAATGGCCATATGAACGGTTTAGCTGAATCTGTAGCTCATGGTTTTGTGCGCGCCATCAACCGTCAGGACGTTGAGGCACTCGCCGAATTGATGGCCCCCGAGCATCGGTTCATTGACTCACTCGGCACAGTTTCCGAGGGCCGCGAAAAAATGAGGGCGGCCTGGACGGCATATTTCCGCTTGGTTCCGGATTACGCCATCGCCGTGGAAGAGACCCTCTGCGATGGCCCGGTTGTAGTGATGTTGGGCGTGGCGCGTGGAACCTATTCGCCTGACGGCCAGTTGCGCAAAGAGAACCAATGGGAAACGCCGGCTGCCCTTCGCGCCTTGATCGAGGACGGCAAGGTGGTGGAGTGGCGCGTTTATGCTGATAATGAGCCCATCCGTCAGAAGATGAAGACGCCATGAAAATCCTCCTCGGCATTCTCGCAGTTATCGTCATCGCCGCCTCTTTCTTCGCCGACTACAAATGGCGCCAGTGGATCGCCGTCCGCCGCCGCGACCGCGAATAGCCTCCTGACTCCTTCTGATTTCCTCCGCTACAATGCTCTTCAGCGAGCCTCTGTTCGAGTTCCGATTGTGTCAGGGCACGACTTTAGTCGTGCCGCAAATGCAACAAAAAAACGACGGGCTTTAGCCCGAGCGGGAAAGTTCATGCAAATTGGCACACTACGAACGCGCCTGCTAACGCACCCAGGGTGGTTACAATAATCAAGAGGGAGCCGTCTAATCAATATGTCTCATTCTTTAGCCTTTGCCCATCGCTTTTCCCGTCTTCGTCCGCACACCGGCCTCTGGCTCGGCCTTGCCGCAGCCGCGCTCGTGGCCTTCGCCGCCGCTGCCCAGGCCCAATTTGTCCCTCCGGCGCCCGGAACTCAGGTGCATGACGCCTCCGCTCTCAAGCCGCCCGCCGGCGCCCGCGTGGCCATCGTCGAGTTTGCGGACTATGAGTGCCCCGACTGCGCCCGCGCCAACCCGCTCCTGAAAGAAGCCGCGGCCAAGTACAAGATTCCCTTGGTGCGCCACGATTTTCCGCTGCCCATGCACAATTGGAGCTTTACAGCCGCGGTGAATGCCCGCTGGTTCGATACCAAGAGCAAAGCCCTGGGCGACGAATACCGCGACCAGGTCTTCGCCAACCAGATCTCCATCTACAGCCCTGCGATTCTGGCTCAGTTCACTGAGAAGTTTGCCGCTGACCACCACATCGCCATGCCCTTTGCCCTTGACCCGCAAGGCAAGCTGGGCGCCGAGGTCAAGGCCGACTACGCCCTCGGCCAGCGCATCGGCATCGAGCACACGCCCACCATCTGGGTCGTCACCGCCAACTCCAAAGGCGCGCCCTTTGTCGAGGTCGTCGATCGCAGCAAGCTCTTCCAACTCATTGACCAGGCCATCGCGGACACCCGCTCGCGGTAACCCACTCAGTAAAAAATGAAAACGGCGCACCCCGCTCTGGGATGCGCCGTTTTTTGTGGAGTGTATCCGTTTCGGTTGGCAACACCTCTATCCGTAAACGTTGACACCGTTGCTGCCCATGCTGGTGCCGGTGCTGGATGCCGACGTTGCGGCGCCATATGCGCTTTGTAGAGCTTCGGTCGCCGGGTCGGTGCTGGTAGACGCGGAGTTGAGGCTCAGGGCGTTTTGTAAAAGCGCAGCTGTCGGGTCGGAAGATGTCGAGGAAGAACTGATCGCATTGGAAACATCGAGCAGATCGTTCACCCATTGCTGCACCTGGGCCATGGCCGCGTTGGCGTTTGTCATAGCTTGCGAGGGGGAATTCTTCATATCGGCCTGGACGGTTGCGAACGCAGATTGAGCCGCCGACAGATTGCCTGAACTGAGCGCCGACCCCAATGCCGTCATATCTGTAGAAAGCTGCGTTGTGGAAGAAGAACTGCCGCTGATGTTCGTAAGATTCTGGTTCAGTTGCTGATAGCTATTGAACGCCGTTTGCGCCGCAGACAGGTTTCCGGCGGCCAGGCTCTGCTGCAGGGTTTGCCACGCCTGCTGCGACTTTGTCAGGTTGCTTGAAGCGGAAACGTATTGCGAAAGGCTTCCGGCAGAAATCGCGCCAATTGACATAGTTTTACCTCGTCCGGGAGCGAAAATGGCGCTCTCGTGAGCGTAACCATCGGCATCCCCGGAAAAGAATTCAGCGGAAAATCGCCCGATCAATGACTAAAGTAATGTATTTCGATTTCTCGGCTTTCAATCTTCGCCGTCTGGGCGCGCGAGCGCCGTCTGCCCCACCGCAGGTGGCTGAATCTTCACCAGCACCTGCGTCTCCGCTCCCTGCCCACCCGGCGAAACCATGCTCGTCTGCGGCGCTCGCCAGTGGTCGATGTAGCTGATCTTGTGGACGCAGCCGATGGTGCAGTTAGGCGAGCAGCTTTTCGCGGTCAGAAACTCTCGCTTTACGTCCGCTGTGGTGTAGCCTGCCAGCGGCACGCCGGGATACCCGCGCTGTTGAGAACAGTAGTGCACCAGCCCGTTCTCGCAAATATACAGATACCGCGACCCTGCGCGGCAGCGCCACTCGTTCGGCCTTCCCTCGGCAATCGCTTCCTGAAAATGGTCGAAGCGCGAGTAGTTGACCTTCCTTCTGTGGTTCATGGCGTAGTAGACTTTGGCCTCGTCCCCTTGCAGCGGCTTCAGTTGCCCGTCTCCGTCGTGGATAATCCCAATCGTCGAGGTAAAGCCCAACTCTATCGCCCGGTTGCCAATCACCAGCGCGTCGTTGGGATTCTTGAATCCTCCGCCGACCACCGAATTAATATTCACGTGAAATTCGGCGTACTCCGACAGCATCACCAACTTCTTGTCGAGCACCTTGAGGCTCTTTTTCGACACCTCGTCCGGGTCAACGTTATCAATGGAAATCTGCATGTGGTCCAGGCCGGCGCGGTTCAGCCGCTCGATCCGGGCTTCGTTCAACAGGTAGCCGTTGGTAATCACTCCGGCAATCGCCCCGGTGCGCCGTATGCGCCGGATAATCTCATCCAAATCAGGATGCGTCAGCGGCTCGCCGCCACTGATGCCCACCATCGCTGTCCCCAACCGTCCCAGGTGGTCGATGCGCCGGAACATCTCGTCCAAAGGAACGGGTTCAGACACCTTGTCGTACTCGTTGCAATACCCGCAACTCAAATTGCAGAACCGCGCCGGCACAATCTGCACCAGCACCGGATGCCCCTTATGCAGCAACGCGCTGGCCACCATCCTCAGCTCGCGCACCTTCCGCGTAACCGCAACCCACCGCCCGTGCAACGTCATTTTCCGCGCAATTGCCATCTCTTTCATTGAATCACACGTGGCTCCCTTGAGAAGGCTGAAGCCGCCTGTTCCCTCCGCTTGGTCCTTATCTCTCTATGCAACATGCCATGTCTTCGCAACTTGGGATCGATGTAGCCACGTCGTTCTTCCGTAGGGAGAAGATGAAAATAGCCCCGGGTGGAGCGCAGTGCAACCCGGGGTAACCGGGAGTAAGATGACATATAGGGCCACGCGGCTTTGCAAACTCCCCGGCGTTCCTGCTGGGGTCGATATACAATGTCGCCTGTAGCGTATTAATTCTGCTCAATGGGTTGAGCAATTTGCATTGACAATTACGAAAAGCGGGAAAGCGGCCGTGGCCCCACCTAGCTTGAAACTCGGCGGAACAAATGAAGATTTCCGAGCTGCGTTCCTGTCCCTCTCCTCCGCAAGAGAAGTCGCCGACCTCCTTGAGGTCCCCTACAAGAAGCTTTGCTTCTATCTCTACAAGAAACAAAACTACAAGAAGTTTGAAATTATGCGGGCATCGGGAAAGCCGCGCATTATATCCGCTCCCGAAACGCCGCTAAAAATAATTCAGCGTAAGCTCGCTCAGATTCTCAACGCGGTCTATGGATCAAGATCAGTGGTTCATGGGTTCGCTAGAGGCAGAAGCATTCGATCAAACGCCGGACGACATTTAGGGGCGGAATGGGTCTTGAATTTCGATTTGCAGGATTTCTTTCCTACCATCCACTTTGGGCGAGTAGCTGGGCTATTCGCTGGGAAGCCCTACAACTTACCCGATGAGGTTGCAAAAACGCTGGCACGCATATGCTGCTTCGAAGGGTCTCTCCCAATCGGAGCCCCGACATCGCCGATAGTCGCAAACCTGATATGTGGGAAGATGGACTCAGAGCTAAAGGCCCTTGCATGGAGTTGCGGGTGTATCTATACACGCTATGCCGACGACATCTCGATTTCTACAAAAGCTCCATCTCTTGACATGAGAATTGCTGGAAAGAATCCGTCGACAAGGCAGTGGGAGATTGGTGCCGAGGTCCAAGGTTTAATCGAAAAGAACAGCTTCAAAATAAATCCGTCCAAGACCCGTGTTAGAGGTCGGCAGTCAAGCATGGAAATAACTGGGGTTCGCATCAATGCTGGACTCAACGTCAGCCACAAGTTCTATCGACGGGTCAAAGCCATGCTTCACCCTTTCGAGAAATACGGCGAAGAAGCTGCGCAACTAGAGCATCGGTCTCTATACGCAAAGAAACAGCGCGGAAATGGCGAGCCACCTTTTCGAGATATTCTGAGGGGGAAAATCGAATTCCTAGGATTCATCAGGGGAAGAGATGACCGGATCTACGTAGGTCTCCTTCAACGTATGCAAGAGCTAACACAGGCGCACGCAAAACCCATCCTCATTGGAGCATCGACCCACGAGTCGGTGATTAGGCAAGGAATTTGGTTGCTTTATGACAAATCGGAGGAAACGCAAGGGACGGCATTCGCAGTCCAGGGCAACCGCCTCTTGACGGCTGCCCACAACACAGATCAAATAATGTGGGCTTCGAGGCCTAGCTATGGCAATCAGAAGCACCTCGTCGAAATCGTACGCCGCAATGATGAGTTGGATATCGCGGAAATAAAGATCCCTTCGTTTCTCCCAGTCCAGTTTTGTCTGTCTTCGCCAAGCGAGATCAATCTACAGAACCCGGTCTGCGTAGTCGGCTTTCCAAACTTTCATTTAAAAGATAGCGTTGCGTTTCGATTCGGGAAGATCGTCCAAGAGCGATGGTACATCTCGTTGAAGGACGATGATAGCAGTCAGCAGGTTCTCGTAAAGCACTATATCGTCGATGCTGACATTGTAAAAGGCAACAGCGGGGGCCCCATCCTTGACGCTCACAACCGCGTCATCGGGATTGCCGTCAAGGGGCTAGATGCCCCCGGCTCCCTTGGCGAGGACGACCAACTAAGCAGCTTCGTTCCGATCGATTCCTCAACGCTTCCACCTGAGCCGCCAATCCCTGATCACTCGTCTTAGACTTGGGACGCCCTATCTCCCCGACCCGGCGCGGCGTTCGGCCTCCATCAGCTGCTCAGTATATCGTTGATGCGGGTAAGGCGCCTTCGGCACGGGTTTGCAGAAAATAACCCTTCGCCGGCACACAATAGAAATCATGAACGGGAGCGGAATCTTATCGATGCCTGGTCCAATCTGTCAGTTATGTGACCGGTCTGTACCCCCTGAAGGCACCCCCCTACCCCCCTATATTTATTTTCAAAACCTTGCAGGTAATTATTTGTATATACCCATGAAATCGTAGATACTTAAATAACCCACGCAGATTCAATCGATTCCTCACTGCAATCCTCAGAAAAGCCCTGCTCTCTCGTCGTCATAGTAATCTGGAATTGACCGCCACGCCGAGAGAAGGGTGCAAGAACCAATGACAAAAGCCGCAAGAAACGTGGAGATTTTTGACACGAGCCTCAGGGACGGGCTGCAACAGCCGAACCTGGAGATCTCAGTTCCCATCGCTCTAGGCCTTCTTCAGCGCATGGCGGCCTTTGGCGTGCACTATGCGGAGATTGGCTTTGCGGGCGCCAACAAATTCGTCAGCGAGCTGGCAACCGCTCTCGACGCCGTTGACACCAAGGCCATGAAACTGGCGCTCTTTGGCAGAACGCGCGGGCGCGGAGCCAAGTTGAGTGATTGGCCCGACGTGCAGTTCATTCTCAGGCATAAGAAGCGCGTTCCTGTCGCCGTGCTGGTGATCAAGTCGCGGCTGTTGGATGTGACGCTCTCATTGGAGACGCCGCCGGAAGAGAACCTGCTCATGGCATACGAAACTATCGCATGCCTGCAGGATGGCGGCCTGGAAGTAATTGTTGACCTGGAACACGCCATGGATGCCGCGTGCGGCCGGCGCGAAAACGGCAATCCATGCGACGCCGATTTCAATAAACGCAGCCAGGACTACCTTTATCAACTGACAGAACAATGCGCGGGCCAGAAGGTGAGCCGCATTGTGGTTTGTGACACCACAGGCGGGGCCAGCCCGGAAGAAGTGACGCAGGTTATTGGCGGGCTTGTGTGGAGATACCCCGATGCCAGTTTCGGATTTCACGGGCACATGGATCGCGGCCTGGGAATTGCGAATACTCGCGCAGCTATTCTTGCCGGAGCAGTTCAAGTGCAGGGCACGCTGCTGGGAACGGGCGAGCGCTGCGGCAACGTGAATCTGACAACGGTGATCGGCGGCATGCAACTGAAGGGCGAAGCGGAATTCGTCGCGCCGCAATCGCTGACGGGACTTACCGGCCTTGCACATTCGGCTTACACGGCTTTTTCGCTGGAGACGCCGCACGGCGCGCCGATTGTTGGGCCCGGCGCTTTTGGCACGTGGGCGGGAATGCACGGCAGCAGTGAGCGCAAGAATCCGGGAGCGTATCTGTGGTGCGATCCGGCGAAGGTGGGCGCAAATCCGGTTATCGGAGTGAACGCGCAATCGGGGCGAGCGAATATTATTCTGCTGTCGAAGTCGCTGGGCGTTGGCCTCGATGCGGAACAGGCGCAGGCTTTGATGGACGCCAATCAGGGAATGATTGAAGGCGGCGGCTTCACAGCCAGCGAAGTATCGTTTCGGCTGGCCTGCATGAAGGTGCTGAATACATTAGAGGATCGCTTCAGCGTGAAGAGCTGGCGAGTTCTGGATGAATCCGATCAAACCGGCGACAGGTACGTGCAGGCTTCGATGTTATTGTCCGTCGGTGACTCGACTGTAACTACGCGAGCGGAAGGCCGAGGGCCGGTGGACGCGCTGACCAAGGCGATGCGGCGCGAATTAGAAAGCTGGTACCCGGCCATCGCGCAGATGCGGCTGGGCACGTTCAGCGTGACGGCTCTTGACGTTACTGCCCACGACACGGCGGCGCACGTACGCGTTACGGTGAGCTTCCATGCCGACGGTCATGAGCCCTGGATAACTGCTGGAGTTAGCAGCGATTTGAACCAGGCAGCTCTGATGGCAATCGTGGATGGGTTCCATTATTGGCTACTTAAGAAACCAGCCAACTAAGTCGAGTTACTAACAGCGCCAGATTGCCTGCGGGAAACTCCGGTTGACGCTCCAGCTTTCCGCAGTGCTTTGAATCCACCTGGAGCGTGATCGTCTGCTGCTTTCTGTCGCGCAGAACGGTCACCTGCACCTGTCTGCCGCGATGCGCATGAAGCGCGCGCTCCCAGTCTCCCATCGTCTTGACGGTCTCCGGCCCGACCTTGAGAATCACGTCGAAGGCTCGCAGTCCGGCCACGGCGGCTTCGCTCTTGCGCGCCACCTGCTTGACCATCAACCCGTTGGGCACACCCAGATACTCGGCCATCTGCGCGGTCAGCGGCTCCACAAGAGCGCCTACATTCAAGCTGCCAAAGGATGGCAGGTGAAACCCGCCCGGCGGCGACGCGGCGCTCTCGTCTGCCTGGATGCCCAACTCCGGCCCCTGCGCGAGTGCGTCTTCGCTGGTGCCGATCTTGTTCCACACGTCGTGTTCCATGGTGCGGCGGTCGGCAAGTTGAACAGTCAGGGTTTGAAGGTTCCCGTCGCGGCTGATTTCGATATTCACCGTGCGTCCCGCGGGAATCTGGCTAAGCAGTTGCCGCAACTGTTCGGCGCCTGTCACTTTCTGCCCGTTCAGTTGGAGCACCACGTCGCTGACCTTCAGCCCGATCTTTCCCGCCGGAGCGTCATGGTCGACCATCGTAATGATGGCCCCGCGAACTTCCTTGAGCTTGAGCGTCTGCACGCTTTGCTGATCCACATCCGCCAGATACACGCCAAGGTAACCCTGAGAGTTGGAATGGAGCAGCGGAGTGTGGTCTTTTAGCTGTTGGAAAACACTTCGTGTTTGCGCGGCTGCCACAGGCGGAGCCATTGCGGCCCACGCGCCTATCAACACTAGAAATCCAAGACTACGATGCGGCCTCAAAACGTGCGTCATTTCTTCTTCCTCTGCAACTGCGATCTCTCGATCCCGCATTCTTGTTTTTGCGATGCGGTCATCGGCAGCATGGCAGCTCCTACTGAATCTCCGGCACGCTATTCAAAACCTGGCGCGAAACATTCCGGATATAAGGATTCACATCCGTATTGGAAACCGTATGCAGCACCTGCCGCACGCTGGTATCGGCTTCCACCGGTTGCAGAATGTTGATGGCCGCGGTGCGAATGCCAGGGTCGCCATCGCTCATCAGCGCCTCCAGAACCGCATCGCGCACCCGCGTATCCTCGGCCACATAAGGCTCCAGCCCATGCAGAGCCTTCTCGCGCACGCCCGCATTCTTGTCGTAACGCAGCACCATCAGCAGCGCATCGCGCACGCCCCCCGCCCTGCAACTGTGCCCGGCGCGGCACTCGTCCGCCAAGAGCCCCACGGAGTCGCCGCGCACCCTGGCCGAAGCCGAGTTCTCGCTGGCCAGCATCAGCAACTGCCGAATCGCCGGATCGTCCAGCGAGCCTTCCATTCGCTGCGGTACCACCTGGTTGTAGCGCACCTCTACCATGTGACTGTTTGGCTGCCGCACAATGCTGGAAATGTTGGCAATCTCCGCCGGCGCGCCAGTGTCCGCCGTTTTGGCGATCGCCGGCAGCGCCGCCGCGTTCAGCACCGGGGCCGATTGGGTCGCGGCTGTATGTGTCGCGCGATTCTGCGCAAACCGGTATCCGCCCAGCGAGCCCGCGCCCGCGCCAACCAACAGCAGCAGGCAAGCGGCCAACGGCGCGGCCCACACGCTGGCAAAATTGTTCATCACTTGCTGACCCAGCCGGTGATACCAGCGCCGAGGCGGCAGCGCGTCCAGCGATTCATCCAATTTCAATCGGGCGCGCGCAACCAGGTTTGCGTCCGGCTCCAGCACCAGAAGATTGTCAGCGAACGCCTTTAGCGACAGCATTTGCTCGTGTACCCCGGCGCACTCCGGACACATGGCCATGTGCAGCTCCAGTTCGCTTGCCTGTTTCTCGGCCAGCTCCCCATAAGCCGCCAACACAATCTGCTCTTGTGCAATTTGGCATTTCATCTTTACGTCCTTCCAGCCTCAAAAACTAGCCCCCTACCGGCAAAAATCCGCATCCCCTCAAGGGATTGCCACCGGCATCTACCGCAACCCCGCCAATTGCGTTCTCAGCTTCTTCGTTGCTCTGAAGAGCGTATTCTTGGCGGTCTCTTCCGTGGTATCCAGCATCTCCCCAATAGCGCGCAAACGGAGTCCCTGGTAGTGCTTCAATTCAAAAACCATCCGCTCGCGCGGCGTCAGCTTGTCCAGCGCCGATTGAATCCGTTCGCCCAGCACCTTGCGGTCCAGCTCCTTGCCGGGATTCGAAAACGACCGGTTATCCGACACCGAAGCCAGCACATCAATCTCGCCGCCGGACTGATCCAGAACCACCGCGCGATCCTCGCGCCGCGTCTTGCGCCGCCGCAGTTGGTCCAGGCAAAGATTGGTCACAATCCGGTAAATCCACGTGTAAAAAGAACACTCGAATCGAAAATTCCCCAGGTAACGGTAAGCCTTTAAAAATGCTTCCTGATAAACGTCCTCCGCGTCGTGCTCGGAACCCGTCAGGTGATACGCCAGCCGAAGAACCTGTTGCTCATACTGCCGCACCAGCGCATCGAAGGCAGCCCGCGATCCAGCCTGCGCCTCGCGGATTAACTCCATTTCCGGCTCGCGCGCCTGCTTCCGCTCCTCGGCGCTTTTTGCCCCGTTTGTTGACTTGGAATCAGCCATGCCTTGGGAGGATTGTACCCTCCTGGCCGACGGCCAAGCCATGTAACCCGGAGCCCAAACCGGAGAACTGGGGTAAATCGCCGCATCCGTTGCCATCGAATCTGCTCCGGGAAGAGATTTGTCCGCACTGCAATAGACGCGGAAGGCTGCCGATGGTAAGCAGCGTGCCGCAAAGGTTACGCGCGGAATTAACCCCCGCCCCGGCACCTGAAATCACCGTGTGCCACAAACGCTGGGGTGCCCCATCCTTGCCGCGTTTTTGTCGTTGCGGCTAGGGTGGGATAGCACGAACCTCGCCCCTCCCGTTCATCGGGCAAGACGCTACACTAGAACTCAATGAACGAATCCCTATTTGCAGACCCAACCCCCTCTGCCGACGCGCCCAGCCCGCGGTTCACAGCCCACTGCGACGGCGGTTCCCGCGGCAATCCCGGGCCCTCCGGCTATGGCGCCGTTATTGAAGATGCGAAAGGCCAGGTTGTCGCCGAATTGAGCGAATTCCTCGGCATCCAGACCAACAACTACGCTGAGTACTCCGGCCTCCTTGGCGTGCTCCGATGGTCCGTTGAACACGGCGTGAAGCACCTGCGCGTGGTCTCCGACTCCGAACTGATGGTCAAGCAGATGCAGGGCAAGTACAAAGTCGCCAGCCCCATCCTGCGGCCTCTGTTTGAAGAGGCCCGGAAGCTCTCTCGCAGCATTGCCAGCTTCGAGATCCGCCACACCCTGCGCGGCGGCAACAAGCAAGCCGACAAGCTGGCCAACGATGCCATGGACAAAGGCATGGGACGGAACCGGCCGGGCTAAGAGAAAAATTTGGAAGTCTCGACAGGCGGTTGGCCCATTCCTGAACCAACCACAAAACTGGGTGCCCCATCCTTGCGCTTTTTTCTAGCGCATCGGGGTCCCCGACGACAGGTCCTCGTCGTTGGGGTGATCAAGGGTGGGAGAGCACTCCCCCCCAACCAGCGGTCTCCAGTGTAAAATTCCTATGCCATGCCGGGTGCCGGGTGCCCCAGGTGCCTCGCCTTTGTGCACCTGGGATAGCACATACCTCGGCAGTCCGTTTCTGGTTCTTCCTCGACAACCACCGCGATTCGTCGTAAGCTTTCCTTCGATGCCGCACGGATTTATCCGATACGAACACACGGGGAATTTTCATTTCCTCACCTTCAGTTGCTATCACCGATTCCAGCATCTCGGCGCGGCGGCGGCGCGCGATCTTTTTGAGGAGGCGCTGGAGCGCGTACGACAGCGTTACCGCTTCGTGGTGGCCGGTTATGTTGTGATGCCGGAACATGTTCATTTGCTGATCGGCGAGCCGGTCAAAGGCGCGGTTTCCGGCGTGATTCATGCGCTCAAGCTCTCGGTGGCGATGCGCCGCACAGAGCGGCCATTCTGGCAGGCGCGCTATTACGACTTTCTCGTGCACAACGAGGAGAAGCGGGTTGAGAAGCTGCGCTACATGCACCGCAACCCGGTTGTGCGCGGACTCGTTGCCAAGCGCGAAGAGTGGGCGTGGTCGAGCCTTCGGCATTACGCGACCGGAGTTAAAGGAAGAGTCGAGATTGAATCGCAGTGGAACGCGATGCGGCGGGGCAACCAGTTGCCGGAATACCTGCGTTACCGGGAAAAGGCCGGTTGAGGTCAGAGGTTTCCCAGGTGCCCAAAGGCGAGGCACCTGGGGCACCCATCTTCAGTGGGTCTGCTTACTTCCCACGGCACTCGGGCCACCCGCCTACATTCATTTGTTATATGGTTGGGAGTTGACCCCTATTCTCGCGATGACCGCTGAAGCCAGCCGAGGAGCCGCGCACGAACAAACATCCAGCGCTCGTGGTAGCTCAGTTCGTGTCTATAAGGCTCAGTGATTCCGTGTTCAATGAACAGGCAGAACAGCTGAGTCGCCATATCGTAGTAGTCTCTCCCCTCCCATAATGCGTGAGCGTGGTAGATGTTCTCATCGAGATCGGTTCCATCAATTGGAGAGGGAACGACCGAGAAAGGGGAACCACCATGCGGCGGCTGTCGGAGAAACTTGAAATGGATTACCCTCCATCCGTTAAATTGCTTTGGCTCTTTGAAGTCTCCCGCGGCCTTGACCGCCCGTTGGCCAACATAGTTGCGGACCCGCTTATCGATGTTTGACTGTCCCATCCGGTCGAGCGAGGTTTCGCAGTCGCCTCTCTTCTCAAGAAAGTGTTCAAGCCTCAGGCGGTGTCCAGGTTTTTGGTCAAGCGCACCTATGAGCTGCGGCTTGTCAAAGAGACGGCGGCCTATGTGTTCGTTTGGGCCGATCTTATCGGTGTTCGGTTTCCAAAGAGCCATGCTTCCCCGTGCGTAGTGATTCGGCCAGTTCTTTCAGTTCGGATCTTAGCCCTCCCTCTCCGCCTTCGGGGCGGATCGTCTTTTTGATCGGGGTTCCGCCAATGATCGCGAACAAGAGAGTAGTGTTGGGTCCGATAATGCTAGTTAGCGTGCCCTTTTCTCCATCGAATTCCGCTATTAAATCTCCCAAAGGAGAGCCGTAGATGTATGGCTCTCCAGGGAGCAGATCGCTTGCCGCTTCAAAGAACTTGAGCGCCGCGATTGCGGTCGCCTGCGACAACCAACGACCGCTTCTCGCCAAATTTGGGTCTCTTGTCGAGGATTCGGAGATTCGCTTCTGGACTAGCCGAAACCAAGATGCGCCAGGCGGACGAGGCGATGGAGGCTCGCTGCTACCCCAGATCACATGAACTGTTCCTTCGTTGGTCTGGATGGCCCTAAGGAAGTCCTCGAGCCGCTTTGCCTTCTCTGCGTCCCTCGCCGGCAATCCACCACTGTATTCGAAGTCCCGTGTACGCGCCGAGACGGTACCGTTTGCTGTTGATAGCATCTATTTCTCCCTGAGGGCTTCGATCGTTTCTGGTTTAAGCAGCCGGAAGAACTGCGCCTTTTCCTCTTCATGCGCGAATTCGGCCCAGTCTCTTACAGCGCCGACGGCAGTCGCCTTAAACCCAATCTTCGTTGAGACGTCAACGTCGATCATAAGGGTAGCGCTGGCGGGGACGGTCCCGATCACGAAGTCGGGAGTGGCAATTCTTACCACGCTTTGTGTGTCCCTCTCATGTTCGTTCATGTAGTTGACGGTCACGCTTGACCCGATTTGGCTATCTGCGACCATTACCCGCAAGTTCAGGTCGCCAATCTCTGCTATGCCGTGCAGTTCCAACGTAGCAGCGTTAATGTAGCGCAATCCCAGACGCGAAACACTTGGGTTTTCAGTTTTTTCAAAGACTCCCTCGAAGAGCTCTTCGAGTTCTGCGCTGAACTGTGTCCAGCCCACATAAGGTGCAGTGCGGTGGTAGGAGACGACGTTAGGACCAATCCTGACCGAGCGGCGTCCCGCCTCGCCAGATAGCTGGAGGATCGGTTGGTAGCGGAGATTCGGGTCGGTCTGCCGCATCACCGCAGGAATGCTATATGCTGGCAGCGGGTCCTGATGGAAGCCCCGCCAGGGAGTGTGATCCGCAAGGCGGCCAAACAGAACCTCCGGAAATGTGGACATCTCCAATCGAAGTTCAAACACGACCTCAAGAATGAAGTCGTGCGTTAGCTTCAGCGGAATAGAGGGTCGATTTTGAGGCATGGCCAATCCAGTCCAGTATACGTTCCTGTTTCGGTGTGTCCAGAGTACCTATCGGCATGGCCTGCTCAAATCGGAGGAAAAGGCGGGACAAATTAGCCGGACGATTCCACTTTGACCGCAAAATCAAGAACGCGGCGGAGATGGGGGCGTCCCGCCGGGTAAGTCGTTTAGTCGGTGCCTCCACTTTGCCTAATGGCGCTTTGGGTCGGCCAAGCCTGAATCAAACAAATCCCACTTGAGATGGCGAAATGTCATACGCAGCGCCCACGTCGTCTCCACTCCGTAGCAGTGCCGGACAAGATTCTTTTCGCAGATAATTACTCTCGCGTGGCGCACAATCATCTCACGGTGTCCTTCACAATCGGTGCCGAGGCGACGTGCCCAGGGTTTGACGCAGGGCGGCTGGACTCCTACGAGCGTCAAAAAACGCTGTAACTCCTTTGATATGAAGATTCTGCAAATAACTCCTTTGTTTTGAAGATTTTGCAGCGATACCTATGCCGCATCTCATTGAAAACAAGGATTTTGTTTGCAAAATATGGGTGGGGGTATACCCATGTAGCTATAAGTACACCGCGCCCTATCCGTGCTGTCATCCTGAGCGTAGCGTAGCGGAGCCGAAGGACCTGCGGTTCGTGGACTGGGTCGCAAGAATGGGAGACTACGAATCTCAACGCAACCGGCTAGTCCCTGGTCCCTCAGTCCCTAGTCCCTAATCCTTTACGCCTTCCGCCCCAGATTATTCCGCCACGCATGTCCGCCGCGCTCCAGCAGGTGATCGGAGCACTCCGGACCCCACGAGCCGGCAATGTAATTGGGAAAGACCTCAGGCGATTTGTTGGCCCACGCATCGAGAATCGGCATGCACAGCGCCCATGTGGTCTCCACGCCGTCGCGATGCGCAAACAGCGTTTGGTCGCCCAGCATCGCGTCCAGCAGCAGCCGTTCATAGCCGTTGGCGCTCGATTTGCCGAAGGCCTCCGCGTAATCGAAGTCCATATTCACCGGGCAGACGGCCATGTCCGCCGACGTGGGCACCTTGGCCCCGAAGCGCAGCGCAATCCCCTCGTCCGGCTGAATGCGGATGGTGAGCAGGTTGGGCTGAATCTCGCGGCACGGCCCGCTCGCCTGCAAACGGTCGAAGATCAACAGCGGCGGTTGCTTGAACTGAATGTTGATCTCCGTGGCCCGCTTCTTCAGCCGCTTGCCCGCGCGCAGATAAAACGGAACGCCCGCCCAGCGCCAGTTCTCGATTTCGACACGCATCGCGGCATAAGTCTCCGCGCCAGACTCGGGATTGACCCGGTCCTCGTCACGGTAGCCCACCACGTGCTGGCCGTCAACCGACCCCGGCCCGTACTGGCCGCGCACCGCGTTCAGGATTGGAATGGAAGGAATCGCGCGCCAGACTTTCAGCTTCTCGCGCCGCACGCTGTCTGCCTCAAAACTCGAGGGCGGCTCCAGCGCGACAAGACTCAGCAGTTGCATCACGTGGTTCTGCACCACGTCGCGCAGCGCACCGGCCTTTTCGTAGAACGGACCGCGACCCTCCACGCCCAGCGTCTCGGCCACGGTAATCTGCACGTGATCGATGTAATTACGATTCCATATCGGCTCGAAAATTCCGTTGGCAAAGCGGAAGACCAGAAGGTTCTGCACCGTCTCCTTGCCGAGGTAGTGATCGATGCGGAAGACCTGGTCCTCCTGGAAGACAGCATTTACCTGGCGATTGAGCTCGCGGGCCGACTCCAGATCGTGACCGAACGGCTTTTCGATCACCACTGCAACCTTGCCTTGGCCCGGCTGCGCCATTCCCTGCGCGCCCAAGTTCTGGATGATCCCGGCAAAAAACTCTGGCGCGGTGGCCAGATAGAACAGCCGGCCGCCGCCAATTTTTTTCTCCTTGTCGATGCGGTCTAACTCAACTTTGAGCCCTGCATAATCCGCGGGATCGTCAAAGTTCAGCGCAAAGTAACTTATCTTCTTTACGAAGTTATCCAGCTTCGGGTCGCTCGCCTCCACGCTGCCGTGCTCGACGATGCCCGCGCGCATATCCGCGGCAAACTCATCGCCCAGCGCGCGCCGCGCCACGCCAACAATGGCGAAATTCTCAGGCAGCAGCTTTGCCTGCTCCAGGTGAAAAAGCGCAGGAAGCAGCTTTCGCTTGGTCAGGTCGCCCGAAGCGCCGAAGATTACCAAAATACCCGGCTCTGGAATTCTCTCGCTGCCCCGCGAAACCTGAGACAGGTCTTCGGGGCGAACACTCATTTGCATCGTTGCCATAACTAAGTCGCCTCCGGCGCTCTTCATGCGCCACCTGAACCAGCTAACTCACCGAGTTACTCCACTTTCACCGCGTGACCGCCAAACTCGCTGCGCAGGATAGCCAGCATACGGTCAGTAAAGTTATTCACTTCGCGGGAGCGAATGCGTCGCATAAGTGACTCGGTAATGACCGGCGCGGATACATTCAGGTCGATCGCCTCGACTACCGTCCAGCGTCCTTCTCCCGAGTCTTCCACGAAAGCCTCCAGCCCCTTCAACGTGGGATTCTTGCCGAGCGCGTCCGATATCAAATCGAGCAGCCAACTGCGCACCACGCTGCCGTAGCGCCATATCTCGGCTACCTGCGGCAGATTCAGCGCCATCTCCTGTTTCCTCTCAAGGATCGTAAATCCTTCCGCATACGCCTGCATCATCCCGTACTCGATCCCGTTGTGAATCATCTTCACAAAGTGGCCTGCGCCGCCCGGACCCACGTGTCCCCAACCTTTGTCCGCCGCCGGAGCCAGGGTTTCGAAGATAGGCCGAAGATACTCGACTGGCTCCTTGTCGCCGCCGATCATCATGCTATAACCCTCTTTAAGTCCCCATACTCCGCCTGAGGTGCCCACGTCTACAAACTGAAGGCCTTTAGTTGTAACTTCCTTAAATCTGCGCATCGAATCTTTGTAATTCGAGTTACCGCCGTCAATCAGAATGTCGCCGGGATTCAGCAGCGGCTCGAGCTTTGCAATTGTCTGGTCTACCGCTCCGCCCTGCGGCACCATGATCCATATGGCTCGCCGGCCCTTTAGCTTTAGAGCGAGATCCTCAAGAGTGGATACGCCCACATTTCCAGTGGCCGTCAGCCGCGCCACCGCCTCGGCACTGAAGTCGAAGCCCACCACCTGGTGGCCGCCCAGCCGCAGGCGCTCCGCCATATTGCCGCCCATCTTGCCCAGGCCAATCAATCCCAGCTGCATTGTTTCCTCCTGTGTCTAAAGAACCCCAAGGCTCGCCAGCTCGCGCCGAAGCGACTCAGCCCCCTCAAACCGGATGGCCTTCATTCCGGCGGCTGCGGCCCCGGCCACATTCTCCGCGCGGTCATCGATGAAGAAAATCCGTTCCGCCGGCCTGCCAAGAATATCCAGCGCCCGCCGGTAGATCGCCGGTTCCGGCTTGCGCAAGCCAAGATAGCAGGAACTGAGCGCCACCTTAAAAAGTTCGCGAAGCCCAAAATGGTCGAAGCGGTATTCGTTCGTTTCCCGCGCTTCGTTGTTCAGTGCGCCCAGCAGACACTGATTCGATGCAGCAAGTTCCGCAAGGATTCCCAGTGCGCCATCCGGCTGCTGCTTTGATTGGGCGATCATGGAGGCGAAGAACTCGTCGCGGGAGAAGCTGCGCGGCTCGTAAAAGACCGTGGCGTTCAAGTATTCCGTCAGGGAGATAGCCGCGCGCTCCCACACGTCGTAATAGTCCACGTGCAGGGCCTCAAACTCCGCCAAATCGAGGTGAAAGTGTTCGATGACAGCGGCGCGCTCGCGCTGGTCCCAGCAGTTGGTCAGCAGGACCCCGCCCACATCAAAGAGTATTACGTCGAAGGGGAAGATCGGCGCCTCCAGTGCGCTCTCGCGCGTTAAGCCGGCTTCGTTGCGTCATCGCGCTGGTACTTTGCCTCGATGGCCAGCACCTTCTTGAAGCGCCGCATAAATCGTTCTTCCTTAGCGCAGAACTGTGCCCCAACAAACCGGTCCACAATCTCGAATGCCAGCGCCGAACCAATGACGCGAGCGCCCAGCACCAGCACGTTCATGTCGTCATGCTCCACGCCCTGGTGCGCCGAGTAGGTATCGTGGCACATTCCGGCGCGAACTCCCGGAATCTTGTTGGCTGCTACACACACTCCCACGCCCGAGCCGCAGATAAGAATGCCGCGCGGCACATCGCCGCGCTGCAATGCCAAACCAACCTTCTCGGCAAAGTCAGGATAGTCCGACGGTTCAGTGTTATAAGCGCCCAGGTCCACCACTTCGTGGCCGGCTTTTGCAAGATAGGCGCGGACTTCCTCTTTGAGAGGAAACCCGGCATGATCCGAACCGATGACAAGCTTCACGATGCACTCCTCTGGAGTCACGGGTCAGGGATCAGAAAAGCTGACCAACTTTATCTGGCCCTAAACGAAAACGGGTTCTCCATCCTTCTGACTTCTTCTCGTTACATGGGTGAAGACCATTTGGATCTATTCACACTCTGATCTCTGACCCCTGATACTTTTTCACCAGCTTCCGCGCCCGCGCCGCAACATTTGCCGCGCTGAAGCCAAGTTCCGCCAGCACCTTCGCTCCCGGCGCAGATGCCCCAAACCGGTCGAGGCCAACCACGTCTCCATCCCGGCCAACATACTTCCACCAGCCTATGGTAGCGCCCGCCTCGACCGCCAGCGTGGGCACGCCTGCCGGAAGGACGCTGGCCTTGTACTCCGCCGATTGCTCCTCGAAGAGTTTCCAACTCGGGAAGCTCACCACTCGCGCGGCGATTCCTTCGGCGGCCAGCAGTTTCGCAGCCTCCACACAGGGCCAAACCTCAGCTCCCGTGCCGACCAGCACTAGCTGCGGCTTCGCAACATCCTCCAACACGTAAGCGCCCTTACTCACTCCTGCATACAGGTCGCGTGCCGCTGGGTCAATCACCGGCAAATCCTGCCGGCTGAGAGCAAAGAAGCTCGGCCCCTTGCGTTCCAGAGCCAGTCTCCACGCCGCCGCTGTTTCATTGGCGTCCGCCGGACGGAAATCCGTCAGCCCAGGAACCGCACGCAACGCCAGCAAATGTTCGATTGGCTCGTGCGTCGGCCCATCTTCACCCACTGCAATCGAGTCGTGTGTGAAGACAAAGAGCGAATGTACCTGCATCAGTGCCGCCAGCCGGATTGCGGGTTTCGCATAATCGGAAAACACAAAAAACGTTGACCCGAATGGAATCAGTCCGCCGTGTGCGGCAATTCCGTTCACCGCCGCGCTCATGCCGAACTCGCGAACGCCAAAGAAGACATTGCGCCCGGCTGGATCTTCGTGGAAGTTTGCGCCCGGTTTGAAGATTGTTTTTGTCGACGAGGTCAGGTCGGCAGCGCCGCCAAACAGCTCCGGCACTTGCTCCGCAATCGCGTTCATCACCGCCCCGCCGGCGTTGCGCGTGGCCATTGCCTTGCCCGGCGGAAAGCTGGGAATTGCAGCTTCCCAACCAGCCTTGAGCGCGTCCTTCTGCGTGCGCTCAAACTCCGCCGCAAGCTCCGGATTGGCAGCACGATAGCTCTCGAAGAGCGTCTTCCACGCCCCCTCTTGGCTCGCGCCGCGATCAACCGCCTTGCGCCAGTTTGCCAGAGCCTCCGCGGGAAGATAAAAACTCTGGTCCTCCGGAAAGCCGAAGAATTTCTTCGTCGCGGCCACGCCTTCCGCGCCGAGCGGCTCGCCATGAGACTTACTGCTTCCGGCCTTCGGGCTGCCATAGCCGATTACTGTCCGCACCGCAATGAACGACGGCCTGGAGGTCTCGGCCTTGGCCGCCGCAATTGCCGCCTCCAGAGCGGCCAGATCGTTGCCGTCAGCCACGCGCTGCACATGCCAGTGGTAAGCCGCGAAGCGCTCCAGCGGGTCCTCGGTATAACTCAGGCTCGTCGGCCCATCCAGCGAAATCTGGTTGTCGTCGTAAAGAGAAATCAGCTTGCCCAGGGCGAGCGTTCCGGCCAGCGATGCCGCCTCGTGCGAGACGCCTTCCATCAGGTCACCGTCGCCCAGCATCGCAAAAGTGTGGTGGTCCACTACATTAAATCCGGGACGGTTGTACACCGCAGCCAAGTGCTTTTCCGCAATGGCCATGCCCACGGCCATCGCAATGCCCTGTCCTAGCGGCCCGGTAGTCACTTCCACACCGTCCAGATGCCCGCGCTCCGGGTGGCCCGGCGTACGCGAACCCCACTGCCGGAAGCTCTGCAAATCTTCCATCGTCACGTTGTAGCCGGAGAGGAACAGCGTTGCATAAAGCATTGCCGAGGCGTGGCCATTCGACAGCACGAAACGGTCCCTGTCCGCCCATTTGGAGTGAGCAGGATTGTGCTTCATCAGCTTGTGAAAGAGCAGGTAGGCCATGGGCGCGCAGCCCAGCGGAGCGCCGGGATGGCCGCTATTGGCCTTTTGCACCTCGTCCACGGCCAGCAGCCGCAATGTGTTGATTGAAAGTTGGTCGAGTGAGTGGTCAGCGAGGCTGGCAGTCATGAATTTCCCCTTAAGAAAATCATACCTGTTCCATTTCGCTCAAGTGGAATACATCGAATTTCCCGCACCCTGCCCGTACCCTCGTGCATCCATTGAGGTACAGGCCGTTCCGGCAGGTGTGAAGATTGAGCTTCATTCCGCCGCGGCCAGAATTTTCGGCCCCTACAGGCTCAACGCAGAACTCTGCACAACCCGCAACATCAAGATGAAGGAGTTTTCCCCGATGGCATATGAACTTGCGCCGCTTCCCTACGACTACGCCGCACTTGAACCGTTCATCGACACAGAGACGATGAAGATTCACCACGACAAGCATCACCAGGCATACGTGAACAACCTGAATGCCGCGCTGGCTAACCACCCCGAGCTGGCCGCGAAACCCGTCGACGACCTTATCCGCGACCTGGCCGCGGTTCCCGAGGAGATTCGCACAGCGGTCCGCAACAACGGCGGCGGCCACGCGAATCACACAGCTTTTTGGCCCCTGATGGGCAAGGTCGGCACGGCGGGCGTGGGCGGCGCGCCCTCCGGCGCTATCGCCGCGCAGATCACCGCCGACTTCGGCGACCTTGAGGTCTTCAAGAAGACCTTCAACGAGACAACCGCCAAGCAGTTCGGCTCCGGCTGGGGCTGGCTGGTTTTTCAGGCTGGCAAGCTCAAGGTGATCAGCACTCCCAATCAGGATTCGCCGCTCTCACAGGGCATCTTTCCTATCCTCTTTAACGACATTTGGGAGCACGCCTATTACCTCAAGTACCAGAACCGGCGCCCCGACTACCTCGCAGCCTGGTGGAATGTCGTGAATTGGAACGAAGTCAATCGCCGATTTGCCCTGGCCAAAGGCTGAAGGGCGGAGACGCAGGGAGATGGAGGCGAGGGACTGGTCTGCGGTCCCTCGCCTCATCTCGCGCAACTTTTTCTCCCATCGCGTGTCTAAACTCAGTGATTCGATGGAGAGACTTATGCGAATTCTTGTTCTGCTCCCGCTGGCGGCTGCTCTTGCGCTCACGACCGCTGCTCGCTCCCAGTCCGGCAACTTTGTTGTCGCGCAACACGGTACACCTGTCGGCACGGCCAGCTTCACCGTCACTGCCCTACCCAACGGCTATGACTCCGAATCGCAGGTCAGTATCAAAATGGATAAGCTCGATTACACCCTGGCCAAAACCGAACACCTATCCCGGGCTAACCGTCTTCGCAATGTGCAGTTGAACGCCAGCGTGAACAGCAAGGCCGTCAACGTCACCGCAGCTGCTAAACCGAAAACTGATCCGAACCCAGGCGTGCTGCTGAACATCACGGCGGACGGCAAGACCACTAACACGGCCTTGCCCATGCACCCCGGCGCTGTGTTTCTTCCCGACTTTGACCCTGGCGCCCTTGAGACTCTGCTGGCTCTCGGCGTTGCCCAGAATAACCACGACCTGTGGGCCATCATCCCCAAAAAGGCCGGCTCCATTGAGCCAGTTCAGTTGGCCACCTTCGCCGACGAACAGGGCACACTCGACGGCAAGCCCATCGTTGTCCACCACCTGGTCGCTACCATAGCCGGCGCCCCTACGGATCTTTTCTCCGGACCGGATAATCAGCTTCTTCAGGCCGAACTGCCGCACCAAGGCTTTGCCCTGGTCCGCAAGAATTTCGTACTAACTCCGCCCGCCAAGCCCGGCGCGCCGCCAGCTGACCGCGCATCGGCGACGCCCGCCGCCCCGCCGGCTCAGTAAGGATTTTTGCTGTCAACTGTAATCTGAGGGCGGTTCGCTGCATTTTTCAAACCGCCCTACCCGCCGCAACTCCCGATGCCCATGCCCACTGGAAGTTGAACCCACCGAGTTGGCCGGTCACGTCCACGGCTTCTCCGATAAAGAAAAGCCCCGACGCCGATCGCGCCTCCATGGTCCGCGCCTGTAACTCGCGAGTATCCACGCCCCCGGCCGTCACCTCGGCCTTCTCAAAGCCCTCAGTGCCCACTGGATGAAACTCCCATCGGCGCAACTGCCGCTCGCACTCTTCCAAAGCCGCATTTGACCAGCCCTTGGGAGCGCCGATATCAGCTAGATAATTGGCCAACCTTTGAGGCAGCACTTCGCGCAGCGCCTGCCGAAGTGCCACGATATCGCGCCGCGCCCCAGGTTCTCGCAAAGCTCCCAAAAGGCCCGCCTCAACGGCAAGTTGCGGCGCAAAATCCAATATCAGCGGCTCACCCGGCCGCCAGTACGACGACGCCTGCAAGACCGAAGGCCCGCTTAGACCGCGATGCGTCACCAGCATTTTTTCCCGGAACTTTAATTTGCCCGCGGAGGCCACAACGTCTGCCGCAACTCCTGCGAGCGCGGTCCAGCCAGCCTCAGCACCGCCCAGCAAAATCGGAACCAGCGCCGGGCGCGGTTCAACCACCTTCAAGCCGAACTGCGCGGCGAGTTCATAGCCCAGCCCCGAAGCGCCCATTTTCGGTATCGACAAACCGCCGGTAGCCACCACCAACGCATCGCCAGTAAACTCTTCCTGCGAGGAAGAAACGCGGAAACCGCCCGAGCCGCCACGCTCCACCGCAATTTCGTGCGCATTCAGGACAAGCTCCACGCCGCCAAGTTCGCACTCCGCCAGCAACATGTCGAGAATTGCCCGAGCCGAACCATCGCAGAAGAGTTGCCCCAGAGTCTTCTCATGCCACGCGATGCCGTACCGCTTGACTAGCTCGATAAAATGCTGAGGCTGATAGAGCGCCAGCGCAGATTTCGCAAAATGCGGATTCTCCGAAATGAAATTGGCCGACCCGCAGCCGAGATTCGTGAAATTGCATCGCCCGCCGCCGGAGATCAGAATCTTTCGCCCCGGCTGCCCGTTGTGCTCCAACAGCGCAACCCGCCGCCCTCGCTGACCGGCAACCGCCGCGCACATCAACCCAGCAGCTCCCGCACCCAAAACAACCACATCGAATTGGCGCTGCTCGGCTGACATATGCTCTTGTTCAGAATAGCCGCAGCCGGTCATCGGGGCATGAAGCAAACTAACGTGCAAACGCAAAAAAGCCATGCCGTAGAGGCATGGCTTTTTTGCTTAAGATAATTGCCGGCGATCACCTAATCTCCCACACAGTTACCCGTGCAGTACCATCGGCCCAGCGAGGCTTAACTTCCGTGTTCGAGATGGGAACGGGTGATCCCTCGCAGTATAGTCACCGGCAAACTTTGATGGCGCTTGGCGGGTGGTTGCCCGCAGCCTGCCGCGGCGTCTGTTTTATTCCGGATGGTTTCTCCCGGAGGCCCACAGGAACGCGGATTGCAATCTGGCGCCAAAAACTTGCTGATACAGAAAATTTGCAACGAAATTGATTGGTATTACAAGGCTTGCAAGAAGAACGTCCGCTTTTACTGCGCGGAGTTAATTCTATGGACAAGCCGAACGGGCGATTAGTACTGGTAAGCTTCACGCATTACTGCGCTTTCACACCCAGCCTATCAACCAGATGGTCTTTCTGGGCCCTTCAGGGA